>Ga0163217_1021392_pt1 | contig 20494 bp, 18 predicted proteins | sample SynspAceP_FD_185933 | JGI IMG/M metagenome (GOLD analysis project Ga0163217, IMG submission 185933) | Saline lake microbial communities from Ace Lake in Antarctica - Synechococcus sp. Ace-P (PacBio error correction) | ecosystem: Environmental > Aquatic > Non-marine Saline and Alkaline > Saline ...
GAAGAGATAACCTGAGATAGGGCTTTCCTGAGTCAAAAAGAGTTTGAAATGCGGACTTCGAAAAAAAAAAAAAAAGTTTTCCCCCCCCCCCCCTTTTGGGGAAAAAAAACAGAACCCTTTTTAAAAAAACTTTTGCCTCCCTTTTTTTATGAGGAATCGAAGTTTTTTTTTTTATGAGAAAAACGAGTAAAAAATATTTTGGCTGACAGCAAGCCCTCTGTTTTCGGATTTTTGATATTCCGCCTTTTTCCTTGAAAGGGAGATCCCCAGCGAACACTTTTCAGTAAAAAACTCCATTAATCCTTAACTGAGGCGATGTCCCAACGGTAATTTTTCCCACTGGCGATCCTATTGGAAATCATTAACTTTTTTTTATAATGGAAAGTCCGAGTTGACGAAATCCAAGCTTGTTTGATGGCAAAATGCCCAGCAATTCGCAATTTCCGTAAGATAAGAAGCATTAATTCAACTTTTTCATCGTTAGAATAAATTGATGCGGAGAAGCAAAGACTCTCCAACTGGGGGCCCAAATTTTGGAACCACTACCACCTAGTGCCCCTTCTCGAGGAAAAACGCTGAACCCAAATCGTTTTGAGATTAAATTGCTCTCAAAATTCTAAAAAAATCAATGCCCTGAATGGTTCAAGAAAAGGAATCGCTTTTCCTTCAACCGATCAAAATATCGATTTCCATTTGAAAATCAAATAGAAACGACGAAATCAGTCCCCAAGCGATTGAGCGATTACTGCTTTTCATTCTGGGGTACAACGCAACTTTTTATCCCTCCTATTGGCTGGCCCTTAATTTCATTAATTTTATCTACAGCCACTCAAGCGCACGAAAAAAGAAATCTCTATTCACAAAAAATTCCTGAAGCGATCAACCTCAATCCTAGTTGGGTAAACTTTCTTGGAGCGCTGGTAATTTGGTCTGATCGCCTTGGGGTTGGATTGCTCTTCGCCGTTTATCCGCTTATACTTATTTCAATCAAATACCGGCAAAGGCGCGTGCAAATTACTTTCAGCACTGTTATTTTCCCTACGCTCATTTTTACCCTAGTGATTGGCAATCATTGCCAGCAATCTTACCAGCTTGGCCAAGGCTAATTCAGCCGGGAGTTCGATCTATGAAAGTCAAGGGAGTTTCTGGATCACATTAGGAGCGATTCGGAAAATGCTTTAATTACGTTCCAATTCTGCCGAATTTCCTAATCTTCCTTTGATTTGCTACCGGATCGTTCAAGCCAATTAAATTTTGAAAAACCAACGAAATGGCATTTGAGATACCGATTCAATTGCTTATCATTACCATTTAAAAGAATCGAATCAAAATCAAACGACATGAGACCAAACTCGCTGCCCACATTAAATCAAATCCCTCAGGTCAGTCATGTAGCTCTCGAGTACGCTGAAATATCCGACCTCACTTACCTATACTTAATTCATGTTGGAACTGAACGGGGAGAAAATTTCGAATATCTACTTTTGCAGATTAGAACTCCTCAATCATACGAATCCCGCCAAACTCCGCAGACAAATTGAGCTGAATCCTTAAAGACATCAATACCTAAAATCTTGATTAATGAACGCCATTCGCCAATTTGGTTGAAAGAAACTCTATGCAATGGAGGTAAGAGATGAAAGTGATTGGCAAATAGTTGGGATAGATGGAAAATATTTCAAACTTACAACTTGCATACCGCAGTTCCAACCGCTGACCTTGTTTGTTTCCCCCTCCGTTCGTTTTGTCTCCGTAAAAATTGAAAGCTGTGAAATCGAAATGGAATCGCCCACTTGAAAAAAATGCCAGAACTTTACCCCGGCTACCGCACTTGATTTAGCCTTCTAGACGGATCAGATGATCAGCCTATCGATCGAATACGAATTAAACACAAGCTTATTAGCTTTTGCGCTTATTAGCTAGTTCAAGCATGCTGCTACGGGAAGATCGGCTTGACCACTTTTTGAATGTCCAATAAAAATAAAAGAATTAGTATTCGAAAGGTTTCGACGAATTCCGTCTGGCTCATATGCTTACTGATTATCTGATTAATTTGAAAATAACTCCCGCACTGGTTGCATTGCTGGTCTATCGGTATCTTTTGGATGACTACTTGGCTAGTGAATTTAATTATAAGACTTCAAGCCCGCACTTTTGGCCTATTTCCGATCCTGCTTTTGTTGAATTTTTGATTCTATGACAAGTCACAGGGTTTACAAACCGTAAAGCACACAGGTGGGAATCCATTTCTATAATCTTAAAAAAACAACTAGAGCTGGTAAATCCCTCGATTAGAATCAGCTACCTCCCTACACGTCATAAACACAAAAAAGGTTAAAATTACCGATACTAAATCCCAAAATAAAGACGTATAGCAGTCTGAGAAGCTTGTATTTTATTGAGAACTTCCTATTAGTAATAGTGAAGATCTTCCCCATATGCCTCATGAATTTCTTCTTTTGGGAAGGTGAGAATCCTTCGATCTCCTTCAAATATTCACCAAAGTATAGTAGAACTTTCCTCCCCGAAAACGAGCATACTTGATTTAGCGTTTCAGCCGCTGATGGAGAAGTTTTACCCATAATCTTGGCTTTGCTGCTTTGCACTGCCAAAATGGTAGAAGTCAAACCAATAGACAATAATAATCAATACTGAATCAAAGAAATGGAATTTTTAATATCCAGACAATGTGAAAAAGCCATATAACCAAATAATTGCATGGTCGAGGAAATCAACCAAATCGTTTATACTCGATGATAATATTTCATTAAATTATCAGCCAATCTGAAGCAGATTACAGTTATCTTAAAATTCTCTAAAAAAAATTCTGACGCTCTCGATCAGTTTTTTCTTTTCACTTGAATTACCTCACCTCAGTCGGATTATTTCGAGTTAAGTTAAAGAATAAATTTCCTCACCTAAAAATAGAACCTTCTCGACTAAAGATCCAATGCATAATGGAGTCCAATGTTAATTCAGCTATCCCCAAAAACCGAAACCCCTCCGGCAATTCGCTTGAAGATAAATTCATCTAGTTTTTTTATTCCAAATCAAAATTTTGCCTTATCGCGTTTCATTTAAAATAAATGAAGGTCGATTTTAAAGACTAACGAAAATAAATTAATCTAAATCATGACCGAGTCTAAAGAAAAAAAATCAAGCAAGAAGTTTTGAACCTCTACATGCATACCGCACAATCAAATTGACCGCAGGAAGCTTTTGTAGAAACTTTCCATCTATGCGTAGGTGGCATTCAGCTGCTTCGCTAATTGAGTGCAATGATACCTGACATTTCAAGCACAAAACATTTCGAAGGGATACGACGATGAGTTCCGACTATGGATGTTATAATCTCCAAAAGGAGGGCGGAGAAATCAGGCTACTCTCCATACCTACCAGGAAGCAGGAAAAGTTCCTGGGATGGTAGTTGGCAGAAAACGCGGCTTTTGAAATCCTTATATCGAAGAATGTGACAGAAGGAACTGCGTTGCAGGTTTTATTTCCATTGCTCCTGATGCTTTGACACCAACTGGTTGGATATCCAGGAAATGATGAATTGACGGCAAGCATGCAATCCAAGCGAGATCGATGACGAAATGCTCGAGGACTTTATCGGCTGCCTATAGTATTTGAAAAAACAATCCCGATGCAACAGGTGAATAGGTGTAGTGGATTTTGCTTTGAGGTGATTTTTCCAACAGATGCTGTTTCGAATTCCTGACTGGAAGCTTCTGTTCCTTATTATGGAGTCAGCCCACAGCCAAAAAGCTGCTAAATCAAGCCCATAAATGTACAATATGCTGGTTAGACGAGCCGGGAATCCGGTGGCCACCTTAAGCTGACTTAAGCTAATGCGTAAAAACACTGCTCTATGTTTCTACCTCTAACCAAACATGTTTTCATAACAAGACCACACTCCCGGTAACGGTATGAAAGCTGCGGCAATTATTCTGGAAAGGACCATTAAATCTTCAACGAAAACTAAAAGGATAGAAATTCTTTTCATAGTTTTCCAACCAAACTCAAAATTAGAAAAATCTACATGGATTTTATTGACTATACAAATCTCTGGGCGGAAGAAAACAGCCAGCCTGAAAGAAATCAAAAAAGCGTATCGAAATCTAGCCTCGGAAATATCACCCTTATTCAATACCAGAATGACAAGGAATCCGAGCGCAAAGTTCAAAGAAATCAACGAGCTAATGAAGTCCTGAGCCAAATCCGGAGAACCGTGCCAAGTAAGATAAATAGTAAGGACTGGAAGCATGGGAAAATATAGCGCCAGAAAAGCAAGGAGAAGACTCAAGAGCCAAGGTGAGTCGCAAGGATCCCTCATGTCAAGGTGTCTCTGAACAGTGACTTTCAAGATACTTAACTCAATGTTCGGAGGCGGCGGATCAGTTTTCGTCAGAGGCAGAAAGCGTAAAATACAAAGGCCAAGATTCTCAATGCGGAATTGCAGTAAACTTGAGAGATGTCTAGAACGACTTCCCCAATGTCTTAGATGTAGGAGGCAAAAAAATCCGAGTTACCAAATAGCGACGGCATAGAAGAATCGGACAAAACAATCAAAGATCTCCAGATAAAGGCAGTCCAGGACTAAATGGATGACCAATTGCGACCTTACATCAAAATCCAATGAAGAACGATACCGATTTCACCGAAGGGAAACAACCTAACATAAAAATTGAGCTGGACTATAAACACTGCGATACTAGGGGAGATTATTGACAGAACTTTTGACAGCCAAAGTAAAAACTGAAAAAATCGCTCCCGAAACTCAAAATTACAACCAAAGGTGAAGCTGAAAGAAAGGATTCCCTATCTATAAAAAAGAAAGGAATTCAGATTTGATTCTTACCTATTAATAAACTTCCCAAAAATCTAACTGAGAAAGAGAAGGAATAATCAAAGAACTAAAGCCCTGAATTAAATGAAAACAAATAGTCTTGGTTTAAACCTTAATGTAATCCACTACGACTGACACGTCTTTTTGAATCCTCGAAGAATAGGAATAATAATTCTTATTCGGAAAAATGAAAATAAATCAACCTCCCCGCAGAGCGGTCACTGACTAGAGAAAGTCCTTCGACTGCCACAAAGAACAGATGTCAACTTAAGAAGGGAATGATGTGATTTTAATTGCTCGCAAGTAGAATCGCTACAGACCGGAATACGCTAGCAACAACGGCTGGATTATAGTAATAGGGAGATTTAAAATATTGAAATCGACTATCCCGAGGGAATAAAATTCAATCATTTCTGATGGTCCATTCGCATCTATCTCCCGGCAAATAGGTTGTGGAATAAAAATTAAAATCTAAGATCAATTGTTTTTGGGAGAACCCTAATTTTCGGATTGACCTCTTTTCGGCCAAAACGCTGGAATTTAAATAAAGCTTTTCCCTACCTACACATATACTACGAGACGTAGAATTTTTAATCGATTTGGCAGGGAAAAGAAAATACCTCTTTGTTGTCCTTGAGTCCACTTTGCGCAATTTGAGGTCCAAAAATACCCTTCACCCTTTCTAGTGATTGTCCTCTCAAGGCTAGTACCAGAATGTCAGAGATTTAAAGCCGGAGATTTCCATTTCGCGAGAAACATTTTATTAGCGCCCTTATCGTAAACCTTGCGCTCTTTTTGTGGTTAACACAATTTAAAATTATTCTTGCGGGCTTCAGCCACCTTGATCTCTTTGTGGCAAAAAACCTCCACAACCCATTGTGGTTGAAAAAATCAAAGAATCAGCAACGCCTGTTTCCAGTAGAATCTCCCAGACTCGGACTCATCAATCTTTCAAATTCCCCAAATCTGCCTCATACCACTCTCGAATGTTTTGATTTGTTTTTTAAGTTTTTGCTGATACAAACTTCCTGAAGTAATTTCCAAACCCATCTGCAAACTCAGTTGGGAGTCCATCGCAAAATCCTTCCTTTTTCAAATATAATCAACTCTGAAAAACCTTCAATTTCACCTCCAAAAGTTCCGGCCTCCTCTCCTATCCAAATAAATCCGTTTTGATCCTGTAAAGGATAAGGATCTTCTTTCTAATTCCTTTAAAATATAAACCTTGGCCACAGTGGATCGCAACTTGGAATCGAACCATCTTTCAGCGGAATTTCGAAACAACTCCATGCATTAATTGAATAATGACTTAGAATCCTCGCCAAAAAGGTCATGATCTCCACCTGTAGTCTCATTGAAGTTTTCATTATTGCAAAACTTTCTTCCGTACTTAAACGTTTACGCCAAAAAGCATTCGGATTATACCAACAGGCACAATGAACTGTCATTCCGCAAAATCGTGCAAAAACCCAGATTGCCAATACGCCCATTTTTCGAATAAATTGCGTACCATTCCAGGGAACGATAGTCTCCTGAGCCGTCCTCGTAAGGGAAGCCATACATAAATATGCATGAACCATGATACCCGATTGGGAATGGTTGTCACGTCGTGCCCACCTGACTTACAGTTACTTCCCTTTTTGATCAGTCTAAAGCCGATCAGAATGCCTTCCAACCCAACCAGATACGCGAATGCAACCTGAATCCGAAGCAGTCTACAAAGCTCTTCCGTAAAGCTACTTTCAAATCGATATTCGTCCACCAACAACGGTCAGTTCCCTTCTAAAATTTTCAATGCCAAATCCCGCTCAATGCAGAGAGCAGCCCTCAATCTACAAATGAAAACCTTTGAATCCTGTTTGTGTCATGATTTCCTTCGATCCGATCACAGAGAGAATCTAACCATTAATAGGCCATATCTTACCGATGTAATCCAATGAAATATCACAAAAAAGTACATTTACCGCCAGTAGCAGCCATGAAGCTAGCGTGAGCTTATTCCATCGACCATCCGACAAATCGGTGCATGGGATTGGCTAATTCAAATCACTGATAATCATCCGAAAGCCTAAATCAGAATAATCGGAAGTCCGTGTATCTCGCTTGGCAAATGTCCGTTGACTGCAGAATTATTCAAAACTCACTTCCGAATCAATCCGAACAAAAGCCGCTTCAATTCATTGATTGTTTTTTTTCTTCCCAATGATCTAAAAGTAATCGATCGGAGCTTCTCCCCATCATCCAAACAATGTAATCCCACTAATCAAAAAACCCCGCGGCCTCTTCAGAGATCGGTTCGTGTTTGGTATCCTCCACCCATCCAGATCTTAATCTCCGGATAAATGCTTTTAAGTATTGACCACATCGAAATGCCCGTAAAGATTGCCTGAAAAGGCAACTGAAAGCCACAGAGTTGGCGAAAGTTGAATTTCTCTCCAATAAATCCAACATGAATCTCATCGATCATTCCGGCTGATGCTGTAGGCTTGCGTCCATCTCACAAAATTGCTAGCAGAAAACCTAATCGCTCACATAGCGCTAAAACCAAATTGGGATCCACCACCCGTAATCAAATCCCCAAGTTCCCTCAGATAAAGGTCATAATAGACCGCCTTAATCCGAATCCCCAAGTGTCCAAATGCCCATTTCTAATCTCCATTGCTCAAGATCGGGTCTTGCTCCGAGATAGTAACCTTCCTTGAATATAATGGTTATGCAGAGTAGGTTTATCCGAAAGAAAAGCAATACAGGCATCTATCGTTTGAGAATTTTTTTACGAAGCGGTAGATTCTAGCCGAATTTTCCGACACTGATCCAACTCTTCAAAGACAATTTCAAACACTTTGAAGTCCTTTTAGAAAATACTCCAAAATCATTTCATGCCCCAGTCTAACCTGATTAAACAACCCCCTAAGGTATGAGATAGCCCTTTTTAATAAGCATGTCGCAGGATAGAGGGTATTCAGTCTGATTCACGGTGAATGATGAAGGTACTTTATTTTTCAAAAGCGAAATGAATTAGTAACTCAAAGTTCGGAAAGAATCCCTAGAACCAGTCAAACATTTGAAATAAAACGGACCAAATAGAAGCGGTTCAAAGGCTGAAAGTTTAACATATTAATTTACGTATCAAAAAGTATTTAAATGAAAGAGAAACAAATTCATACATAGCCTCTTGATGATGAGACAATGCCCAAGCAAAACTTAATCAAAGGAAATATTGGAGAAGTTTCCAAATACGGAAAAAGCAACAATTCGAAGGACTACGCTGTGAATGAACTACTCCTCACAGTAATAGGTTGGAAAGAAGTCATCAAATCAATAATTCTTTCAACCCGATTCAAAATTCTCCTAACACGACAGGGCCAAAACTCGAACTGACAGCCTCATGATCATCAGACGCAAATGGATATTTTGCACGTGATTTCTGTGACGATTTTGCATCGTATCCATGACTCCGATATACGGTTTAGCAAGCCGATTCGAGAAGAAGGAATGTTTGTCATGGATTGTAGAAGGTGACTTCCAAAAGTCTTTTTGTCCCATCTTGTGAAGATTTTCACTTTGCGGAGAACTTAAATTTCCTGAATCAAAAGAAAGAAAAAAGAGCCACAGCGACAGAAAAAACCAGCTAAAAACTACCGTCGAAAAGCCAAACCACAAAAATTCAAGAGGAGTCTCTGAAATGAAGAGCTTTTTTAAAGAATCTCCAAGCTTAGATTTGGAGTTATTGAATAAAGCTTTTGAAATCGCCTAACGAGGAGAAAAAGAAATCACATGCTAAAATCGGAGCGTCACTACGGAAAATGACCGGTTTTGACAACGACTTAAGGCTACAGAAATCATGAACTGAAGTTATTTTAACAATCGGAGAATTACACCGTGATCCGCAAATGAAGCATGACTGAATTAACCCATTGGTTAAGTTTGAAATAAACTACCTTTAAACCTTTCAAAAATCTAAAGTTCAACAAAATGCCTTAATAAAAAAGGTCTGATTCTCAGACCCTAATAGGCTTAAGAAGAATAGGATTCATAAAGTTTACTTCTTTGATAAACCCCAGCCCTCTGTTGCTCATGATAATCTCTAGAATCCATCAGGAACTGACGACTACCGGAATCAAATTAGCAGTAGTGAGCTTAGTCGATCTAGACCATTTGGCATACTTTAAAAGAATACATTTCCTTTTTTTGCCAAGTCTTCCAGATCCTTCGATACGGATGGATTTTTCTTTAGGACCAATATCTAAGGCACTACTATAAACCACCATTCAAATTATGAATCAGGAATATAGCTTGGACATCAATATAATATTCGCATTGCAGATTGATGAAGCCTTGAAGTCACGCTCCGTTACATCAAAAACAATTTGAACTGTGAGCTCTGCGAAATCGCAACGATAGATAGTAAACTAATCCGAAAAGAAGCTAATATGACTTTTTTCATTATTTAGATTTTTATCCGCCTGCAAATACAATAAGCACCCATGCTTTTTGCTCTTCTAAAGCCCAAACACCTGAAAGGAACTACTTGAATTCCTGATCACACCGCTCAAGCATATCTTTGTAGACACCTGCATTTCCATGTTACCCATTTTAAGCTCGATAGCACCACTATTAACTGTAGCGCTAAGTCCACCATACACAAAACAAGCAAACTCTGCTCATTTAGAGCCTTATCCCCTGATTTTGAAGGCATTGAAAATCCCCTGCCTTGATCATAAGATACGGATTTCAAATGAGGCCTCGTCCATTTGCAGCCATCCTTCACACCAAATGCTTCTCCAGCTTATAACTTTCGACACAGTCTATCTTCCAACGCAAAGCCAACACCACTGTACGGCAGAACTTCAAAGCAGTAATATCTGATCAGACTATCGTCTGATTTATTTGAATAATAAAAAACCCATTCCAAATGATCGGAAAATCGTCATGAGGTGAACCGTCGAAACTACACGAGAGAACCTTTCGACTTTCTCAAAACCATCATTCGGCTTCATCATAGTTTATCCACCTTGTCTCTAGTTGATTTCCATCGCGTATTACCAACCAGTCCGCCCACCCTAGAGCGAACTAGCGCGATTTTCAGATTAAAATTCTTCGAGAATTACTAGTTAATCTATCAATTTAAAAATTATTTAATTACAATATCCTTGATTAGTTAAAATTGGCTTTAAGTAACTTACTCATTAATCTGATAAAAATTAATTACTCATTGAAAATGAGTTGATTAATATAATTTAATCACTCATTTTCAAGAATTTTACTCATAATCCACAGAAAAATTCGGAAAAATCAATCTTCAAATAAATTACCAAAAAAGTTTCCCGGAAACTAAAATAATCACAATTATAACCTCACAGGGATTGCCTTACCTGATTCCAACTTATTCTGAAGACTATTTTTAAATTAATTGAATAAATACCTTCGAAATCTTTAAAAAAGGTTTGAAGAAGGGAGTGCTATTAATTTCATATATAACTTATCCACATAAATTATATGGCACTAAAGTTAATCACACAGTACTGACGAAATGTCGCGCGAAGGCTCTACTTATTGCCTGCAAATCCTAAAAGTTGAAAACAGTAACTTTTCAAATCAGCAGAATAACCAACTGGCCCACACTCACATCAACAAAACTCGTGCAATGATCCCATCCGATTCTCAATTGAGTTCAGTAGAAGTCCAATTGACTGGTCTGATCCTGGTATTATTTTCTTGTGGCGAATCGTCCTCATTAGGGATTCCAAAGGACAGATAGACGCTAAATCACCCTGAGCTCATTTGACTTTTTGGAGCTTGTCTCAAACATTGGGAAGCTACAACCCCAAATATGACCTGTACGTAGCGTATCCAGTCGCGGCGACCAGGCGAACTCCGCGAGACACGAAATAAAAAGTGTCACCACCTGCGCTTCGGCTCAGAACAAAGGAAATCACACGCAAATGACTGACCGAAGAGACGCGCACCATTGCGAAGAGCCACGCGGCATGTGGTGAGCCCTGAGCCCGTTGGCCGGGGTCTCAGATACCCGTGTCGGCAAACACTTCGCACACGTCTTCTTTATACATACTGTCCAGCACTGAAGAGGTCAGCAGCGAGTCGAGTCTCGAGACAACAGCGGCCAACCGAGAGCGAAATTATCGCTAGGCGAGCAGAGACAGAGAGCTTCGCAGACGACCGCCGAGAGCGCGATGAGGGTCCGTGAGAGCAGTTCGCGAAGCAGACATACGCGAATATGGAAAACTCTGTAGTCGCGACAGAGTGGACAATAGCACAGTCAGGCAGCGCACGGAGCCGTTGAGAGAGCGCGCCCAGAGCCTCTCTAGATCTCACCTCGAGCGAATCGCACCCACATGAGAAATCACTGTCGCAGGTCGAGCGATGAATCAAGCACGTATAATTGCGCATCCTGAACTGAGACCGCCTGAGAAACCTTATGAGACAAGGCATTCTAATTCTATTTGTAGTACTATCCAACTAGCCCTTTCATTATTCGTAGTGGCAAACTTGTATCGTCCTATGAAATTAAAAAAATCAGCCAGCTTCTTTTAATTCCTCATTTTTTTCTTAACTCAATGTCTCTCAGCTTGTCAAGAATTCAGGAGACTGTTTGGTGGATCTAAAAAAAAAGGCCCGCAGAAATTCAAGGAGATTTCATCACATAAACCGACTTCTAAGCGTTGATCAACGCAACTTTTCCATTGCTGACAAGTAGTTACTACGACTTCAACTAATCTGATAATGGTCTCAACTGCTCGGTACATCATGCCCCGAGCCGAATCACCGTAAATGGCAAAACCTATGAGTGAGAACTACCGTCAAAGAAAAAAGCTATTCAAGAAAGAATGGCTAGCTGAAGTGGAAAACACCAAATCTAATTTCAATATCAATCCTAGCCATAAGCTGAGACTTCAGCCCACATTCCCATCCAAAAATACAGTTTGACAAGTGCCAGAAAAAGCTTCCGGAGAAAGAAAATCTCGTTTCCCTATCTACATCCTATTAAAGATGATTTTGTAAAAATTCATTACGAGCCTCGATGATCTCCGTTGATCGGAAAAAGCCTCACCAAAAATACCGGAAACAAGATCTATCAAATCGATCGGGTAAGTGTCATGAATAATTGGAGGTGGAACGAAGATCCGCGTGGTCGGAAGTACTTACTCAAATAAAAAAACCACATCAAACTCTGTCGAAAAATATTTCCGCTTCAAATCAAACAGTAATGCATGCTGAATTCTCAGATCAGGCAAACTCACTGAAAGCTGAACTCGACCTACAAACTTCACAAGTCAACTAAATCTAACCAACTCCTAGCATTGGAGGTCTATCTTCAAAAGGTGTTGGATGAGTTAGCTCCCGGTGGATTTCCAATCTATTCGAACCACGAACTGGTACTGGACAGCTATGAATCGAGAGCGAAATGGGGTCTTGCCAAGAAAAATTATCGGGCTTTGACTCCAATGGGCGAGCAAAATCCAATTTTTCATAGCATCTGGTCAGTAAAATGGAAGAGTGAAAACCCATGATCAAATCGTGGCGACCGGATATGAAGCCAACTGATTTCTAAGTTGGTAGTCACATCAACATGAAACACCACTCTCTGAATATGCGCGACTGGAAAATCTTGCTCAATATCCCATGAACGAGGAAAAAAACGGAGTATATTGCACTTTTCCTCACTACTATCAGTCCAAAACTGATGTCAACACGCCATTTGACAGGCAAAGCCTGGAGGCGCATTTTTTGGAAATTGCCCCATGCTTAGGAAGCGAATGGGATGACACTTGAAAACTTAAAACTTTTTCAGCCAGACAGTTCGACATCTTCGAAAAATGAGGCCCCTACCCCCGCGATTGTCTGTGCCTCTCCACTTCTCATCCGGCACATGGCTGCGGATCGCAATGGAACCATCCAACTTCAAAAAGAGCTTTACCAATGGATGAATGGAGAAAGGGATTTATATCAATGCCCTATTGTATATTCTGATGCCACTCATAAAATAAGCCATGCTATCGAGAATCAAATTTGCCTTTGCCAAAAAAGGCACAAAATCCTAAATCGACATAAATATCTATGATGCAACTTGGAAAAAAACTCCTTCTATGGTTGGCTTGTCACTTACTGCCTATCATGCGAGGTCCAGACCTGTGCTTGAACCGTAAATGAGAATCTTGACGATTATCCCATGATGTGCAATATTACGGACTGGTATTCAACTTGCTACTGTGACCAAGGCTATAATGATACACCGACCAAAAGATGTACCGAGTAATCGATGGTACACAAACTACCGAGAATCCTCAATGCGGACATCAATTAACTAGGCGTGCGATGGCAGAAATGGGATGGCTGGATCATGTGGACCCTGGGGAATGAAAAAGATTGTGATGCTTCATCCAACTTCAAAAAGGTAACTGAAGAAAAAACATTGCCATATATTATTCAGGATTGAAATGAAGCTGTGATTCCGTCAGGAAAATTTATCTCACTAAAACTATTCGATTAATCCGCAACTTATCAGGCGACAGTTCGTAAGAAATTCCTGCAAATGGATGACTTGGCTCGTCATCAAATAGAAATTGAAGAAAAGGGAAAAAAAAAAAAAAAAAAAAACCTCTGAATAACCGCTAAGTAGGTAACAAAACCATCTTTGCACTAATGAGGTTCTTAAAAACGATTGTTGAGCGTATTCGAGAAAATACTACTGACCTTTGATCGAAAAGAACTTTAGGGCCAAAAGTCGCAAACAAGCATCTACTAATGGTCTGGCAGTTTGGCAACCCGAAAACATCACTCCAAAACGCTGCTGATTGAGAAATCCGGTGATCCTCTGGTGAATCTTAATTTCGCCAGAACACAAACCCAACAAGCAGACCAAAGTTGAGGACCCGATCTCCTTACAAGAGTCCATTTGATTAATTGAATTGGAACATTGGAGAATCGATATAATGGTACAGTCAAATGCTGAGACAAGCAGCTATAGCTCAATACTTCTGCCCAATGATGTACGTTTCGAATCCTACTAAACAAAATCCTGAAAAAAATGATGAAAAATTTTATAATTGAGCTTATTGATGAAAAGGACGATGACTGAAGTCAAGATTTTTACCGAATTTCGGGGGCGGTTGATTCTGCTTGAAAAGGCTGTAACCTCAAGCGTGATTTACCGATAGCAGGTAATTTGAAATTCCTAGTAGGAAAACGAAGAGCCCTAGCCAAAAAATAAGAAATTTGTACTGCTTCTTGGAGAAGACAAATACTCGAAAATTTTTTGATCTTTAATTCTTATCTTTTTCACTTGCTTAAATCAACTTTATCATCCCCCAAATTCAAAATGAAGAAATTGACTTTCTACTCCTTGCAGTGCTCTGTTTCGGATCTTGGCAGCAACCTAAATCAGGCAAAAATGAAGACTCACCGAAAAAAAGCTGCAGCATGGCTTTTCATTTGACAGACCATGTGAGTAGCCAAATGATGCCTTTACAAAACAGATGATCAATAGCTTGGTGGAAAAATTTGATCAGCGTGGATATCTACCGGAGCGAATAAAACGCCTATATCCACTCCTCCTCTGAAAAAAAGCACTGGGAGGCTATCTAAAACGCAACTTTTCTATTTCATGATGGCGGCGGTTGATCGTAGCAAATGGTTCAGCCGGACCCTTATATTCAGTTCTAAGAACTCAAAATACCAAGGAATTGGGAGATTATCCAATTGAAAAGTTAAAAACAAATACAATCCATTGCGAACTATCTCGATCCAGTTCAGATACAAAAGGACCCATCGCGATGTTTTAACAGCTTGGATGCTATGGCAGAAGGGATTGGCCTTCCAAATTACATGTAAATCATCCTCGATTTCGAAGAAGCAAGGATCCCCCTTTGCCGAAGGCGGTAATTGACTATAAAGCAAACTTGCAAGCTTTCTAATGCTGATCAATGATGGCCCACGACAGACCCACAATGAGCCAACCTCAGCTAACGGAGCTCGGGGAATCTCCGAAATAACACTTACTACTTATGGACCGAAACTTCCACAGCATAGTGGGCACACGCAACTATGCACAAATCCAGGATTCCTTTGCACAACTCTAGCGTCCATGAAGACGCGAAGGCGTAATTATCCTGGCTATATGATGGAATCGAATTCAACGCCTCTGAAAAGGCAAGAATCGCAGCTGTTCCAGGATATGAAGCGCCAATAATAAGCGACTTGGAATGGCAGAACAGATCAATTGGGCAGACTAATCAGAGATATCAATACCACCTCTTAAATACAGAGGAATCGTCGGCATGGTAGGACCTGAGGCGAACGAATAGTCCCTGATATAGCTTGGCGAATTAACATCGATTAGTTCCAGAAGTCTGAATCCCATCGACTGTTTCTCTGATCGAAAACATACCAGTCAAGGATTCAACCGTGCTAGATCAGACCAAGCAGAGGAACGTGCTAAATATTCCCAAAATCGGAAGATGACAAATCTATTTCCTACCAGCTTCCGACCTTCTATGATCAGAGCTGGTGCTGGCACGCACAGCATGAATCGCGCTACGGAAGATCCAGTTTCAAATCCGATTCCAAGTGATCATTCCTATCTCTCCCCTTGTGATGCACTGGAAATCCAGCAAGTCACTATTCCAACGGTCAATCAGAATAATAATCAAACATAGCCCAAATGAAAACCTAAGATGGGGAATACAAAGAGGCATCTAAGCGGTAAGTCAATTTGAACACAACCGGCTAAACTAAATTAAGAACTTCTCTCTTAAAACTGTAATAAAAAAGGAGCCTTGTGAAAACCACCGAATATAAACTTCCGTGTCGCTCCAAAATCCAACCGAGCATTTCCGTTGAAATTGCTCGGTTTTGATTACCCAAAATTGCTTGCATAGACTTTGCGTAAGTCTCATGGTAAAAAATCTGGGCAGTAAAATTAAAAACTCAAGAGTTTTTGATCAAGGTGAATACGGAATTCAAGGCTCTCCACAATCTGATGTGATCTGATAATACCGGAGGGAGCGAAATTGTAACAACACGATAGATCAAAAGGCGTCAGTGGCGCTTACCGTCTCATAACGATACAAGGAAAATAGAATAGCCGACTGAAATAAATCGACCAAAAACCCAAATATCTTTCAGAACATCCCTGTCTCAAAATTCGGCTCATAACCTCTGGATGACCATGAACTCGCCAAACGTATAAAACGCTCCAAGTAAAATTTATCAATTCCGCCGCCGCTCTGAGAGTCCTCGTTCACAGCATTATCCAATATCTCGTCTTTTTCGAGAAAGCCACAGAAGTGCAAAATGCCCCGTATTAATGTACTCCAAAATCAGAATCTTTAGCTTTCTCCCGAAAAACAAAAAATTACAGAACATGGGGAAAAAGAAATTGGGGAGTAGTCATCTGAATAGAAAAATCATAGAACGAAGCTATAAAAAAAGCATTTGAAAAACCTAGGTTTTTAAGGAGAAGAATTAGTATTGTTCACAAAAGAAACATGGTTTCCATAAAATGAAAAATCCAGCGAAAAATCCATCTAATCCTCTATTGACAGCCTTTATTTATCCCTACAACGCAGCAATTGGGGAATGCATGGGGGGAGTAAAATCGAAAACCAAAAAAGGAACTATTGCCCCCCCCTGGGGAAAAATTTTTAAACTAAAACCCCCGAAAAACACTAAAAAAACCAAATATCAAAAAGTACTTGGGTGTTCCTTTTGCAAAAGCCACCGGTAGATTGAATTACGATGGAAAAGCGCCTCAACCAAGGAAAATTGGAAGGGTGTAAAAGAGACAAAGAAATTCGACCCCGCCGGTTCAACACCGATTTGGAGATATGGATTCAAAGTCATTGGAAACTGATGAAGAAAACTGTTATACCTCAAATGTCTGGACGCCAGCTTCACGAAGATAAAAACTTACCTGTTTGTCTATTTCTATGGCTGGATTCCTCGCCGTGATGGCTCAAGCCGAGTATAAATGGGGAGGCAATGGCAAACAGCAAGGTATCGTTTGTAGTCACAGAAACTATAGACTCAAACCTATTGGCTTCTAGCCCATCCCTATCTCAGTGCAGAAACAGCTCACAAAGGATCCGGAAAATTATGGATTGATGGACCAATACCCTCCTCCAATGTAAAAGAGAATAATCGAAAGCAATGGAGGATATCCCTATAAAAGTAACGATTGCCATTGAATCAGCTGTTCGAATTTCGTAAGCTACAAATGGCTTCTCCCTTTCCAAAGGTCTTATACAGGACATTGGAGAATCGGATCAGAACAATCCACATTGGCACCCGAGAAAAATGGCAGATCCCAGAGAAGATATGGCTCAGATTTTATCACAAACAGTTAAATAAATCAATTTCGGAAATGCGAAAATTGAGCACAGCAGCTATTAATAATCTTTGGATCCAAACTTTTCGGTTTCCAGCACAATAATGTATTTCTTACCCAAACTCCCCGAATTTTGAAGCTAAAGCAACTAATCGGTTCCACTCGTTTTTTTTTGCTGATGGAATCTGCTGAGAACCAGGAATGGCTTTAATGCAAGGGGGCGGGGGTGGAGGACAAGCCTGATACTCCTAGCATTTATCTCAAAAGTAAACATACCTACCAACGCATTCTGATGAGGTTTAAGCACTTCATTGCCGCATCAACCCCAAGGAAGTGGAGGATCACTACTGATTGGCACCGACGATTATAGGCCTAAAGTACTGTGGAAGTTTGACTCCATCCAAAAATTCCTCGCAAACCCGCTAATCGCATTTAACGCAAGCTCGCCGCCCATGGAGAGCCAATTGGACTAACAGGGATTGGCCGCGAACAGTGGAAGGTGCCCAAAAAAAGCCTGAAGCTCTCGGAGCATCCACAATAGTCCTGGAGAATCGGAGGAATACCATGCGAATTTCACAGTCCACCACTGTTTCCTTTAATGCGCTTGCGACATCGCCGAAGAAGATATCCACCAATTTTCTAACGTAATAATATGAGTCTTGCCAACTCCATCAAAAGAAACCAAATGGTAAAATCTTCCAGAAATGGAGCATACGAAGGGAAAATGAACGAAAATCCCTCCCGTAATGGATACAAAAACTGAAACGCAAAATTTAAGCGACGATTCTCCCTAACATTCATGAATCCCTTCTACGGAAACGATAAAAAAGATAGGCCTGATAAACTTTAAACACCTAGTAAAAAAAAGAAAGCTGAAAGGGCTCCTTTTTTTTGATTCACCTCAGAGGAACAAGAAGACCCCACGGATACCAAAAGCAATGCTAAGAATAGCTGGTCAAGCCAACTGACCGGCAAGTCAGAAAGACAACCCAGATGAATCATCACATATAATGTCACGTTCCTCACCGAATCTGTGACCTTTGGTGTTCAATTTCTTTTAAATCAAAAAAGGTCTGCTTTCTTTCTGATGACCGAAATCCAGATTTTTTTAGTAAGCTATATTGTAGCAACCGAACTATAGCCCCATGGCATAAAATCATCAACCTCTCCGAATCTTTAAATTGCTCGCCTTTTCTCCCTGCGGAAAAAATGAAGTAAAGCCCGAGAAAACAAATATCTTTTTGATTCGTAAATGACCAGCATTCAGGCATTTAGCCTATGATAGCCGATTGAAAGACCTACTCCCACTCCGAATATCGACCGAATTGCTAAAAGGTGCGCCTTAAACCGAGCCTATGCCACCAAATTCCACCTGCGCTCCTTCACGAGCCTCAGTAGTGACAGGTACATCACATGCTAAGGTCACTTAACGATAACGACACCTCGCGGTAGCCAAACCACTTTCCCCTAAGCTTCTTCAGGCCAATGGATACAACACGCATGAAATTGGCAAATGGCATTGATTCTGCTGCCGACAAGGTTTTTGACTACTGGGACATCTTCCTGGGCAAGGACATTACTAATAAACTCCGGAATTTCATAACTGAATCTGACCCTATTGAGAGGCCTATGTCACTGAAATCAATCACAGACAAATCATTGAATTGCTGAAAGATCAACAGCCAGGCGAACAGCCTTTAATGCTCAATGATGCATGCACAAAGCTCCGCACCGAATGGAGAAGGGACCAAAATCAACTCTCACTTACGAGGATGTGACTTTTCCTGAACCTGACAATCTATTTGAACGACTATGCACCAGAACTTCCGCGCCGAGAGATCACGACATGACCTATCGAAAAACAATGGAACTGAAATACGACCAAAATGTGGAGTAAAGCAAGATTCACTTCCGGAGCTATCAAAGAACTTACGGTAGAATGAATCCCGCTCAGCAAAAAGCTGGACCAGTTACGATCCACTTCCGGAAGATTTGAAAAGCCAACTTAGTGGAAGGACTTGGTCAAGGAAATATCAGCGTAACAGCGGGACTATTTGGCGGGATCAGAGCTGTGATAGAGTGTGGAAGTCTTGTTACCTCAAAGAAAAATGCTTGGAAGAAAAACCCTAGTGGTTATAACTCAGATAAGAATTATCTCGGGGACAATGACGTTTGAACAACGAATTTAGTACGAAAGAGCTTCGTACTCCCTGTCTGATTCTTGGCAGAGTCATCCCGCTGGCACACCTCAAGATGCCTTGGTATCCAATCTTGATTTTGCTCAGACTTTCTTAAGATCACAAAAACTACCGATCCGGAAACCATGCAGCCCGAGCCTCTTACCGATCATGAAAGGGGAAACAAACCACCGTTGGCGAAAAATTCTATATCATGCTTACTTCGAATACCGTAGCACATTCATCAAAAAAACACGAAGGCGCCCTTGAATGACACAAGATTATTCATTTCTACGATTCGATGAAGGGAATTCTAATGATCTCAAAGCGACCCTAAAATCATAATGTCTACTCAGCCCAAAATCAGAACCATATAGTGCGGATGCAAAACCAATTAAAACAGCGATTGAAAGAGAGTATAAAGTCCAACTAATTCCTGATAACAGACTGAAGCAATGCATCCCGATAGCTAAATTGGGACGTGCTTTTTCTTAGGGAATGCACTTAAAAACTTTAATTCTAAATAATTTAAAGTTATTACACGTATTAATTTTTTGTGTTTCGTCCTAATGAACCACCCAATACTTAGCCAATTCTAGACTTACCAACAAAAGTGGCTTTAAAATAAAGTTGAAAATCATTTGAACTTAAAAATCACGAAATGTGACTATGCAAAACAACCTAGCCACAAATTAAAGATAATTGCACCTCTTCAATGTGATATTAAGTACTTAGAAAATAGAATGAAAAGCCACCTTAAATTTGACAAGAACTAATTTTTGGCCTACCTGCCTGAAAAAATATAAACTTTGACTTGAGAAATTGGAAACATTTAACCATTTGGTAACGTAAAAACCTTGTAGCGTATGATAGGGAAGCCGGCAATATTTCCTCAATTCGCTGGTTGAATTGGAATTGCCTCAAGACTTCAATTTCTTCAATCATCACAGCGTTGGACTATCAAAAGCATCGCAAATTATTTTACAGCCGACTATCAAACAAATTTGGCGTAGGAACTAACTTTTATCGGTTGGCTAATTGCATTCAAATTCCATTTATCTGATTTACGCACCGAGTTGGAATGGTGATTTCTAATGTGCTTAGGTGTAATCAAGTTTTACT
>Ga0163217_1044595_pt1 | contig 20483 bp, 12 predicted proteins | sample SynspAceP_FD_185933 | JGI IMG/M metagenome (GOLD analysis project Ga0163217, IMG submission 185933) | Saline lake microbial communities from Ace Lake in Antarctica - Synechococcus sp. Ace-P (PacBio error correction) | ecosystem: Environmental > Aquatic > Non-marine Saline and Alkaline > Saline ...
CTACAAGCGATAGTACAGACTAAAGCCTACCTTAATCAGTGGGCTTTAAGTTCTTGTCTTTGGGCTGGGTAGAAACGAAATAAGTCTTTTAGGCATCAAACGATACCCTTTAAAGCGCGCATGCCACTATTAAGAATATTAACCTGTAAACGAAATAATGGAAAGAACTGTACCTCTGAAAGGAATTAAGAGTGGAGCTTACTGAACATCTTAGATACGTACGTATGGCTCGGGGTGTTGACTGTAGTTATCGGTGGTTTTTTAGTGTTTCCGGTCCCCGCAAAAAGCTAGTGGCTGAACATTTGGAAGGTTTCTTAATAGTTGAGGAGTTTCGGATCATTTCAATCAACCAAACTCTCGAATCAGAATACGACACCATTATTCTGCAAGAAATAGTGGATCGGGAGTTATCCATACGGGAATACGTACGAATGTCAGTATGCCATAAATTATCAAGAAATTTAGGAGTCTGGAGAGTCCGTCTAAACTATGTTTATGCCATTACAGCTTGCCAATTCTTTTTAGTAATCATATAAACAAAGTTAAGGTTCTCGGCTAGTGCCACAGTTTAACAAAAGGTGAATTCTGGGTCAGATGAAGAAAAAATATACTCGACCTTCATCTACTCAACGAGACTCCACGAGCAAAAATCACCGACAGACAAAATACTTTAGCTAGCCGGAAACAGACAGCTATCCCCCCTCCTTCAGATGAAAGCAACCGCTCAACAACATCGCAATCCATGGCAGATACAGCGCCCCGTCGTCGTTCCATACAAAAGAACTCATCGACCTATCCAAGCCCGTCCGCACTTATCCTAACAAAAAAGCACAGCAAATAGTAGACTAGCTTTTTAATTCAGCTTTCTAATTCAGGTAAGTCAGACTGGTAAACGACAACCATCAGCCCGGTCAAAGACTTCGCCCAACGCAACTTTGTTATTTTATTTGATGGAGAAAGCCTAAATGAGCATTCGATGTAGATTTGTTGGCTTTCCTATTTAATTGATATAGATCGAACTTCTTTTTATTAAATAACTGGAAATAAGAAATGAGATCGGGAATAGACTAGATTTTTGCTCTTAGTTTTGGTGCGCATTTTTAGCTGGTTTCGCGGGCAATAGTCCTGACTAGCAACAAAAGGTTGATATTGTCTGTAATATCAAGTGTGAAATTTGAAAGACGGCATTGTAGGTGAATACAAAAATGAATGCCAAAATACAGTGTCAAAGACCTTACAGCACTATATGCAATAGCCATGCTGAGTCGAGCAGTTGCATAATATTGGAATCGTATTATCTCTTTTATATTCAATGTAAGAAAAATTGATTTCTTACATGTGAAGATGAGAATAAAATCGCCTGAATTAAAATGAATGTTTTTTTGAAACACTCAAGAATAATTCATTATTCTTTTCAGAGACTGCATCACTTATTAAGATAGCTTTTTATCCAAAAATAGAATTTGGTTGTCAGATGAAAAATGCAATTTTGGGTCTTAGATGGAAAAAATAAGTGTTATTAATTTTCAATCCGACCCCAGAGTATGGTCCTAAGATTATGTTCAGAATTTAATTATCGAACGGAGGAAGAGTATCAGAGACAGTGCTTTTTATTGGACTGCAATTGGGGCCCGTTATGATCTCAGGGTGTTCGTACGACGAATCAACAAACGAATGCTAAGGGTGAAAAAAAGAACTGGAGAAATGACGTAGCAGAGCATTAATTGGTGGAATTGGGGTGTATATGACTCACAATATCCAGACTATGAATCTTGGGTCTTTATGACCGCATGGAATATTAAGGCGAGATGGTATTTTTACCATTATTTAACAAAATAGCTATTATCTCCAATCATGAACGATCCTGAGCATTCACCTTTTTCTTAGCCGTTATTTTACGGGTTCTTGGGTGCTTGAGTGATCACAAAATCAACTTTATCCTCTTTTGACACAAGAAAAATCATGGCGTCAGGAAATTAGAACTCGCCATTATGGAAAAAAGTTAAGAGGAAAGAAACGAGACGAAGTAGAGTTAGATCGACAAACAAAATTTATCAAAATATGTCTGAACCCAAATTCAGACGAGCTCAATTACACTCTCTATTAAGGTGTTACTTCAAATATGTTTACATTATAAGCCACGAATTCCAAGGTTGACAAACAAACTATATTGGTCCATCTCTGTGGACCGAATGTTAATAGTTAACTGATTAGAACAACAAAACACCCTTTAACCTCTTCCCACTCTCAAAAGCTAAACACCTGCCAAGCCCATCCTCTCCGATGGCCTTTTTTCGTTTTTCGTTTTCCATTTATCTAAGGAGTGAATTTGGGGTCGAGCTGAAAAAATCGTACCGATAAGCCCTTCATTCCTACTCCAAACTGAGTGTTGGCGGCTAGTATGAAAAGATCAGCCGCCTAGCTTTCATCTACTCCCCAAGTCGAGCTATCAAACGCAGCAAAACCCCACAGACACTAGCACTACGAAACAGACGCTATTCCCGTCCAAGGAAAAGCAACGTGCCTCAACAACATCGCAAAATCCCAGCTAGATATTCAACGACCCCAGTCGTCCGTTCCATCAAAAGAACTCATCCGACCTAATACCAAGCCTGTCCGCAACTTCGCTAACAAAAAAAGAACAGCAAAATAAGACACGACTAGCTTTTTTAATATCAGGTACGCCAGACTGAGTAAACGACAAGAACATCAATCCGCGGCTCAAGACTACGCAACGCTATTACTTTGTAGACTTCTAAGCGATAGACCAACTAAAGCCAACTTAATTGGGCTTAAGTTTTGTTTTATTGGACAAAAAGGATAAGTTGAAGCTTAACAACTTAATGTAATGACTAAATTTTATCCGTTTAATTTCTAATCGTAAGTGATTTCCGGATTTATTACTTCGAGCGAGAAAGTATGAAGAAACGCTCTTTTATTGCTGCAATTGGGGCCAGTTACTGATCTCAAGCGTTGTTCGAACCGAGCGATAATCAACAAGGCGAGAGTGCAAAGGTTGAAAAAACTCAAACATATGACGAAAGACTGCATTTTGGGGAATCGGGGTGTTTGACTACATTATACACGGCATCAGCACCGTTAAGTCCTATAGATCGTTATGTTTATTAAGCATGATGGTACTATTCACTGAATGTCTTACAACTTTTACTATTATCTCCATCCGGGATCAAGACTACAGGAGCCACTTTTCTCTTACACGTCGTAACTCACGGGTTCTTGGACGCTGTGAAGGTAACAAAATTACTCTATCTCCTTTTGACACAAGGAAATGATATTCACAAGAAAATAAAACTGCGCCTTTGTGAAGAAGGTTAACAAGATCGAAAAACAATTAAATAATAGAAAGCCTAACGAAGGGTGCGATCGACAGATAATTATCAAGTATGTCTGCTCAAGTCTGTAGATGAGACAATTGCGCTGCTGTTCATGGTCTAGTTCCAGATATGTTTACGTAATGAATCAGACCTTGGTGAACAACATATGATAGGCTTTTGTCTTGCAATTAAATATAAAAGGTTTCAGCAAATAATATGAGTTTAAGCCGAATTCACCCTGAACCTTAAAAAATCCCAAAACAATCCCCTCAAGGCCATCCCTGATGGCTTTCTTCGTTTCCTGTCTTCCATTTTTATCTAAAGGATAAATTCAATCGTTCAGATGATGTCGCTCGGTTTTGGTTGTTTCGTTAGCGACAGAGCACACCATACCACGAGGGTTTGCAAGCGCACATGAGCGAGGGCGTTGGTCGCGGTGGCGCGATAGCGGCAAAGGCCGATTGAGCCAACATGCGGCCAAACCAGGTGAGAAAATATCACAGTCACACGGGGCGTGGTTTTCATGCGATGCACCTGGCGAAATCTCAAAGCCTTACCGCCTTAACATAAATCAACGGTCGAGTCCTTGGTGCTGCCGATGGCTTACGGCAATTAACTTAGGCCAATGGACGATAAACGCTTGCCAAGAGAAGCAAAGACCAGGATCCAATCAGACGACGGCACCGCCTTCGTCCTCGACTTTCACGCCTAGGAGCTAGAAAGTAACGACAAATGGGACACATCGATCCCGTAGCGCGACGGCGACACCTAATATCCAACAATTCTGTGGATCTGTCGCCCTAAAACGCAACCGACGAACCAACTGGGGAAAAAAAAGAAGCTTTTCGAAACAAAACCCCCGCTTAGAAGCTACGGGTCCAAAAGTTGCCTTTTATTACTCCCCACCGCTGGCGTTATGAAGCGAGAATCCCCACGTTGCAGACAAAACATCCGAGACGGTAAATTCAACACTATGGACTAAGCAACCAAGCCTTTTTTCGAAATACTCAAAAGCAACAGTCCTACCGATTGGGGCTTTATTGATTGCTGATGCCGCCACCACGCTTACACTCACTTGTATTAATAAAAATTCAAACACAAGGCATTAAGAAATACTGTCGAACAGGAAGCCGTTTCCCGGTATTTCAATCAAAGCATCGGCGTAAAAATACTAATGCAACTTGCCTGCGATCGAACGCCCAAGAGATTGAGGATATCACATTTCAACCGGTTTAACTTCATCCGTGTAAAGGGAAACCGAGATGGGTTTGGGTCTATGAACTGTGAACGAGGGAAATATGGAGGCCGTATTACTTTCGAATTTTGTTGATGCCCGGTTAATTCTCTACATTCTCAGAAACTTATGAGGAACTAACTAACTAATGAAGTCTATGCATCAACCCGCCACACCAGGCGAATTTTATTTACTGATGTTTATCTTGACCATGCGGGTTTTAGTTTGCCGCTTTTTGGCACGCAATTGGATGTCGCTTCGTCCACGTTAAGCCGTGTGCTGAAAGGGCAGAGCGCTGTGCGCCTGAAATGGCATTGCGTTTGTCTAAAGCGACTTGGCAGAACACCAGAGAGTGGACTGGCATGCAAGATGCCTATAATCTTGGCAGCGTAAGCAACATGCAGAATTATAAGCGTAATGTGTCACCCTTTCATTTTGCAGTGGCCTAGACCATTAAGTCAGATCAGTTTTTTTTGACTGGCCAATGGTCTTCCTCCTAACCTAATATCTGCCTTTCTCTGAAATTTGGGGCCAGAGATACCCGTCTTAAACTTGCAAGGTTGAAAACTTGTATTTTCCGTCAAAAGCTCATCACTTTTAAATACACCGTATGAATGAAGAGCTTACGCATACGCTGCGCCGATGAATCACATTTTTTTGGTTTGCCTTTTTCACTCGTCGTTCCTTTCAGCCCTTTTAAGAGCCTGGATTTGTCATTTAGTGCCACCATTGGCCCTGGAAGAAAACAGCAGATTGCCGTAAAATGTGCTGAGCTATCTTTGGACATTGCTAGCCCGACCATTTAATTGAAAGGTTTCCCGATTGTACTTCACGAGGTGCACCCCACAAAATGATGCTACTTCTTTAAGCACTATCAAAATTGTGAATAGCCCGAAAAACTAAAGCACCAACAGCCATGCACCAAACGTCAACACTTGGATTTACCAGGCAAGCCCCAAACTCGTCAATAGATGCATATCCTCTACCCTAAACACACTTCCACCGGAAAATGATATAGCAACTGGTTGCCATCTCGACAGTGTCCACGCAGGGCAAAGCAGGGTAATTCGGTGTTCTGGTGGTGGCTCGGTGAGTTGTGGTTCACTTATGACTAAATTTTGTTTTTTTTGTGCGTGATACAGTCTACTTAATTGAAATAGACGAGTGCTATAAATTGAATTTTTTAAGTCCAGTGATACTATGCATCAAGGTTCAAAAAGGGAGGTAATTGGTTTCCCTCGACTGAAAGCCGCGTATTGGTATGTGAAATAAAGCTATGACCCGAAAAAGCCGCCATGACAAAGCCATAAATCGGATTCCATACTGGCCTTTAACAATAACCGCCAAGTATTTTTAAGGAGCGGGCAAGTTAACTTAGAAGCAGTTAACTTAAACGCATTTAAACTGTAAGATCTGTTTTACGTATTAGCCTTTTAAAGCGCGAGACGCTTATTCTTCAACTTCGCCGTAAAAGGCGAGAGAGTTTCCTTCTCGATTAGAGGTTGCCTTCTTTGTGAAGCCCGTCTTTTTGAGAAAGACGGATTGAGCTCGTCTAAGTAAACTGAATTCTTCAAGTTTGGTTGTCAATCTAAATTTGCGAACAAACTTCTTACTGTCTGCCAATGAGCGCGTTCTCGTTTTATTTCTAGTTACTGAGACATAGTTTGTGTAATGCTGCTGATTGTTGTTAATCTAAGGTAAAGCGACACGTTGTGCTATCGTTATGTGATCTTCTTGTATCGCATTACTCGCACTCGATATATTTGTAAGTGCCGTTTCTTTTTCAGTTTTTTTTTTATTTTTTTGTTCATTTGTTTTATGCGTCCAGATTCTTCAAATGGCATCTTTACATGTTCAAACATTTCAATTTTTTAACTGATTTTTACTCAGGCTAATAGTTTTTTACCACTTCTGCAAGGCACTCCATATCGCGTTGACTTGGGATTTGCTTTTAGGGATTTCGTCGTCATTTTCAGTTGGACAAAGTCCCTGGTCATGGGAAAACCTATATAGAAAAATAGTAGCAGCGAGAGCCGAGAAGGAAAGAAAACAACAACATCGGTCACGGCTTAGTTCAAAACTTACGCTGCCAGCAATGCGCTGGTCTACTCGCCAATGCTTTTTATAGAATTGGCATGAGGTGTACCAGTGCGGCCCAAATAGCAGGTTAATTATGGTAAAGCCCGCCGTGCTAATGATTATACCGGTCAATCTTATGTTGTCTAAACCATAGTGCGGTAGGAGCGGCAATAACGGTCTGCCCAAGAAAGCCCGTTAAGACGGCCAACAATAACCGTCTCTCTTTTAAAAGCCAGCGAGGTTATTTAGAGGGCCAAGCAATTTGATTTAAATGCCATACGATCACGTATGACAAGTGTTTAGTACTTGAATCGGCGGCAATGCCGCGGCCATACTGGCAACGATCGCATAGGCAGAATGGCAGTTGCTACGACCCTGATCAATAATGGTGTTTCTTGAAACAGATCTACGAGTTACATATTAGAGACAATGAACGCGGTAAAAAAGATACAGTTTGATTTCCAAACCACACAGCTTCGCGTCTGTGCTTTCATGATGGGGCGCGAAGGTGTGCTTCAATCATCGACAAAGCCTGCTTCTTAGCATTGATGTTTACGGACTTCTATCTCCGAATAACATCATACCAATCATCGATGTAATCCGACCACGTAGTCTTTTTTAGTGGTTGCCATCAATGAACAGGTGCAGAAACTAAGATTCCATTTTTTTTTTCAAAGAGTTGAGAGCACTTTTCACCGCTCGAGTCTCGGCTTTATACGTATACTGTTCGTTTCCATTACATCGGCGAACGGTGCTCTAACCATCTGAAACTAATAATCTCTTAGCTTGATTAGGATGCTTCCTAACAGTGCGATTGGACGCTGACAACAAGTAGGTTTTATCTGTCATGTCGGCACTGAGATGTCTGCGCAATATAAGAAAGACAATGTCTAGCGTTAGGTCGACTAATAGTGATCGTATCCGTATTCAATAAAGCCGCCGCAGATCTCTCGGAGTAGCTTAAATAGTGCTTCGACCCGCAGCTCTTTGTCTAGCGAGGCCTTGAAGAAAGGGCTTCTGTTAACAACTTGTTTCTGGTAAGTGTTGGTAATAAATCGCTACAGTCCATGCTGCTTTCAAATGTTCCGGATATTTACGGCAGATAAGTCGCTATCTTGATCTTCATATTCTCATGAATGTGAACACCGAAGATGTCTTCGCTGAATTAATTGGTGTAGAAACGCTCTGCTTCATCTCTTTTGCCTAGTCGATTAGCTCCAGAGAAGCTTATCGTTCTTTGTCGGTTTGTGAGAAGACTCTAAACTATCTCGAATCAGATCATCTTGCCATCTGCGCAAGGCCCGTTAAGTAAATTTAACGGATTTTGCATCGTGGGCTCGGATTCCGAGTGATTGGTAATCGGCGTGTTTACGAGTTATAGAGTGGTTTTCTTGACATGGGCCGTATTTACTCGTCTCCTCAAAACGATTGTTAAGTGTAATTCAACAACGGCTTTGATGCCTTCTCTTCTCATCTTCTCACATTGTTTTGACTTCGTAATGACTCGCTTCTTTTCCCTAGCGCCAAGCATCATACATCTGCCATCATGCTTTTGCCGTCCCCACATGCGACCGTCTTTTTCTATAAGTGATCATCACAAGAAAAACGTGAACGGTCGTACTCGCACTAATTTGCCAGCAGCGCGAAAGCAATTGGCCAAGCCAAGTATTTTATAATGGTGATGGATATCCTTCTGCATGCTTTACGTTCCTCTAATATTAGGATGAGCAAATAAATATTAAATGATATGGATCTCTCCGCTGTTTTTGTAGGCGGTTCGGCAGCTTTCGAGCGTCTTCATTCGATTTCAAGCTAATGTCTGGCGATCGTGAGCCAGTGTCATGCTAGATGTTGATCCGCATTCATCTTCAGGCGGTACCGATTAAGGCGATATAAAGACACTGGCTCTCTTTATCAATCGTAGTCAAAAATACTATTGTGAGTTTGTATTGACAATAACGACAAGGCGGTATCGTTTCGCAGACTCTAGGCGGCAATTGGTATACTGCTATGCCGTACCTAGCTGTAGCTTCAAGTTTTTCTCAGCCTCTAATAGGGGCGTTCATGAAATGTCTCGTTATTGGCATTGCAACGATTGGATGCAACGTCCGCGATACTTCTAAAGACTCGTTTTTTATCCTAACAATATCTGCTTCGCCAGAAACGAGCTCAGCCTTTTTTAATAACGAGATTAAAGGCACATGACTGAAATGGTTTCCGTTTAGATCAATCGTTTCCGTTCATTCTGGAAGGAGGGATATTCATTGCGCGTCTCGATGATTTGCCACAGTTCGTCTAGCAAGCTGTATTGCCTTGTCCAGCAAAACAGGCACGCCTAACTTATATCACTTTAGTGGTTTTTGTTTGCTGACTTCGTCAGCACAAATTTCTTATCAAGCTTCGTATTGCGGTAGAAGAACATTCCCACCTGAACGCTGTGTTGATTTGAACGTTGAGAAAAGTACTTGAAGGGATTCAAAAAATACTTTTGGTGTGTGCATGTATTTTTGTTGTTACTCTAGAATTATGTTCGATTCAATGCATCAAATTTCTTCGAGCACACATGAAAGAAGCCATAACGAGTTCATGGCTTCTTCACCTTAATTCGAAGGAAATAAGTTGTCGACGTTAACTATGCACTGGCCACTTTTCAAGATGTTCTCGTTGCGACTTTGTACAAGCTCTTTCATAAAACCAATTTGCTTCTTGAGAAGTCATTAATGTAGTTACTCTGCTGCGGTGAGTTGCAGCGTTCTTGCATGGCGGGAATAGTTTCGTGTTATTTGATAGTGGTGCGCCGCATATTTAAGCTCAACAATTGCATATTGCCCATTGTCGTTTTGTGAACGGATACAACAGGAATGACTAATCCCGTACATCTGCATCGATAACTGAAGCCACGGACGCGGTTAGATTGTTTGTTTAATTATTAACACTCCCTTTAGTGCTTTCGTCTTTAGTTTTGTTTGTTCGCTTAATTGTGCAAAATCTCGATTGCCTATATGGATAGATAATGGTCAATGAAATGTGTTCTTTTAATAATAAGAGGGTGGGCCTTGAATGCTTTAGTTGAACAAGCGCATCTCGCAATATCAATATCGAGCAACGCCGGGACGGTCAAAAGCGTTTGCATCCTGTGTTTGTACTGCTGATGACTTCTTCCAATGTCTAAATTTTCTAATTTCGTCACATAACGTGATTCCCAGATGTTCTTGAGTTGAAATTACTTAGAATAGCCATCGTTGAATACGCACTGCGATATATAGCGTAACCAATTTCAAATTCTCGTGTCAGATTATAGAGTTATGATTTAATTGCCAGATCGATGGTCTTTGTAATGATTTCTGCGGAGGTTGCGCAGCTTTCGAAGTCGCTTTCACCTTCATGCTATTATGATCGCTGACGCCGCCGCAGAGCTTTGTGTGTCCATGCCCAAGCGCTGTCAATAGACAGTTCCTTCAGGAATGCTTTCAGTCCACTCTGATTCAAAGCGCGCTTCTTCACTTACTATCAGTGTCCGCCTCAGGAGGCTTTTTTGATTCAATGCTTGCAGTTGAATCGTTTGGAATTTGTTCGTCGTCATCTAGCATAAAGAGAGGTTAGGAATCAAGAAATTCATGAAATTTCTTCTTCAGGTCCAACGTGAAACTGCAGCAAGCGAATGGCTGTTGTAGCTTGTGTGTCATGTCCACTGTTGGCGAGTTTTAGTTGCAAAAGACTGCTTCATAAGAGCAACTCTTTTTAATTTTGAAAAAAAAAAAAAAATTGAAAAAAAATTGAACGAGTTATGCATACTACTCCCTTTCTACCGCAATGAATAAGGGGTTAAGACGGAAGTTCGTCCGCCCTAGATATACCTTTTTTACTTTTTCATGTTGATGACGTGCTGGCTCGCAGAGCAATATATACCATTGCCAACAATGTAAGACCTTATACAAGATGTTTAATGTTTCTCTAAATTGTGATTCGGTAAATTAGGAGCCGATTCCACTTTCTTGAAGGTGCTTGATGATGAGTTTAATGTCGCCGACAGAAATAGTCGACGCCCGCGAAAGTTCATCCAGTAGGATGAACTTAGGGTTAAGCAAACGGCTCTTGCTATTTCAACACGTCGTCTTCTCTCCACCCGATAGTGCCATTCCTAAGTTCTCACGATGTGGTGATGTGGAACTCTTCTCAATAAATCTCGAGTCCTGTTCTTTTCGTTGGTTTTTGTTAGTGCTTTAACGCGTGTTCTAAAATGGCCGTGATATTGTCTTCGAGCAGACATTTACGAAAAATGGAGGGCTTCCTGAGGAAGATAGCCAATGCCCTTTTTGAGGCGAGTGCATGGCGTCTTTAAGTGATGTCTACGCCATCGATAATATCCGCAGCGTCATTTGATACCATGCCAACTATCATATAAAAGCAGGTGGTTTTGCCACACCGTTGGACCAAGTCAGGCCAACGCTTGACTAGATTCGACAGAGATAGAGACGTCCTTCACTACTTGGCCGTTTCTTGTAAACTCTTCAGCTAAGTGTTTTGCTTCAAGTAAGGCCATTTTAATTTTTTTGCCTACCAGGTCTGGTGGTTGTGCTTTGCGGTGTAAAATGTCATTGATACGCGTCCTGAAATCTTTTTTCTCTGCGCTGAATGTTCCATCGTTAATCATATAAAGATGGGGTAAATTTCCCGGCGTAATAGAGTTTTCATTCGGCTAAGTAGCATTACGTTTTAATTTCTCTAGCTTGGACTCAATGGTTGAATAATGAATTTATTGCCTTTACTGATGACAATGTTTACCCTTTCCCAGTCAATTTGTTGGCTAAATTTGGGCTGGCTGCCATGGCTTTAAGTTGCTAAATTTTCGGGTTTTTGCGTCTGTTGCACTTTAAGGGTACTTTGCGCTTGGATTTCAAATAGAGCTTGTTTGACAAAAAATTGCCTTTGTAGAATGGCTATCACCAGAGTTTTGGTCAACGAGGCCTCGTCGGTTGAATTTCTAATTGCTGCTTGTGTCATCAGGGAGTGCATTACGCAATTGGCAAATAATGCTGAGGTGAGCAATATAACTGAAGTTAATGAATTGTTTATAATTTTTTTTCCTCGTACGATCCCCGTCATAGAAGACTTTTCTGAATTTTATATAAGTTTGATCGTGCTGGCAGAATTTTCTCCTTTGTACGGAGATAAGTGTCGCGTTTCTTGCTCGTTTAAAGAATTGAATCTTTACTTAAGTAATGTTAGCTGTCTGCAGTGAGCTTTATGTCATCTGATTGAAGATATTTTTTAGTCGCTCTACGTTGTTTGTTAATAGAACATACTTCCGTCATCAATAACCCCTTTAATCTTGCTTTGCCTCAGCTGCCTGAATTGAATGTCGCGACGCTGGAAACTCTGTAATGTTTTAGACTTTGTTATGTATTGATGTTTGTTTGCATTAAGTGTCTCGACCAGCATGCTCGTTGATATCAAACTCTTCACTTTAACCTGAGTGATAAAGTAGTCCGGGAAGCTGCTTTAATGAATTCGCTTCAACAAGATTCGCCTTCGTGGTCGCTCCATACCAAATAAAGGGCTACAGTACTAGCGCAGCCCCAATAAAAAGCAAACTATTAAAAGGACAATCTTTTTTTAAGCATCTGATGACAACGAGTCCACTTGTGCTAATCTACAGTAGATGCCATAAAAGCAAAAGAGGCAATCCTAACCATCTAGGAATTTTGTTGTTTTTTTTCGTCTTTTGAAAAAATAAATAGCAATAGCAAGTTCGACGGTTCAAGCCAAGAACCAAGGTAATCCCTGCTGATAATATTTTCATTGATTAAATCTTGGAGCGATAAGGCAAGGCAAAGGCAGTACTGTGGCTAGGTTTGATAATGTTTTGAATCTCCTAGATGTGTACCTTTTATTGCATATATCAATGATGACCTTTTCTAACACTACTGACGGATCTGCAAGCTCTGGCAGCTGGTGCCGATGGCGACAATGGTTAAGCCAATGACCAACTCGCTAACGCCAAGAGCGGGTTCATCGCCTACCGCTCCCAAACGAGCAGTTTAGACGGCCAATTTAATATGCCATACGCCGATTAAAGCAATGATGAGAAGATTTACCAACGGACGCGCCGTCATCCTCTGGTAGGCCCTTCTTTTAATTCACTTTGTTAAGTCCTTACTGCGCCGAGCGAATGGTCAAAACAATGAACAAAGGCTGCGCTTAATATAACGCCGTCCCATACACGCAGATTTTGGATCAAGCAGCAAAAGGCCTGTTAGTAGTGTAATGCGAGTACGAAGGAACTTCTTTGATGAGAGTCCCGTGCTATTGGATGCTGAAAAGAGTATGTAATCCAAAGAGAGGGCGATGTTGGCAATATTTGAGCCAAGTACATTCCCAACGCTATCTCTGGCGCATTAAATCAAGAGCAGCAATGGGAAAACACCCATTTCTGGTGCGGATGTGCCAAAAAGCCACCATGTAATCCCAATGACAATTGGATTTACATCATTTTTTTCTGCGACTAGAGCAGACTGTTCGATGAATTATCGAACTGATAACCAGTAGATTACCCTGCGATTGAGGCAGCGGCAATACAGCCAGCATAAGTTAGTATAACTCACAAATTTTAAGAGCCTCCCTGTTAATGAGGTTTGGCAATGAATTCCAAGACTGAAAAATATTACGCAACAAATTGGAATTCTATGGCGTGGTGACTTTTATTTGTTAGGGGCCAATGCTAGTAATCTAGCAATATTTGATATGTATGAAAGGTGTGTCAGTGCTAGGATGCGTATTAATAAGTCCAAGATGTTCATTTTACGCGCGGAGGGAGGTCATTTACGGAAAAATTGTCTCCTTGACGATTTCCTCGCGGTAAGGTGACGGCGGTTAATGGGCCCTACGGTGAACAGGGAAACCGGAAAAACCCCTTTTTTGTGCGGTTGATCGCGGCGCAGCTTGCTCCCGATTCAGGGAGTATTTTTAGTCGATGGTCAATGTTCATCGATTATCACGTTCTGAATTTGTATAAAGTTCGCAAAAAAAGTTGGGCATTGCTTTTTCAAAGTGGCGCACTTTTTAGTGATCTGTCTGTTATGAAAACATTGCATTCCCTTTCTAGAAAGAGCACAGCCAAGCTAGATGCTTCCGCTATTAGAGAGGTCGTTGCGCAAAAGATTCATAGGTGTCGGTTTGCGCGGCGCAGCAGGTTTTAATGCCTTCTGAATTATCAGGCACCGCATTGGCGCGTCGAGTGCGTTAGCTCGTGGCCATCTGCGGCTGACAGAATTTAGTGATGTTAAAGAGCCCTTTCATCACTGGTCCTAATGACCCAATCTTAAAGGGGTGGTATCATGTGATTTCGCCGAAATTGAACGACTCCCGCTTTTAATATTACCTCTGTCCGTGTTCTCACGATGTAGAGAGTCCTTGTCGATAGCGATCATGTTTTATTCTTGCTGGTGGTCGCGTTTTACGCTGAAGGAACTGCCGCGGAAATTCGAGCGTCTGATGACCCTCAGGTTAAACAATTTTTAAATGGCGACTGATGGGCCTTGCCTTTCAATTATCCGGAAGAATGCCGACAGTAAATGGCTTAATTAAAGGACGGAGCAGCGGCATTGAAGCAATAAATCGATGGGCGCATGGCTTTTTCGATTGGCTTGAACGTTGGGGCGAGCTGGCATTTTTTTAGTACAAATAGTTTTTTAGGGTGCCGGTGCTTTTGGTGAGCTCTTTATTAATCTATCTGGTTAGCCAGCTTTACTCTGCTTGGTGTTTTGTCTTTAGTTTATTTATCATCGTCTCGGTACATTTATTGGGATGGTGTTTGTCACTTGCGAAGGCTACATATTTTGCTAATTCGGTTCGAAGAAAAGCGGTTGGTCAGCTGTTACGATTGTCATTGCTTCGTGAGCTCTCGCCCGTCTGTGACGGGCGCTTTTGTTTCTGGCCGAGCGGGGTCTTCTTTGGGACTGCTGAAATAGGTTTGATGAAAGCAACGGAGCAGGTTTGTCAAGCTTGAAATGATGGGGTAAGATCCGCTAAGGCGTGGTGAATTGCACCACGATTTATTGCGGGCGTTATTGTTTGCCGTTGTTTGAAGTTTGATTTTTCAGCGTCTGGAATCCTTTGGTGGGGCAGCTGGTATGGTTCGGCTGTTTTTGGGTGTTACGGATGTGCTTTTTGGTTTCATCGATGCAGCAGTCTGTTACTTTGTACTGATATTATGAATGGTGTGAAAAAGCGGATGTTTTTCCGTCGTGGTTACTTGATTGCGGTTATCAAGGTTCTGGAGGCATTCCCCTCAGATGGGGATTGTAAAGCAACCGGACTCGTACCGTGGTGTTGGGTTCATTTGCTATTTTGGCGTTTAAGATTTTGTAATTGACCCGATGTTTGGAGATTTTTAGGATGAGAAGTTAAGCGCGCAGAGTTTATTGGTCGGATGTTTTTTATTGTGTTGGTGTTGCGGCCCCTTGTTTTTTATTTGGCGGTGGCAGGTAAGTGGGTTGCTTTTTTCAAGGTAAGTAAAGATGCTATCAGTCGTGGCAGATTGATGATATTGCAGTTTAACGACCGAGCTAAAGTCTCTATTGCTGGTGTTTTGAGTTGGCAGTGTTAATCCATAGTATTTGATAAAAAATTGATTTTGGCGATGGGTTTTTAAAACCCTAATTTGAAAAATTAAAAATTTTCCCCCCCAAACTTCTTGGGAAATTGTTTTTCCCCCCAAATAAATTATCCCCGATTGACATTCTAATTGCTTGTTTAACCAGCGGGGCCTTTTGGGAGAAAAGTATTTAGGTATTTCTATTGGAGCCATGAAGAAGTGCTTAAAAATGGCAGTTGAAAATGTACGACATCAGGTCCTGCGCTGTGCTGGAGAAACTTTGGATAGTCAGTTTTTGTTTAAACAGCGGCGACTCGGAGAATAATAGATGTCGAAGAATTTTAACGGTGTTTTGTGTGTGTTTGGCTTTGCTTGCTTATTTGACATGGTCTAAGCTGAACGAGGCAAGAGGGGCTGTGATTAAAGTTGTTGGAGGCGTTTCGCACTGATATTGTCGCTGAAAAGAAATATTGGCTAACAGTATCCTGCCTTGCTAGAGTCGAGGTGAATAAGATTTTGGCAATGTGGGTGGAGTTTTTGAATGAATTTTTTCCAAAAAGTGATGGGAAAGTATTAATCGAAGAGCAATCGTCTGAACAGCGTGCTCGTTTTGCAAATGTTTACCAGGACACCTTGCTAAAAACATACGGAAGGTCGCTGCTTGAGCTTGATGGCGGATCGAATTAGACGTTTTTGCCATTTGGGTCCTCAAAGTAGAGGGAAAGAAACAAAGGTGAATGTAGATGTTTCAAATGGAATCAGGTTGTATGCTAAAATATTACTTTTACATGGACCAATCTAAGTCAGGGAACTGGCTGTTGATAATATTGTGATTAAAATATCAATTTTGGGCTTAAACATTCCTAAGCAATTTGCCGTTATGTATGGAGCAGAATAGAAATGAATCGAATCGGCCATTTTCTGCTTGGAGAGCGTCGTTGCTAAAAGTCTTAACCTTATAGTCGAGCGCAAATATGCCACATAAAATCCAATTCCAGTCAATGAAGTTTGGGGATTTTTGCCCATTTAAGTTTCGTGTATTGTTTTCCTGAATAAAATCTTAGAAAACAAGTGTTTTTTATTCAGAGAAAGACTTATAAGTATTAAGTGTTGGCTCTACAGGTGAATAAAGGTAACGTGAATAAATTATTATCTAATTGAGCGATGTGAACGCAAGTGAAGTTTAAAGCACTTTTAGAATCCTCTATCCCCATTGCGAAGTTTTTCCATTGCGGCAGGGTGAAGGCTGCAATTTCAAAGTGTTGTGGTTACAAGCGGAAAATTTTGAAGGCCTCTCTAAACCACGTTAAGAGCAGCAACTTTTGTGTAATTCACATCTTCAAGAGGGCTATTGCAGCAGCGGTGCATTCACGCCGTGTACAATGACACACCTACAGCGCCAGAACAAAAAATACGCTATAAAAGCGAATTATATAGAATTAATAATATGGTGATAAAGCTTCTGATTACTGTGGCAACTCGACTTAACGTGTGGTTCCGTGCTTCTGGCGCGAAAAATGCTGCATTGCCAATTTTAGCGGCAACATTGTTTACACAAATAGAATTGATCACGATTACAAAACTTCCTCACTTACACACATTACCATATGCTTGAGCTTCTTGGTTCTATGGGGTGCGGTGTTGTTGTTGATGAAAGAATGAGTGTTCCATTGACGTAATCGCGCTCAAAACTGGTGAGGTGCGCCGTATGATCTTGTTAAGGACGAATGCGTTGGCTTCTATTCTGGTTTAGGCCCATTGGTCAGTCATCTTCGGTCGAGCGGTTGTTTTCTCTTCCTGGTGGCTGCGAATGGTAGTCGCCCGTGATTTTACATCTTCGTGGCTTGGAAGCCATGGTGCCAAAAATTGCGGTTGAAGGTGGTGATATCATTGCAAAGTGTTGAATGGTCGTCTAGAAGAAGGGGCGCACGCATTTTCTTTGATAAGTCACTGTAAACGGGGACGGAGAATTTATTAATTGGCCGCCACTTTAGCTGATGGCCAGACTATTCTAGACAACTCAAGCGCGCGAACCTGAAGTGGTTTGATTTGGCTGAAATGGCCTGGAATTTCAATGGGCGCGGAAGATCACGGGTCTGGTACAGATACGATTATCATTGAATGGTGTGAAGCTTGCATGGTACGACTTACCTCTGTTTATGCCTGATCGTTATTGAAACGGGTACTTCTTGTTGCCGCTGCAATCACTGGCGTAAGTTAAAGTTATTGAACCTATGTGAAGTCGCTTGAAGCAGTGCTTTCCAAATTAGAAAGAAGCCGGTGCAAAAGTGACTTGCGGGGAAGAATGGATTTGAAAGTGGATATGGAAGGGCGCGTCCAGAGCCGTTTAATATTAGTAAACTCAGCGCCATACCCAGCATTTCCCCGACAGACATGCAAGCGCAATTTTGTTGCGTTGAACTCCATAGCGAATGGCGTTGGCCGACGTGATTGAGATATTTTGGAAAATCGCTTTATGCTACGTAGATGAGATCTTGCGCATGGGAGCTGACATCGAAGTGACAGGGAATTAATACGGCTATTGTTCGTGTTCGAACGTTTGAAGGGCCGCCAGTAATGGCAACAATCTACGTGCGGTCTTGCAAGTTTGGTCTTTTGCGTTTTAGTGGAGAAGGCGATAACGATGATGATCGCATCTATCACATCGACGTGGTTTATGAGTGTATTGAAGAGAAATTCGGTTCATTGGGGGGGTGGCGAAAATTTCACGGGTTTTTAAATTAATATGAGTACGAACGTTGAGCGATTGGCGCTATCGAAAGGGCGCATGTCTTGGTGAGACTTTTAACGCTTTTTAGAAAAAGCCAATATTGTTCGCAGTTTTGAGAACATTAGCAAAAGTCGAAGCTTAATTTTCGACACAATCAATGAGCATATCAAGTTGGTGATTTTGCGCGCGACAGATGTCCCTACGTATGTTGATCATGGTTGTGGCGGATTTTGGGGTTGCGGGTAAAGACGTTTGATGGAAGCATCGACAAAAAACCTTACGAACTGCTGGATCCCTTAAAATTGCAAAATGTGCTTTGATGACAGCCGTGTTGTCGTCACCGCTTGCCCAATAGACGTTTGAAGGTGCTTCTAATATTTATAAAAACCGCCAAAGCGTAAGTTTTGCTGAGCAGGGTATTCAGGCTGGATTGTATCAAGCTATACCGGTGCGATGGAGCCTTGCGCCTATTATGGGCTTAGGCAGATCTTATTGTTGTATTCGTTGGATAACTGGTAATACTTTAAAAGGAATGGTCTTGAGGGCGGCGAGAGTTAATCGCAACCGATCAGTACAACGTTTTGTGTGAATAAGACGCCGCTTATAAAACACAAGTACTCTGAATTGAGCCGATCTAGAAATGATAGAGCGTGCGGTTGAGACAATGCAGGGTAAATATTGATACCTTACTATGACGAGAATTTTCGTCAAGCTCATTGATGATTTCGGTTCAGAGTAGACTCGCTACTCGCGTGGGACTCCGTGTCCGATGCACGATGCAGAAAACAGTGGCGGACATTGTTGAGCAGTTCGCTTGCAAGGTGACGAGTGCGGTATTGAGTTCACTAATCGCTTTGGATCGTCGTAGTGGTTTCCTCATCTGAACTGGAAATATCCCGTGGAAGAGCTGCTTCTTGCTAAAAGGCGGGTCAGCCCTGGAGTTGGTGGCTAGTCTAGAGGCGGCGGCAAAAGCGAGTTTATGATTACCATGAGCGTCAAAAACAGCCCTTCTTGCAGTAATCAAGAAGAGAGTGGGCAACGGTGCTAGGTACCAAGTTACGGCCTTGGATCGGGTTCGGTGTTTTATGTGCGCGGTAAAGCGGCTTATCCTCTCTGTGTTGATTGAATGTCGATGCTCATGCCTTGCTAAGTGGCGGGTGTTGGTGAAATTATCATGTGTCCACGCCGGATGGGGGTTGTAAATTGACATTGTCTTGGCGGCTGCTTAATTGCGGTGTCGAATCGTGTTTTCACGATCGGTGGTGCTCAGGCGTAGTGCTTTGGCCGTTATGTACCGAACGTTTTCCTAAGGTGGATAAAAATTGTCGGTCCTGGCAATATTTTATTGTGCAACGGCTGAAATGGTATTTGGTGGTTGTTGGCAATCGAATGATTGCTGGCCCTTCGAATCTTAGTTGTGTGTGACGAAAGACAGATCTCTGAACTTGGATTGGCGAGGATTTATTCTCTCAGGCTGAACATGACGAGATGCTCAATCTAGTTTAATTTCTCCAGAACTTAGTTTTATACCAAAATGTAAAAAACCGCTATGGGAGCGTTTGATCGATGCTCAGAGCCGTAAGGATATTATCAAGGCTTCTCTATGAGGTGCGGGGTGCGGGTTTATTCATCGTGATAGGCTGGATGAAGCGCTGGATATTGCGAACATTGTTTTTGCTGCTGAACCTTGAGTTATCAATTGACTAGCCAGAGAATGGTTGAAAAAATTCGTCCCGCTGGAGCAATTTTATGGGCAGACGATACGCCTGAGGCTTTGGGTGACATTGTGCTGGATCCGAACCATTTTTGCCTACGTCCGGTACGGCAAGAATTTTCATCACCACTCGGGTGTTTATGATTTCCAAAAAACGTAAGTTCGTGTAATTTAGACTGCTCACCTGAAGGGGCGATGAATTGGCAAAAATGCGTCTCCGTTGGCTCGGAGTGGAGTTCTTAGAGGCTCATGCCTATGTCAAGCAGAATACCGAATTTTGAAAGGATTCTTAATTGTGAAGATACGTCTCACCCCCGCTCTTTATAATTGAGGAAGGTGACGCGTAATTTTGGCGCTGATTATCTTGCTTAGGTTGTCGGCGTTTTTTTTGCCGACAGATATCGCGGTAGAACGGAAGTGTGCTTATTGAACGCCGCCTCGTGATGAATATTTACAAAAGACCTGTTTCACGCGATAGTTTTGCCAAAACTGGATGTTTCATTCAAAAGGCTAACAGCTAAGAACCATTTAAAGGTGCTTTAGTGGAATAGGGGATTAGTTTTGCATTGGTTATACGACGAATGTGCCGGAAGCAAGGTGTTTTTGTCTGTGAATTGAATTATCCGACAATCGTATTACGCTTCGGATGTTCGGTCCCAAGCCTAAGAGTTAATATGTGCATATGTAATAACCTTGCAACAAGCAATGGGTCGACACTTGTTGCGTGGACCATTTGAAGGGAATCTTAGTGCGGGTTGTTGCGTCCTTATCTTGCTATGTTTGCAAATTAATGT
>Ga0163217_1058945_pt1 | contig 20479 bp, 9 predicted proteins | sample SynspAceP_FD_185933 | JGI IMG/M metagenome (GOLD analysis project Ga0163217, IMG submission 185933) | Saline lake microbial communities from Ace Lake in Antarctica - Synechococcus sp. Ace-P (PacBio error correction) | ecosystem: Environmental > Aquatic > Non-marine Saline and Alkaline > Saline ...
AAGAAGAGGAAGAAAATTTTTTTTTTTTTTTTTTTTTTTTTAATGGCCTCCCTGAAAAAAAAAAGCGGGGGAAGTTTTTTTTTTAAAATCAAAAATGGGTTTTTTCCTTGGGGCAAAAATTTTTTAAGTCCCCCGCAATGGGTGTCCTAATAATGTTTAAGCAATAAGAATTTTATCCGTAAAAGATGAAAGCATTGGTAAGATCCGGTGGGGGATCGGAATTAAGAATAGTAAAAAGAAGTAAAACAAGGGTATTAGGCCTCCAAGATAAATGAGATTCCAAGAGCCGAGGAGAATCGGATTTACAGGCAATCCTGAATGTCGAGATTTTTTTAGTAAATCCGGATTTCTGAGCCAAAGAAAAAATAGCCGGTGAATGAGCCGGCCTATTTTTTCGTTTTACCAAGCATTCCTTATTCTATTTGTTGGATAGAAGGTTTTTTTAGAATTTTCGGTGCCCAAATGGATTCCAGCCTGAATCGAAAATGGTTTTTTGCCGATACCTCTTTCATGTAAGTATACCTGATCGTAGTTCCTTGGGAAAATCTTGGCTTTTTTGGCAGGATTAATTAAATTCCCTGCCTCCGAATGTAATTTGCGGAGTTTTAGATTATGGGATTACTTCGGTCCCATCGAAAATCCAAATTATTGTAAACAATTGGCTATTTACGATTACATTGTTTTCGAGGCGTTTTTGAGGAAAATAGATCGTGTTTGTTTAATTGAGGGGCCGATGTTCATTTTTTCGGAAATTGAACATGACTTTTGCCCCAAACTGAGGCGTGAAGTCACCTCCAGTGAAGTTCCATAACCTATGACGAGACCAATTCAAGTTTGATTCCCATATGGGGAAGATATTTTCCGCGTGTCCAAATTCAAAATTAAATGAGCATCTGTGTTTTCGAGAGTCTTCGCATATTCACTCAACTGATTGCCGATAGGGAAGATAAAGTCTTGAATTCCTGGGAAAAGGCCGTATTTTCTTGTCAGAATTTTGGTGAAGGCCGAAGAATTTTCTGACCAATTCGCTATGTTCCATATTCATGCCGGATTAAAGAGAGGAGAGCGCCTTTTATCCTTCAATGTCTAGGGAACGGTCCACGAAAACGATGTGTCTGTGACTGGAAATTCCAAATTGAGTTTTTTTCCATTTTCATTGCTGTGAAGTTTTATTCTCAACTTCCTGGTGCGAGACTGGAAAGAAAAGAGCAAAGCGATGCCTGTGAGAAGCGTAAATCTTTTCATTTTGTAGTTTTTTAGGTTGGTTATTAATTTTTTTTGACCGATTCGAATCCGTTTTGGAATTTGGAAAATGCTTCCAGTCTGAACTGTGGCGTATTGAGTCTGATCTTGTTTTCCCAAATGGGGTTTTGACTTGGAGTTTTTCTGTTTTAACCCAAGAATAGCCACTTTATGAATAGGTTTTTGAAATCTGCTGTACCTAACTGAATGCTATTGCAGGGGATCATTTTTTCTGGAATGATCAATTCCGATTCGAACGCGATAAATTCTAAGTCTGGAACTTCAATTGATATTAGTTGCGGAATTTCTTCAATCTGATTTTTGAAATTTTTTCTTCATTATAATTTCACTTTCACTGCCAAAGGTAGTTTTTTTGCTACACTTTCGTTTTTTCTTGGGTTTATACGTTACCTAATTGAGTATCCCGTATGAGAACTATCACGCGAGAGTAGAGGGAGAGACTCGAAAGTGGCATTATCCCGCGCATGCGATGCCCATTGCTCCAGCGTTCACCGAGAGAGCGAGTGGCGTGTGGGGATAGTAATGCCGATATTGTAACGTTGGAGACGATGCATGGTAGAAGTTTGAATATATGACGCCACACGAAGACGAAATGGGAGCGGAGGACTATGCAGAGTAACGCAAGAGAGTTCTGTGAGATGACCGTAGACACCTGGTTATAGTTTATTGAGCGCGTTGTGGTTTATCATGTATACGGCCGGTGCTAATTTAGATATATCAGCGGCTCAAAAGGCTAAGCCTTCATACATGGCTACGGCTCAAATAACACACCCAGGGAAGAGAGTCGTTGCGATGCTTGTGCACTAGTGCACAATAGCTGACTGTCGAGAAAGTGTATCAGTGATTAGGCCTAAGACATGTTACTAGATTCTATGAGTGACCGTGCAGAGGTTATCCTACGTCAGACTGTCGGCGTATTGAATTATTTGTAGATTTTTCAATGCTTGGAGGAGTGTTTTAATCCTTTCTTCAGGCAAAACCTTTTGCATAAGTTCAATTGTGACTTGAGGTGCTTCTCACATATTCCTAGCATCTTGCACATTCCTGATGGTCCATATCCTCAACCAAAAAACCAGTACAAATACAGCCTCGAGAACCTGGCTGGAAGAACTTCGAATGGCTTGATCCAATAGCTCCGCGTCAAACCACGAATTGAGCTCATCGTGAGATTCCTCTGGAATGCTATCTAGAAGTTTCGAATCGAAATCGTCTTTTTTAACTTCTTTGGATTGCTTTCTTTCTTCGTAAATTGTTTTTATCCAAGAAATCAACGCATTTGCCCATGACTGAGTTTTTCTGATCTGTTGAAAAAAAGATTTGCGATATAACGTATCCTGCAGTATGTCTTGTGCCTCATCCTCGTCATTCAAAATTTCTTAAAAAGCCAAGGAATACACCAAATTCGCTCGTCAATTCAAATAGCTGGAATTGTGCTTTTCGATCATTTGCGATGACTTTTGTCTATTAATTCCTGATTGATTTGAAATGAGACTCATTTGTTGGGGTTATGTAAAGGGAGAGGTCAAGTTGGGTACAAAAGGTTGGAATGACCCTAAAATTTTTCATTGAACTTGGTCATTTTACAAAAAAAATCGAGGTCAACCGAATTATTGTAATTTCAACCTTTAGCCAAATTTGGAATTATTAATAATCAGAAACATGAAACTCGAAACCCTCTGCAATCCACGGAGGAAATATTGTCACCCGATTCAGAAAACCAGCTATTCAGCCTAATCATCTTAATACAACCTTTATTCATACAGGAGGGTTCGATGATTTATTCCAGAGCCAATAATCCGAATCGAGAAATGCGTTGGGAAAAAGTCCTAGCTGGACTTTGAAAAGGGTGGCCGATGCGGCCGGCCTTTTTCATCCGGAAATGGCTGCCCTGGAGTTTGCTGTTTTTTCAAAAGCTTTGGCACCTGGTTCAACATATTATCGGCGCCCAAGACGATATTGTAACCATGGGGCCTCAAAAAATGCAATACTACCAACTTTTTAATGGCATCCTTGAAAGCCACATTTGTCGATATGACGGATTTTGAAAATGTGGAAAAGAGCATTCGCGATCCAATACAAAGTGGTTTGGGTGGAGAGTCCTTCCAATCCGCTTTTGAAAATCACAGATATTAGAGGTGTTTTCAGTCCTCGCAAAAAGCTCATCATGCCTTGCGTAGTTGTGACAATACCTTTGCTACTCCACGTCTTTCAGAATGCCAATCGACATCTGGGAAGCAGATCTTAGTGGATGCACTCAAGTACCTGGAAAAGTTGTTTGTGGAGGCCATAGTGATATTCTTGGGGGAGCTTTTTGAATCACAAAAAGCCGATGAGTTTGGGAAAGATTGCGAGGTAGTGCGCGAGTTGGTCGGGCGGGTTCATCTCCTTTTGATTGCTACTACCTATGTTCGAAGCATCAAGACACGTTTGCCTATATCGTATGAAAAGGTCATGCAGAACATGCGGTGTTTTTGGCAGATTACTTGACCCAACAATGCCTGGCGTCGGAGCAGGGTATATTATCCCCGGAAATTGAAAAATATCCATCCTGGGCATGAAATATCGACAGGGCTTAATCAAAATGACAGGTTTGGGGGTATTTTCATCTTTTCAAGTAAAAAAGGTGGGAGCTTGAACGCAAACATTCTGATTTTCAAAACTTCATTATTCACAAATGCTACAAAGTCCTAGTCGTGGGTGTTGAAAGTCTCAATTGAACGACGAGCGGCCTCTGAAGGTCCGAATACGTTAACTCCAACAAATCTAATTCGTGTTTTCGTGGGATTAGAGACTTGGATGATTTGTGGGAAGACTAGATCAAGCTTTTCGAGCGATCTGAGCTCCTCAATCTTATTTCTCTAGCGGGAAAGTCATTGCTTGTACCAATTCTCCAGGCCCACCTTAATAGTGATAAACTGAAGATTATATCCAGTTGGAGATCAGGTATTCGCTTCACCTTTGTTGCACGTACGCACTCCCGGCAGAGCAAATAGATTAAAATTGGATTTTTCCTTTAGGTAATTGGTTGACTTTTTTGTCCCAAAATCCGCAATCGTAGATTATCAATTCAGCAATCGCATTTGGAATTTTAACTTGTTGCTACTTCTTCAGTGATTCGAACATCGAAGAATTAATCGAATTTGCCATCTTTGGACAATTCGGAAATTTCTTTTGCTCCAATACTCTTTTTGATACTTACTTTTGAATCACTTCACTGAGAGGGAGCTGTCAGCATGGGTTTTTCCGGTTGACGAAGAAAACAGAAGAAGTGAAAAAAAGCTGGAAATGAGTAACGTTCGCTTCATGGGAATTTAAATGGTTCTTGTCAAAAAGTAACTTTTCTATAAAATCTTCCGTATAGAAGTGGATTTTTCCTTCACGAAGAGAAGAGAATGCCAAGTTGTCTTAAAGCTTCAGATAATCAGCTCGGTTAAAAAGATTTTGAAGGGGAATAAACCTAGAATATTATCGCTGATCTTTTTTTACTTAGACTAGCTAAGTCGTCATTTCTTGCTACCTATTTAAGTTTCCATATGGGAATAGTGATTGAGTTCTATTCAGATCGTTTTCAATCCAATTCTCAGATAGATTTGATTTCGTTGGTGGCCCCTTGAATGTTAAATGTTCCTTTACAAACTTTTGGGAATGTTTTTGTCTTGCCTCAGTACCCCTCGAAATCTTACTGCTCGCTAAGGGTTTAATCACGTCTGAATAGACAAAAAATAGCCTTCGGGACTGCTAAATAAAATTGACTGGTGTAAGTATCGTTACTTAAGTAAGTATGGGTTTTCCTCAGAATTTAAAGTGTTTAATCATTATAGGAAATTAAAAGTGTACATCTGTCACAGGTGTTTTGGCGTTTGGGATTTCAATTGGGCTTTTCTCTCGAATCATTATTCGTAAACAAGAATCTTTAAATAAATATAATTTAGTTTATTAAAAGTAACCTGGTAATTATTTGGAATATAAAGTTCGCTAATACTCTAACTTTGTTTTTAAGTTTTAAAAATAATAATAAACCCATGGCAACCCAGCTATTGAGCGTAAATTCTTGGCAGGCAATTTAGACAGTTGTGTCTAAATGGCCGGTAATTTTTGGAAGATACTGAAGGGACATTCATTTTTTATAATGAGACAGCAGAAGTATTCTAGGAATATAAGATTTGGAGAGAAACTCAGGTAGCTATGGTAAGGTTTGAAGAATGGTCTACAATCTTCAAGCCGACGGATGCCGAGGCAAATCCACTATCTCCTGAATAAATTACATTAGTCCCAAACAACTGACCATCACAAAACCAGCACAGGATCGTTTTATATTGATAATTGTGCAAGGGCGAAAAGACACTGTATGATCAATGTTACGGCTATTCCATCGAAGGAGACAAAAACGATTTTTAGGTGCGATGGCTTTGGTTTTGGAACTCCAATTTTTCATGAAAATTAAAGTTTTGGGGTTTGGCCGAGGGTTCCTCCCATCACCACGGGCCCTGAAAATATCCGATATGGAGGAAATACAATCAATGTGGTCCTTAGTGACGCAAAGGCGACATACTTGGATTATCTGGATGGAGGTCAGGAGAGATATGTGTGAAAGTCGTCAACGGCTGAGGTGAAGGAGCATTCAAATGTCTTACTGACTCATCTTCAATATTGAATCAAATACGATGGGATTACGTTAATTCTTTTCAACGCCATGTACAAATCCGAAAAATTCAAGTACATCTCTGGGGTCCTAGTACGACCATAGAGAGGGACATAGTCTTCTTCCCTCCGTTATTTCCTGTGAGAAGAATGAAATTGCCCAATCATTCCCATCTGAGGTGGGAAATTCAGAAGTTTAAGCATCGGGAACTTTTCAATTAATCTACTACATGTTCACCCTGGACCACGCTAGGTTCGCGTATTCAGATGGGAATGGCGATTCTCTTCTCGCGTGTCATATGAGAGAGTGTCGTGGGGTTCTGCGAAGTCTCACTCTGTATATTGTATTTGATAGGCTATATACTCTCATGATGGGCAGTAATACCGAGGAGTAGAGCACCACTCTGGGGCTGTTCTTTTGTGCCACTCCGCTCTCTCGCGAATGTAAGGTCCAAAAAGATGGCGTTTTTTCATCATGACCGCGCTTATTGTGACGATCGATTGGAAGAGATGGTACGAAGAGGGAATTGGCACGACTAATATCCTACCCCTGTAATTATGTAAGAGGGCGAAGAGTTTTGAGTTTGGGATAGATGTTTAGTATAGAAAATTTTCACCAGCCTCATACCCATCCAATTATATCCTTCCTTAAATTACACATTTACCGTTTCTTCCTTGAAAAATAATATCGAGAAAAAATAGGACTGCTATTTCCCATAAAGAAGAAAAACACATCTGGACGGTTATGGGACTGTTTTGTGATTCGAGGTAAATGGTCCCAACACTATCGATGAATTACGACTGTTTTTTTTAAAAAAAGTGAATGAAGCCTTATTAACGTAATCGTTTCAAAATAGGCTTTACTTTCATAACATACAATCGGTTACTTCTTATCGCAAGACCCGCAGTTCCACACCATCGATCCCATCCATAAAGCCCTGAAACATTATTCTCCAATCATAGATATATCTTTATATTGTATATTATTATATTTCACATCTCTTTTCGTGACTTTTTTCATCGCATTTTGTTTGGTTTGTTTTGTTTTGTTTTTTATTTGGTTGCTCCTGTTTGTTTTCAAATCTTATTTTTTTAAAATCTCACCCTGCCAGCCATCTCGACTCCAACTTCGATATTGAATCGCGGAGAATGCTCAACTTTGGTATATCAGACACGACTCATATCTGCAATCGGTTTCTCTGAGTCTACTTAATGAGCGGTCAACCACCATCGCCGTTCCATGGCGTTTTTTAAGAGTCATTTTTCCAAAGCTTCATTAATCTGTACAACTCACACTCACTCACTCCGGCAGCGAAGAGAGAAGACGCGTCTGGATTAAATCTTGAATCGCTCTTTTTGCGGTTTCTCTTCCTTCTATCATCGTTTTTTCTCTGAATTGATTTGCTGGATTCGGTTTTGCGAGTGGAGGTCATAATTCGTTCCGAATTTTCACCGGAGTCACTTCTACATGTAGATCGAATTCGAATCGGAGAAGCGGACCGGAGACTTCTATATCATAAAACCGCTGTAACGATGCCGGGCCCACAGACACATTCCTTTTCCCGGATGATTGTAATGCCACATGGGCAAGGATCTGGCTGGCGATTACCATAAAATTAGCGGGATGTACCGAGATTTTCGCTCGAGAAATAGGTCCCACCTTTCGGTCCTTCCAAAGGTCTTGACGCCATCAATATAGAGAGTGCGATTAATATAAAACTTCAAAAAGGAGGACTCATTGTGAGCTAAAGAGATTTCCTCCGGGCTGAGGATTTGCTCCACCTAGTGGTATAGAAATGTGATGGTGGGGTGTGTGTATATATGTGTGTGTTCAAATCAAGCTCCCATTACCTTCCTAATTTGCCTGCTACGGAATGGACTTAGTCGTCTCCCAAAAGCTTCCATAAGTGTAAGTGGTGGTAAGGAATTGAAGGAAGTTCGCTTTGCAAAGCATAGTTTCTGCGCCTGGGAGGGGCGATCATGATCACATTATGGCCCACCCGGCAGCAGCCGATTTCCATGGGCGCGGTTTGATGTTTTCTTGGCCTTGAACATCTGCAAATCAAACTCATTATCATCCAATGACTCGCACCACACTCTCGCGAAAAGTGATCGTCCAAAGGAGAGAGAGAAGATGAGAGCGGTCGTGTAACGAGAGATATGACGTGATATATAATATATACGAAATAAATCCTTGAAAACCGCGCTTACGAGCTTCAATTGCATAGGCAAGACTCCCTTTACGGACGTTAATTTTCCGTCTCCGAAAGCTCGCCATGATAATGTATTCGTGTAAAGCGGGAGGAAATCCACCTGTTCCGAAGCTTGGAGAATTCCCATTGCAATGGGTTAAATCATAAGCAGACCTTCCTTTTCGGAATGTCAGCAGGGAGGCCTAGGTTGACCAACTACTTTCTGCCGAGGCATTCGAAATCCGAAATATTTTAAAGCTGATTCAAACCCGCTGTTGAGTTCTTTGACAAGCAAGAATCCATAGGGTATCCATAGAGAGATATATAGATGTCCAACATTTACTTCTAATTGTAATAATGTTAAGAGTCCACACCTTGAAACAGGAGCCTACCAAAAGGATTCTTAGCGAGCCGTAAGGCACATATTATAATAGGAGACGTTTAGGTCTCCTGATATACTGTTTTTGGTATATACTTTAAACCTTTATTTTTTAAGTATATTTTTGACGTGGTGGATAGAATCTCGTTGATTCCGGATCTTTTGCCTTTTTTTACAGACTCAGTTTGAACTTTCGCACTAGTGTAGGATGTTTCGAAATCGATAAATCTTGTGCTTTCAACGCGTTCATTTCATTCCCATTTTTTTTTTCATTGAAGCCGGTCAATACTGTTCCCACCCGAATAGCCAAAGCCCAAGGTAAGCAGAAATATAATTAATCCTGTCAGCATGATTTTCACCAATGGAGTCTGAGTGATCTCTTCCATTCCGATAAACCACTAAGGTGGTCAAAGGCGATAAGAAGATAAAGATGCTCCAATATATTATAGTCTCAAGAGACGAGAGAATCTGATGAATCTCTCAAGTCACGGTTTGAAAATTATTTTATTCGAATGATACTAAACGACACTGAATACTAGAAACTTCTGGTACAATCCTGTAATTTGGTCAACTCGGAAGGGTACCCTTCTGGACAATTTGGCCTTGCTCAACTCACCAATATCTTCAATCTGCATGCTGATGGTGCCTTAATCGGATGTGCAATTACCAAAGTTGTCGGTTTTGGCCATCAGTGTTTGGTGAGTGCTTTCCTTGAACCGAAAAAGTTTCACGCACTCCTGTATCAATGCCGAAGTAGCGCTCATCAGAATTAGGATTGGAGGTTCTTTAATACAGCTCTTGCAAATGCTCAGTCGCTGTTTTTGTCTCCCGGAAAGTTTGGAGGCCTCGTAACAGATCATAGCCATTTTGTTTGCGATTTTAATGTGCATTGCCTATTTTTCCGGCTTCGATTACTTGATCGAGGCTTACATCACTATTCCCGAAGGCGATATTGTTAAGAGGAGTACTGTACTCATTTGAAAAGAATTGAGTCTCTGTGTTGGATAACGAAGAATGTCCACATCAAGCTGTCGCAGATCCCTAGTCGAAGTTTCGAAATGTCCACACCATCCAAAAGGAATAGACCGCCACTGTGATTCGTAGAAATCTTGGACAAAGTGGCCAGTGTTGATTTTCCTTCCAAACGAGGGTCCTACTAATGGCGATGGTTTTCCCCTTTTGAAAAGCGTGAAGTTTTTGACGTTTGTAGAAACGCTCGTCCTTCCTCGTAGGCAAAGTTTACATTTTTGAAATTCGATGAGTTTTTGATCAGCTAGTTTTACGGGTTCTTGGTGTTGTTTGTGGAGTAACAAATTACCCTATCGCTTGCAGAGACATTCTCGCTGGGATGTTGCTCGATTGACCCGGGAGATTTTCCTTGGCTGGGTTTAGCACTTGGGTAAAACTGTTATAGGTGATAAAGTCAGAAGATCCGTTCCACCTCATAGACTAGCCTACCGGATACTCCCAAAAATTGAAAATGGTGATGCTAATTCGTTTTTACGGGCCATACAGGGGGGTGGACATTTAACATCCCGCGTAAAAATCAGTCCTCCTGGTCGAATTTATTTTTCATAAAATCAGCATTGAAGGCTTGATAACCCGCATTCCGCTGAGTGTTTTCGTCTAGGCATATTTGACTATCCGCGGCATGACTTGTTGGCTTTGGACGCTGTCTTTTTTAATTCTTCTGGTAATTCCGGCACACACGCGCTCCACTCGGTGGAGATGATTAGAAATGGTGAATAGGGTCATTGACCGACATAAAAACAAGTACTGCAAAGTAAATAACGATTGTGCAGGCTCTTTAAACCACGCCGAGAGTGACTGCACGATGGGGTTTTTCGGACTGCGGTGGAGCGGCAGGTGGGCATTTTTGGAAGAAATCTCCACGTTCGTTCATGGGAAATAGGCGATTTGAGCCGCACTTAACCCGCTCAAAAATGTCCATTCGCATCTTCTTGATGACAACAGAACTCGCACTTTTGGGCCAAAACGACGCCAGATTAAATAAGTAAAGAGGTGGCTAACCACTACGACGCATGCATTGGGATGAAGAGAGTCCCCCATTTTCTCGATATATGTGTCTGCTCACTCTCACACGCACACACTCACGCTCACCTCTCGCCCAGCACTGGGATAAGTAGCCAATAGAGTCAAACAGTTGGGCTTATCTGCAAACTCCTGCAAGTTTGAGGATGTGCTCAGAGAATCACATCGAATAAGGCTTCAGTAGGTGAAGTTTAGCAGAACAAAATGATAAGAAAGTAATGCCGTATATGATATAGTGGGCACGAATTTCCCATTTACGGCCGGGCCATAAGAAAGAATTCGTAGTAGGTGTTCATAGTAGGAAAATCTGAAATCAGCCAAATTTTAGCGGAAAATTTGTCCGCCGCTCGGGAAGCTACTAGTAATGTAAATCAGGTCTTAAAGGAAGTTTCCACAAAGAGAATCAATTGAGAGAGAGAGCGTGTCCGTCTCATATGGGTGGCACTCGATGAAGAAATTATGACGGAGCATATAGGCATTCCAGGTTAGTTTGAATTTACCTGATTTTCGAATAACCCTGCCAATGAAATTTCCAAAAACAACCCGTTGGACTTCCAAGTCTGGTTTTTCCATACATCCCCACCAAAATTGGTTTGTGGCAAATTCTCGCACTCACGCCCCATCCACTCGGATGCATGGCTAATAAAGTTTAGTTTAGTTTGGTAAAGGTTGGTTAAAGCGAATGATCCCAAGAAATTCCCGAAAGTTTTGCGCACGAGATGGGGTAGAAGCGGGTGTCCCGCGTTGCTGTAAGATTGAAAGTCTTGTTTTTCCTGAAAGGTATAAGGAGTCGCGCGGATTGAATATGCATCTGGTTGGTTTTAAAGTATATATGTAGCCTGCTGTAACGCATAAATTTATTTCGTTTTGACCCTCTCTCATCTCACTCACGAGAGGAGAGAATAAAATTCCGTCTGTGGCAACTGGCCATACGCTGCATTCCTGGATATAGATCCACCTTGAAATCTGTCGACGAGCATGAAACTTTAAGACCTGGCATTTGACCCATCTGAAAGAAGATAAAGGATTGAAGTAATTGAAAATTTGGCCTGATAAGATTCAAGCTTTTTTTCCAAACATCAAACCGCAGTCGATGAATACGAAAACCACTTTGGGATATCGTCCATCCGTAGGCCTTCCCCGGTTTGTACATCACATCCGCGGTCATTGTGTCCAAAATATTCGTCAATTGAAATTTTCCAAGCTTGGTATTTAGCTTAACAAAAACATGTAGGGGTTTGAGATGGGGGGGGTTCGAGAGAGAGAGAGGAGCTCTGGGCTTGATATCTTCGTGAGATTAAAATTGATAATGACCCAGTGCAGAAAAAATAATCTGTAAGCCCTACCCGAATTTATTCTTTCCAAAATCGCTTCGGACGCCGGAACAGCCCCGTTGTAAGTTCGCAGTATTTTTTACCCAAGAAGGAAAAGAAAGCTTCTGATGTGAACCCTACTTTCTTTGTCGATCGTATATGTATATATGTATCTACATTATCAAGTTTCGATTCCCCTTAAAATAATGCACTGGACTAGCGGTGGATATCAAACTCATCACTGATTGTAATACCTAATCACCAGGTCTTTTTATAAAGAGCATTGAGAAAAGGTTTTTGGAAAGCCGGAGTTTTTTCGCTGGAGATAATTTCCCCAATTGGTTCTTGGCTTAAATAGAGCTAGATTAAAAACATCGATTGGATTGGATCACAGGGTCTAAGGCCAGGGAATCTAAATATTTGCCCCACAACAAGTCTTCTCTCCAATGGCCTACCCAGTTGGAAATAGATTGTTTTTGTCCTCTTAAGAACTTCATATCGCTCGATACGATTGGGTTATATATATTGATCATAAAGGACGTAAACTGGCTTGTTGAAAAGGAAGTAAGGATATAAAAACGCCGCTTAAAAAAGGACTACGAAGCTTGGATTGCGAAAGAGAAAAATGTTTGATCGCTTAAAGCTAGAAGTGGATTCTTAAAATAGCCTGAGAATATTTGCTTCTGAATTTTGGGCAACAAGACAGTTTTTTGTGGCTTTGATTCAAAATACTTGTATGGTGGTTTTTTAGAATAACTTTGTGCCTCTTTGGGATACCATAAACTAGCAAATCACATGAAAGCTGATATTTCATACCAAATACAGAAAACGTAGTGTTCTACGATACTTCTACGCGAATTCAAATTTTATGACTTAAGTCTACTATCGGACCTCCGAGACTATTAACTCTGGGAAGATGGGTAGTCGATTACCCGTTATATAAAATCGAAGTTAGCTCTGAATCTCACCCGTTCAACACTGGTAAGAAAAATGATGCTAGATACAGCTGTGGTTGAAAAATTCAACAAAAGATACGCACCAAGCAGTATTTTCAACTGAAAACTTGAATTAAGTTCCTTCCCAGAGCATGGATTCTGGGGACTTTTTTTTAATTTTTGCTCCATGGACTCTCTTGCTCTTATTCGATGATCCCTATCGATGGCTTGCATTCGCCCATTCTTACTTTCACCAGACCAACGCTTCTCGCATGTGTCGTCTCAAAATAAGCCGACAAATGGGCCATTGCATACGGTAAAGTCGGTTTCATATTTTGACGCAGGAATTATCTCCAAAAAAATTCGCAAGGGCAAAAGGAAAAGCATTAGCGATCCAATGAGCTTGGCTTCCCTGATCGAGAATTTCAGTGAAAGCGATTGCTAGCCTTAGCTGAAGGATGAAGCGCTATTTTCGGATAAATATTTTTTAGCAGCTTACATCGGGTGGAAACGGAGAAAGAATATTGAATAAAGCAAAGATCTGAATCCATGTTCAAATTGGATCATGAACCTGTTTTACTTTTAAGACTTGGAATATCTTTCAGTTCAATGGTGGCTGAGATCAATAAAGATTTTGCGCTGATTCACCAAAGGACGTCAAAGTGAGCTTTGAATGACCCATATTACTAAGGTCTATTATCCTGAGAATATTTTTATTGAAAGGGAGCCCACGATTAAGGCCGGGCATCTTGAATGCTGAAAAATGGGCCCCGATCTACATCGGTAAAAATACCGAGATTCAAGAATGGGGCAATTATTCGTGGTCCTTTTGCCCTTATGTGACCATAGTAACGATCATACATGGGGCAAAAACTTAGGCGGGACACTACAGTTTGGGCCGCATTGCAAGTGGGAGGTCGAATTTCCTAATTCTTTATTTTCGGGTATAAGGCAATAAATGCCATGAGGGATTCCTAGGCATTCCGGAGATCGGAGAGTGGTGCATGTAGGCGCATAGACACCAATACGAGTAATCTAAAAATAGATGTATACATCAGTAAAACTTTGGATTATACCAGAGGAGGCTTGCCATAAGGTCTTTCAATCTGTTGGGTTGATGAAATGGCGACCATTCTAAATGTGGCATTAATACCATGTTCAATACCGTACAAGTTCGTAGGAGTCGGAGCAAATAATTTTTTGGAGATGGTTTCCAAGGAATTTATTGCTTCTTTTGCATGGGAGGTTCCAGCGGTTTTTCACCTTCCAATTTCCAAAATTTGAAAAGAAAACAGCTAAAGCGGTAATGGGTAGAAGAGGAATAGACTTTACTTCGGAGGATCAGGCATTCTTTCAGTAATTTTTGACCAATTCTAAAAGTATCGAATCTGGGAGAAATCCCATCTGAATTTTAAAAAACCATGCATTCGCAGCTATTCCAGGCTACCTGATACCTAAAGAAAATTTAATCATGCGGGTTAAGAACAATCACTTAGATCATGCTTTGTTGTTTTTATGGCCCAGATATGCGGTCGACTTCCAATGGCGTGGGACCTTTGTACCTATTTGTTTTTGTGAGGAGCTTCTGATACTGATTCCTGCGGTATGAAATTGCCCAGCTTGCCTCAAGATGGGCGAAGTTTGGTCATGACAGCCGGATTTGAATTTTTGCTTTCCTCAGATTAAATATGGGAAAGAAGAGCGAAGAAAAATTTTTTCAGAGAGGATGATGACGAAGGGATAAAAGTTTAATTTTTTTAGCAAACTGGGAGGAGGTTTGCGATAAGAGACTCCCTATGCCAATGTGCATGACTATATTTATTCAATGAATTTGAGAAAAAGCAACTGAATACTCAAAAGGAGCAGCACTGGAAAATTATACAAACTCTTCAACTTAAAGCATTGAAGGTGGTTTTAAATTATGGCTCGTATGGGCACCGGAATAACCTACATCCTTCAGCTGCAAATGCGACTTGTATAGGATGTAGTCTATCTATCGAGGAGAGAGTTCACTGCATGTTTTTCCCGACAGCTTTGACTACGATCCTTAGAGAGGACGAGAGATAGTTTTTTGAATTCGGGGATTTTTCAGATGAAGAGATTCTTACCTATGTAATAATACGGGTTAAAGATCACACTCGCACTGAGAGAGTAACGTGTATAAGAGCAGAGAGGAGGAAAGTTTTGATCAAAGAGTGGTTTTGGTAGATTGTATTTTATTTTGAGAGCGGTTTGCCACACGCGAAGTCTCACACTCCACGCGCACGAGAGATATAACTCTCCCATCGCCACTCTGAGAGAGAGTAGAGAGAGAGAGAGAGCGAGTCGGTGCTATATTATATAGTGTAGGTTCATATAGACCATTTCAAGTGAGTTGTGCTCTAGGCATTTAATCAAGCGCACTAACCATCTAGAGCGGATAGGAAATGCCAAATTTATTTTCAATGTTTTGACTGGAGGAGCATTCAGATGTCCAAAGATTAGCTAACATGGATAAAAAGATCATAGGGCGAAAAGAAAAAAAATTTCGCTTCCAATTTTTAGGTTTTGAGTCTGGTTTTTGGGCAAAGTGAAAGAATTACCGGTGCTTTACCAGTAAGTATTCATCAAACGAGTAGTTGGGTAAGGTGGAAGCGGATCTTGAATTTTCAAGCCATTGGATGGGAAGGTCATAAAGCTTTACAAGTGCAAAAGTCTAACTTATGTCAATCACTGAAAAAATAGTGAAAAACTCCTTCGGGAATGTAGAAACAGATATTTGATTGAGACCAACTATCAAACTTGCGGGAGAGGCTACCTTTCCTGAATTTAACCTTGTAGATAGACAAAAAAAAAAAAAAAAAAAAAACTAACAATAATATGCGCAATGCGATTCTTTTGGGAAGAAAAACCCTTAACAAATAGATTCCTTGTTTGATGTGGATAAGGTTAATTTTAGCAGAGTCCAACCGTATCCATAGCTAAGTTTGACCGTGCTTAATTGAATTGCCAATTACATATTAAACTGCCCAGCCATGAAGAATAGCCTATCCTTTCCAGAACCCGAATCTTTATTCTGACCAAGCGCTTTTTTCAAGCGATTACTGAAGCTGGTCAATGAGGCCAGTGAATTGTTCATCACAGTATTTGTGATCTGAATTCTAGAGCAAGATGGGCCGAAATTTTTTTCTACAAAAGGAGCAAAACTTCCAATGGTCGATGCGATTATTCAAAGAATTGGAGCGTCGGTGACGTTCTATGGTACCGCTGTAGTTCGTCCGAGGTTGAGTTGATGGAATATATTCTCAGCGGTAAATTCCGAAGCGATTGTCAGAAGTCGAGATAGACCGTAGAAGCCTTCAGATCTTTATCCCGTGCAAGGTTTAAGGAACTGAAAACGGCATTCACTAATTTTTTTCTAAAGGGGGAGAACAAGCAAATTGTTCGGCATGTCGCGGGCTTCCATTAATTATCCATTGCTGAAAGGCACACAAGGAATTGGGAGTTTGTTTTGGCGGAAACTTAAAAAAGAGCAAGTCAATCCGTGATTTGAAGCCTTTCCACGGTTTGAAAAGCGGGATCATTATTCCATGAACTCTCACTCACACGAGGCCAAAGGAGGCTGATATCCGCGCAATTTATCGTCAATGGTAAGGTAGTAGGGGTGCGATGAGCGAAAGGAGCTGAAAGGGAGAGTTTCGATCCTAATTGCAATCGCGGGGAAAAGCCACAATTAGATTAAGTTTGAAGTAAGAGAAAGAAAAACAGGCCGCTTTAGGCGCTGCAAAAGCTTGGGCTTTGGATGTGGCAGGGGTGGATATGTTTGCAATCCGCTCGTGGACCTTAATTCTTGAAGTAAATAGCTCTCGCGGGATTGGAAGGAATCGTAAAAAGCTACAGGAATTAATATGCAGGAAGAAGATCTTATTACGCAGGGGTGAAAAAGAACGTGTAAAAGAAGTTTCTCTTGATGAGTCAGTAATAAAAAATCGGAGAGAGGGAGCAGCGTGCACTTTGGGCAGGCTCATCATGGTTGCAGATCTGCTTCAGAATGCGGGTATGCAAAACCTCAGAATCGTCGAGAAGTTAGATACCAAAGCGACAGATATGTTGGGTATAAAGGCGTATTTACTTTCAAGAGCTTGGAAGATCAGCTGACCGATGGGCAGGATTGATATAGCGGTGCATAGTGCAAAAGCAATCCACTCTTCATGATTCGAATATGGCATTTCACTACTTCGCGAAAAGGAAAATGCATCTCTGTCACTCGCATGATACACACGCTCTCGCTCACACAGCACTCTCACGATATATCACCGCGAAAGAGTAGCTACTTTAAAGCATTTTTATCCGCATATTAGAGAGGGGCTCACCACACGCAATCGCTACACAATGACGCGCCCCGGTTTTGATGGGTTGCTTTTAGCCTTTGCAGGAGCCAACATCGAATGGCTTTGATGAAATGATCGTGCGAGGAATTTAGATTTGAATTGAATTTACTCTCGGCGTATGTCAGCTCGGATTGTTTAAGTGTCCACTAGGTTTGGATACGGAAACTGAAGACCAAAAATCGAGTGTATATTTGTATGGGGCCGACGAGTTGAAAGCTGAGCGTGCATACCTTCGGGTACTGGAAGGAGGGATCAGTATTCCCCTGTTTAATTTGCATTAGCTAATCTGATGGACACACCCTACATTTGGAAAGGAGGAATAGTAAGTCTTGAAACGGGAAAAGAACGAATCTCACTTCAAGTCTCCGGAGCCATGTATGTCAGCGCTATCGTCGAGCGGCAGCTATGGCAGCAATGGTTTCTCTCGCACACGCTCGCACACGCGAGAAGGCAGAGTTATATATATATATGTATATATATGTCTATGTATATATGTATATCTCACTCTCTCTCTTTTTAACATCGTTTGCCTGTTTCAAGGCAGAAAGATTACCTTCGTCAACTACTCACTATAAATCTTTCGAAACGACACCCCTGAGCATAAGTCGAATTTCAATCAAAATTGGCTGAAGATGGAAGATTTTGACTCTACGGATTTCATCGTGTATGAAAAATTTCAATGGTCCAAGGTGAGATGGTATTGAGCAAGGAAGGATTCCACCTGCAAGAAATGGCCAACGATTGAAGGCGGAATCAAGCCTATATTTACCATAAAGAAAGGGGAATGATCGCTGCTTGCCTCGACAAGGCGTGGAGTCGAAACCCGATGAAGCGATTCCAAACGGCATCGCAATTTATATTGCAATCGAAGTCTACAAAGAGGAAGATTAAAGGCAGATTTGGAAAAACTCCAGCCTGCTTTTAATGCAATATGTCCAGATTGGAAGCCAAGAACGCTGAGAATAATACACGCCGTCTGTACAAAGCAAGGCCAATTGATAGCCTTACCAAATGCGCTAGTGATCTCCAAGCGGGAAGAAATTGAGAAATCGCTCAATCCTAAATCTCAGTAAGATTCACTCCTGAGCAGATTGGAGCATATACGACTATTGGCGGTACGCGCATTGGAATAAGGAAATACAGTAATTCGGAGAAGTTATTCCCCGGGTTGGAAATTGCAGAGGAGATTTCAAATGTGAGGCACTGGTACTCGGGATAAACCCCTAGTTTCCGATTACAAATGAAAGTGAAGTGGAAAAATTCCGTAAAAAAATTGAAAAAATAGCCGGAGTTATGGCTACACCTAGCCCAAGAATCAAATAAAAAAGAAAAATATTCATCACCGGAGGCGAATGGTCCCTTTTGGGCCAGAAGTTGTGCAGCCAGTTGTGGAGGCAGAATATGATCGTCCTATGCAGTAGCAAAGGAGAATCTCGATTGCCAGGAACAGATTTTAATTACGTTTCCACTAGAAATCACAAACCCCGAGCATGTAGCGGTCATCATCCGGGGATTCAACTGAATATCATCATCCACGGATGCAGAGAGAGAGTGTGGATCAAATGTGAAGCAAACCAGAAGCCTGCTTCGTGTCAGTTAATGCCACTCGCTACTTGGTGGGAGGCTGCTGAAGCAGTTCAAGCTCAATTTTATTTTGTATCTACTGACTTATATTTTCCGCAGGTGAAAAGGGCCTTTAGATGAGGAGGAAGAAGCAGCTCCGAGAGAGAGAGGAGAGGAGAAATTACGTGGGCATACTAGTAAGTGGAATTCTAAGACTCAAATGGACAATGCGCACGAACCGTCTTATGGTGTTTCTGCGCACACTCGCGCCGCATGAAATGAGTCGCACTAATATCATCCTTTGGGTGAAGTCCTCTTTGGAAGGCAGGGAAACAAATCCAGGTAAGTCGATGAAGATCAAGAGAGAGAGGCCTACTCTTGCTGAAGGACTTGGCAGCAGGCTTATTTTAAATCGCAAATCAGGGATTGCAACAGGAATATTTAATATTTCTGGATCTGATTTTCTGATCGCCCTCTTGAAATGGCACAAATGAACAGTGATTATTCCACCTTAACAAAGATCTGTAAACAACGTGCGTATATATATCGCCAGCCCGCTAAGCACGACCACTTCCGAAACTGGTTTTAAAACATATAAGAGAAGCTCACGAAAAGGCTTGGATCGAGCCTAAAACTTCCAGAACGGCAATTGGTATTTTGGCAAAACAAATATCTTAGCACAGTTTTAATAACCCAACTAAACTGTAATTATAATCCTAAATGGCAGTAAGTGCAAAACCCGAACGAAAGAGGTCAATTTTGGCTCCAGTCCTCGGTTTTTGTGCATGGCTGCCGGGCTGGTTCCGTCTGTTGGTCTTGGAAATATTTTTGGAGATTCCCTTACCTAGTTGGTCAAATGGGGGCCCGGAAGCCTTCGTTTTTGTTTATGTTATCTGCGAATCTTGTTGAGTTGGTCCTGTCCTTTGCTTTTCATGAGAATTTGCTCTTGAAGTGAGATTCTGGAAAATAAACCTCAATCGGTGCGATTTCGTAGGATAAACTGGGGGAATAGTTTTGGCAATTAGCAGGCGTAACTTTGTGTGATGGTCATGTCTTTTTGTTTAGCTATTAATTCAGTGATCGCAGGTTGGACTGTTGGTTATACTTCTTCACGAAAATGTGTGAATATCCTGTAGATTTGAGGTTTTCAGCAGACTCCAATGTAATGTGATCCATTTGACTTGTTCGTTTATCCTGATGACTATTCTTGATTGTTTTGGGGAGGGGGTTTCGGTGTATCGAAGCTTCTAAGTTTCTGATGCCGGTAGCTAATTTCATCATTATAATTTTTATTGCAGGCCGTTCCGTCAACCCTTGAGGGAGCGCAAAGCTGGTATAGATTAATTATTTGAAATCACCAAGATTTTCTCTAGAATCACGGTCGGTAAATACTTCAAGGCCATGGGTTCAGGCTTATTTTCTCCATGTCTGTGGGCTGGGGATTGAATGTTATCACCTTTGGTTCCTATTTGATAAAAAATTTAACAATTGTACTCTGGATGGCTTGGATTGCTTGGAATGGATATGCGGTTGCCTTGATGGGCGTTGAATGGTGGTTTCCCGGCACTATTCGCGTTATTACCAGGCAAAGAAATCCTGCTGGCAGCCCAGCGTTAGTATTTGAATTGTCTTCAAAAGTAGTTTGAATAGCAAATGCACAGGAGGCAATATTATTGGTGGACTATGTTTTTCATCCTTGTGTTGATGGTCCGCAGCGACTGCACTTTCTACGATCTCTATGCTTGAGGTTCCGTTGCTTACTTGAATCGAG
>Ga0163217_1031081_pt1 | contig 20470 bp, 30 predicted proteins | sample SynspAceP_FD_185933 | JGI IMG/M metagenome (GOLD analysis project Ga0163217, IMG submission 185933) | Saline lake microbial communities from Ace Lake in Antarctica - Synechococcus sp. Ace-P (PacBio error correction) | ecosystem: Environmental > Aquatic > Non-marine Saline and Alkaline > Saline ...
AACTTGGCCAAAAACCACCAACACCACATGACATAAGAAAAAAAGAAAAAAGAGATTCGGCCCCGGGCGTTCCCACGGCCCCCACGGGGGGCCGAGTCTCCGCCCCCCACCTGCCCCCATGGCATATTTCTCGCCCCTTTCGATGCCGCGCTTTTTTTCCCACCATTGGGGGCGCAACAACGGGGGCGGCAATTCCGCCAAGCGCAGGTCATTGGCCCGAACCACGACACAACAAGCGACGCGGCCGCCAGCTGCGGTAGCCTTCCCCCTGGGGTCAACGTCCTCCAGCGAACGCGACGAAAAATTCTCCGTGCGCCCCTCAGGGGGTAAGAGACATTGGCGCTCCACCGCCCCTTTACCGTCGCTGTAATGCACAGGCCGTCCCGTGGCCAGGGCGTATTCCAATTACACCGTACCGGGAATCAGCGTCGAACCCCTTTTTGACGCTGTGTGGTGACGCTTATCTCGGCGTCGGGCGCGCCGGGTTTCTTTCGGCGCGCAAGCACCTCGAACGAGAAACTGCGGCACACGGTTGCCGAACTGTCCAAGCGGCGGAGGTTCTCATCAACCAACATAGGCCCGTCCGCGATAAAGGCCGGTACATTCATCCGCGCCCTTCGATTGCGCGCAATCAGTCGGATCGGGCCAATCTGGTCCTTGCGTGCCCACGATAACAAACGGCATGGTTTCAGCGGCTGGCCCGAAGAATTTCCTCCCCATCGGCCCCAATCCGGCCAACGCCTGGTAATTTCACCCTCGCACAGCGCAATCCGCAAGGCTGACGCTATAGCTTGTATTCGGTCGTTTGGGGTGTCGAAGGGGCCCCTTCGCCGCCGACCACCGCCCGTTTTACCGTCGTCCGTTTCGGAAAAAGTCACGCCCAATCACCTGCCCCCCGACCGCAATCCGGCCCAAAGCACTCGGGTACAGCCGCGCCCCTCGCCGCGCTTGCGTTCCAGCCCGAAACCGGTCGACTTGCCGGTCTCTACGGCCTGCGCCCTTGTCCCCAACAGCCGCTGGTCGATCACGCGCCCAAGGGCCGCACCCCACCGCAACGCCCACCTGCGAGCCGAGGAAAGCCCGCGAGCGGGTCCCCGACCGATCCCGCCCAATCGCGGCACCTGCGTTAAAGAAGTATGCGTCGCCATCTAGATCGCCTCCGCCGAAATTCAAACGTGCTACAATGCGCCTGCGGCCACGGCCTGCTCAGGGCGGCTTTCAGTAACCCCGTGACCCGCTGTGGCAATGGAAATAATGCGCGCCTGCGGGCGACCTTTTGTCGCCATCCCCAATGTTCGCCACCGCCCGCTGCGCAATGCGAAAACAGCACAGCAACGCGCCGGGGGCTTCATCGGTCAGTGGATTTTCGCCGACAGGTGGCCAGCAATGGCGGCCTGCCCACACAGCGCTCCTTCGCCCTTGCGCTCGGACGCCAATCCATCGAATAGGCAGGGATCGCCTCGGGCACCTGCCCGACGACCTCTAGCAGACGCCGCGCGGCAGGCCCAGGCAGTTCGGCAGCCCGCCCCTGCGCGCGCCTGATGCCCAACATAGGGGTGTAACCGATTCCATCCCCGGCGCTGACTTCAACCAACAGATTGCCCCTACGCGCCGATCAATCGAGTGATCCCCCGGTATTGCTGCCCGAGGATTTACGCACCGCATCAATCCAATCCGCGCTCGCAGAATCGGGAAAAGCTACGTTGAAGAGATACAGGCAAGTTGTTGATTTTCGATACGGCAGGAGTCGCTTGGGCGTTTGTCGCAAATCCGACAGCGACGTCAGTCGAAGCTGTTGTGCCCGGTTGCGACAATACCGGCGTATCGCTCTCCACGAGTTCGAATCCTCCGCGCTGACCGTTTACAGACACGGCGGTCGTGTTTGATTGATTCCTCCACAGCCTGTCGCAGGGCGTCCTGCACTTCAAAGCCGCCCTCCGCGCGAAGCGACGCTCGACGTCGGGCGCGCAGAGCCTCAAACCCGCCGATGCCATCCAGCGAAACACCCGCCGTCTGGTGGCCCTCGGCGGCCAAGGTGACCGTAATAGCCCCGCAGTCGCTAGATCGAACCCGCAGGCCGCATTCCCCAGCACCGCTCGTGCAGGGCTTCTGAAACCCCGCCCCATAGGCCGGTTCAAAGCGCCTCGGGTCAGCCCGCGCAGCTCGCCCGAAAGACCACCGTGCGCGCCTGCAAATCTCACCGAACTGCCCCGAAAGATCAAGGCCATCGCGCGGTCACATCGGCCCAGTTTCACTCCCCAGCCACCGCAACGTCCGCCCCATCAAAGCGCCCCTTGCCTCGATCTCGTCTTTCGCGGATTGCGTCATCGCTCAGTCGCGCCAGCGCCTCCTGTAGTTAGATCCACCGACAACCAGTGCTGCTTGGCGCCCAAAGCCCGCGCGCTAAGCCCCGCTGTTCTGCCTGCAATTCCAGTCCCGTCAAAGGCAGCGGCGTCCGTGATCGGTTGAAAGCCAAAGTACACACGTCCCGGCCGCGTTGGATCGCCCAGCATACACAGCGTTCGTTAGACCGCGTCGCGCATGGGTCAACAACGCGCTCTTTATCCGCGGCCGTTCATACCTCGCAACCTTACGATCACGGGCACATCAGGCACCTGCCCCCGCTTTGAAAGCTTGCGACACTGACCAGAATGCGTGTCCGTGGTCTAAACCCGCACGGGCACGTCGAATTCATAGCCGGCAGAGACCTGCATATCGATGTTCCGGCGCATGCGGCAAATTGAATGACCCGGTGCCTTAGATCGACGTGATGAATCGCTGCCCCCGTCTTGTAGGGCAATCCTGCTCTATCCCCACCCGCCACCGTTCCGGCAACAGGCTCTGGTGTGGCCGCAGATAGCTGTGTCCACCAGAGGCATAGGTCCCTTCACAACTGGTATCCGTCCCACACCATCCCCCGTACCCGAGGTTACTGATCCTCGAGACGCGACAGCCGACAGAGGAAGCACAGGATGTTAAAGTCAGCCAGTCCTTCCAGGCGAAACCCGTACATCTGTCCCATACGTAGCTTCAAAGACCGTAAGCTGCCTGGACATCCATCATAGACGCATAACCTAACCCCGCATCATAGACACGACGGGAATGGGCCCAGGCCGTGTTGCCGTTCCTCGTACCCGTTGGCAAGGGTCACAACATCTGTTACGTCGTTCTGTGGCCCTAAAGATCCAGCAAGCTAAGGCGGGCGGAAATCTGACATCGTGGAATTCATAGGTTTGCTCCTTAGCGGTTTTCGATTGCCACTGCTTAATGCACGGCTCAGCTGAGCGGCGGAATTTCTGGCTTTGACTTGCGCTGAACCCCTGCACATCGGGGGTGGCGATATTCATGACCACGGTCGGCCCTCCGCCTCCGCCACCTTTGACCACCTCAGCTTTGTCCGTCCGGCCCCCGTGCCAGTGGCATGATTGCCTTCCGGCCCCCCTTGCCATCAGCCCATCCCCCGCGCATGGCCAAAAACCCGTTGGCGGTGCTGACAATTCTCCCCTTGGGCAAAAGGGCGTCACCCGCCCCTGCGAGAACGGCGCTCCGTCCGCAGGGCAATATCCCCTGCATCACGATCCCACCCCCTGACTGTCAGCCCCCACATGATCTGTGACCGTTTCCAATCGCCGCGCTATAGGTCGTGCTTCACCATTTGGACCGTGCACCGGTCGACCAAGCGTCGGACAGCTTCATCCCGTCAAAAGGCAACGCCGTCAAATGCCTTGCGCAAGCCCGCGGCTTCAGACCCTTTCTCCAGCGTGGCGACATCCTTGCCCGTCGCGGGCCAAAGCACTCCGCATGCGCCGCATGCTCGGTATGAAACCGCGCAACCAGCGGACTGAGTTAGGTCAAGCGTGCCGTTCACCCGTTCCGCTCCGTCCTCCAGTGCGTCTGAATGTATCATCCTGTGCATCGTCTTCCTCTCTCTCCTATCGGGATAAGCCGCCATCAAGGCCGCCAGCCCCTCCCCAGCAGCGGGTGCCTGCGCCGTCTCACCCCAGCATCAGCTGAAGCTCTGCTGGGTCAGCGCCCAAATAAGCATCGGGGCGTGAGATGCAAGCCTCTCAGCCCCGCGGCGCATCAAAGCGGGCCAGTCCATGCCCCTGCGCTGTCTCTATCCCGCAATTCAACAGCCGCTACGCTCATAACCCGGCACCACAAACGCGCGCGCCAAAAGCTCTGCCGCCCGCTTGTGCAGCGATCACCGTCCGCTCGATCTCGCCCTGTGCCAGCGTCTCGGCGCTGACCTCGGCCCCCCTGCACGCAGCCCTGCGGCAAGCCAGCAACAGCACGTCCGACTGCTGAACCCTTCCCTCGAAACGTCGACAAGCACCAGTGGACGGCTCTTCAGCGCATGCCTCCAGCTCGGCCAATGCACCCCAACGGTCAACCGCGCCACGCGCCGCTGCCGCGTTCCTCAACCAGCAACCCGACATCTCCTCGCCACCGTTCACCATCCCCTAGTTCTTCACCCTGCGGTGCATCATCAGTATCGGCGTAAGCTCCAATTGGCCCGCCGATTGCAGGCTCAGCTCATAGGTCGCCTCCCCATTGAAAGCGACCGCCGTATTCGATCGCGGCCACCTGAAACGGGCCCTCGATGATAACCGAAACTGGGGAATCAACGATCTGAAAGTCCGGCGTCAGCCCGTCAAAGAACACTTGCCGCGGCCCCGTTCGTCCGTCCCGGCATCGGGCGAAACACGCCCGACCCGCTAATCGCCGCAGATCGCTAACACCGGCCCCCGCCAGCACTCTCGCCACACCCCGTCACTATCAAGGCGAGGTCAACCTCCACTGGCTCGCAATTGAAACTCAACCGCGTCGCACGCCAGGCCGGCGATCGTATAGACTGACCATCGCTTGTCCATGTCACCTTAAACCAAAAGGTCTTTTTCCCGCTTGAAGCCATATCCACCTCTCCTGATAATTTCCTGAAACTTCCGGCTCAGCCGTCCGAACCTGCCTGAACCGCATCTCTATCTGTCGACGTGGCTGCCGCGCCCGAACCTGACGCGCCAACCGCCCGCTCGAACCTGTCAGGCTGAACAAATGCCCCGGCTCAGGGCAAACCGCCCGCGACCAGCGCATTCACTCACGACTGCGGTCGCGACCACTGTTGTTGCTGTGGCAACACGCCCCGCGTGATGCGTCACCAACGGACAACCGTGAAACCGATGCCTCGGCCCCGCGCCTGTCCGTCAGAGCATCGCGCACCGCTCTGCCCTCAACTGCACATAAAGCGCAGGGCACCTCCACCCCACGGAGCCGCGTCAAAAACCGCATCCCCCACCAGCGCCGTGACTCGCTGATCCTGTGGCGCAGCACAGCCAAAGACGGCTGCTGTAGTGCAACCCCATGCCTAGCTTCATCCCGCCACCTCCTGTCATGGGTCAGGCAGGAACAGATACCGCCCCCTTTGCGTCTTGTTTCACGGCCACAGACTGGAATCTGATAGCCCGCGCGCCCTCGCGAAACGCAGGTGCTGTGGGCAAGGGGCCGGGCCGGATCGCCCACAGGGGCAACCGGGCGTACCACGTCACCAACATAACCCCCGCTGACTGACGCGATACCGCCCTTGCCCATAATGCGCCGCCCACGCCGTGCTTGTGACATCCGCGACACAGTTCACCCACCCGCACCCCAATGTCCGGCTCTCTCCGCGCCCGTCCGGCTTGTGGCCCTGCGCCTTCCAGCACCAAGCGGCGGTTTCAACGACAGCCGGCTATGCGCGTGCCCCAAGCCGATCCGCAGCGGCGGGTAGCGTTCCACTCAGACTGCTTAACGCCAAGGGCATACAGCCGTCGCCCAATCGCGTTTCGTGGCGTACTCTGAGTAATGCGCCGCCAGCATCAGCCAACGGCCTGCTGCAAATCCGCAGGCACTGGCGCCCCAGCTTTTTTTGGGCCCAAAAAAGGGGGATGCCCCCCCCCCCCCCTCGGCCTCAAAAACGATGCTCGCGGACGATCCCTGTGGTTGGAATGAGCACGGGCAGCAATTGCCGCCCGACGGTTTCAACAGCGGCACCGTGCAATGTCCCCCGCACCAACCAATACCGCTGCGGCTCGATCACCGCGCCAGCGCAATCCCGCACAGCCGCCACCGTAACGCTCAAAGCACTCTCCCGCACGGGTGCCACTGGCAAGAGCTGCGCCTGCGTGTCCTTTCCACTCCTGCAAAAGTCAGCGCGAACTGTCGCGTGATCAAGAGCCTTGCCGTGCGGTGCCTCTATTCGCTGCGATGGCCTGCGCCGCAAAAATCCCCGCCAGCCACGGGCTCTTGTACCGTCTACAGTGCCGAAAGCCGCGCCCATGTCCCCCGCAAATGCGCCTTGAACGGCTCTAGCGCAAGATCGGCCTCTCGCCACCCTGTCCGTCTTCGATCACATCTTCATCGCCCTCCAATCTGAGCCCAAAGCCCCGCCGGACGCGGCAGCCCCGACTGCATCGCTCGTGCGGAGGCAGCAGCTGTAGTCAATGCACCGGCGCATCGTCGCGCGCCGGGGGGGTGAGGGCCCGGCAACATCACCGGCCCACCCGTGTTCGACCGCCGCGCTTTACGCACGGTGCGAATTTCAGCACTTGATCGCGGCGAAATCGAGTCACACCGTCGCCACCGGGCACTCCGATTTGGTTGGCCGTAGAACAACACATGCGTTTGGGCGTAAGGGCATCGACGGCAGAAATACGGCTAGGTCTGGCGCTTTCCGCCATCGGTGTAACGGTCAGCAAAATTCCCCCGAACATGCGACCAGAAGAGTGAATCGCTGCCCACAGCTCGGGCAGTCCTCGGCCACACACGAATATAGCCCAACTCACCGGGGCTGGGCCGCTGCGGTCATGCCGTTTTTCCGAGCCAAAGCAAGAACCGGCCCTCCAGATACTTGCGAGCTTGACGCACGATAGCCGGCCGTCGTCAGCTCATGACAGAAGCTCGCCGCTGCGCGCGTACTGCGCCAAGCGGCATAGACCAGATCAACCCACCGGGGCAATCGCGCGCCGTGATTTCCCGCCCGCGCGCCGGTGGGCACATAGCCAGGTTGCCCCATTCCGAATCACATTGTGAGTGCACCGTGGCTACATGGGCGAGAAACCCCTTGGGCCTTGTCGATCCGTCGCCGTGGATAAGGCCTGCACCCTGGCCCGCGAGAATCTTGTCGGAATTTTTTTCCGTTCCGGCCAGCCCAGGGCTGATTGTCGAACGCACTGTCAATCCAGCAACCGCTGCGACGCTTTTGGGCAGGCGCGCTGAGGATATGTATGAGGCGTCGTGCAACGGGAGTGGTGTCCGGTCGGATCTGAGCGGCGTGTCGTCTTCTGACACGGCACCCGTCTCTGTTGTCCCGAGACGCTCGCGGCCACACGTCCGGCATGGTCCCACCGTCACATCGTTAGGAACGTCGCCTCCACCTGCAAGACCGACGCGATAGCGCGGAGTGCGCAGCGCCGTTGGGCAATTCAACACCGACTTCACCCGATCCGACGTCTGTGGATCCATCCAGATAGCGCCATCCGAATTCCACACTCGCCGCCGACAGCGCCTTAGCTCTCCAGTTTCAAGCACTCCGCAACCCGTCGTCGGTCCGGCCATCTGGGCGGATATAGCACTGCAACGCTTTCTGATGCGCCGCGCCCGTCTCTACAGGCCTCCCGCCAAAGGGGTCGGCCGGCAAGTCATCTTTCGATCCAACAGTATGTGCAGTTCGCTCTTCTGTTTTGTTTGCAACTCTGGTCGGTGCATCAGTCGTCTTGAAACGCTTGAACATCGATGCACAAACCACTCTCATCCCGCGCGGCGCATGCTGCTCCACCTGCGCCGTTTGCCGCTCCAGCAATCCCGTGTCAATCGCACTGTCTCGCCCATCCGCTCACCCTGCCGTTCCCGGTTTAAATTTCTGCGTGCGTCGTCAGACACCTGAACATGCGCGCAAGGACCTCTCCGACGGCGATGAAAGTCCGCCCTTCGCCGCACCCGCGCGGGTGGGGAGCATGGGTAAACCGTACACCGCAAAGCGACACCTCCACATGATCAAGCGTCACTGCAGGCGACACGTTTGGCCGCGTCATTCTTTGGCCGCAACGCTAGGGTGCGATATAGGCCCCGATGCTCAGCCCGTTCAATGCGCCCCAGCTCTCGATCATAGCCAGGACGCGCCTCCGCGTCCACCGTGCCACACTGTCCACAGCCCGCCCCTTGACCCCAGAGGCCGCGCGCGGTCTTCGCGCAGTTTGCGTTCCCACACCCCAATGGGCTGGGCCGATCATGCTGCCAAAGCATCTTGATCCGCCCGACCCGCTTCCCGGCAGCCGCCAGCGACGCGGGTGCCGTAAGCCCCCCTGCGCCCCAGAATGCCGCCCTGTCGCGCGGCCGAAAAGGCTGGCATTAGCCGCTGATCTCGAAGCCCGCCCTCCACCACAAGCCCCTCGTCAACCTGCGCGTAACACGTTATGCCTCCAACCGCCCCGCCCATGTGGGGCAAACCTCTCCCGTTCTCGCGAACGAAGGCCGAAGCGCATGTCATCGTTCCATGAACCCCTCCTTGCGTTCAAATTGCTAGCGCGACCACAGAAAGACTGCACCGCTGCGCAAAAATCACTGAGCAACGCCACACCGTAGACGGGTCAACCACAACCGCCGCTCCATGCCCGCTCATCATCACTATCTACGACAGGGTCCCCAACCGTGCAAAGGGTTCCTCGTGGGATCGCCACTACACCCTCTCATGCGCCTGCCCGCCGCAAGCCCGGCGCACATTCAAACCGGTCAAAGCCATTTCCCTCAAGCGCATGACCGCCGCCAACCGCTGGCAGCACACCAACAAAGCCAGATTTCCGCCTGCGTCAGAAATTCGGCCCCGCCACCCGCGACCATTGGGCATCGCGATATCGAGGGCGAACACCTGATCAGATGCGGGCGTTCAACGTCACTCTGCCTCATTAGTGAATCAGCCAGCAACGCCCCAAAGTGCGGCCCGCAACCCGCGTGGCCCAATGGCAACACCGTCAACCGATCGAGAACGCCCGATGCGCCTCCTTGGTAATTGCATAGGTCCGCATCTCCCGCCCGCGATCCCCAAAGCATCGGCGGCACACAAAATCGCCAAACAGCCACTTCCCGCGCCGCGGCTCTTTGGTGGCGGTGATTCGCCTAATACACGACGGCGAGAAAACCATCGGTTTTCCAATCAAGCCCGGCCTTCCAGCAACATCGGTCGCCCGCGCATTGCGAGCGCCTGATGGTCGGACTGCCCTCCATCTCGCTCACAAACGGTCGTACAATCGAGTCGTACGCTCAGCTTGCCCTGCCCTTATAGGACCTCCCCGCGGTACTCAACAATCGCCGCCCGGAGGTGGGCGCGCTGCGTGGTCCAAAAGCCGCTTCGCTCGCGCGCACAGACACACGCCGCCGTGCACGTCCAACAGGCCAATTGCCCCGCTGAGCTGCTGCATCACGGGCTTAAAGCACCATAAATAGATCGTCACTGCGGGCGTGAAAATCTTGATGTGACAGATGCGGCCGTATCCCCTGTAAGACCTCGGCCAAAGCGCGGTGCCACTCGTGCGCCCCGCGAAGGCATATCAGATATGCGGAGCCACGCCGCAGCCAGTAAGTCCGCGCCGCTGGCACCCCACCTGACATGCGTATCACGAGCAAGACCGCAAAAACATGCGCAGCTCCGGATGGGCACCGGGCCAGTCCCCCAGTACATCATCAATGGTCAACCAGCAGCTCTGCGCATAGAGCGCCTCCAACAGCTACTGCCCGCCCCTGCGCCTCCGTTGGCCCGTGCCACGAGCTCCCAGCAGTGGGATGAGGGTCTCGAACCGTTGCCATCAAGACTCCTGCATACATCCAAGGCAACGCCCGCCCGCGCGCCTCGGACAATCAGCTTGAACCGAATACGAAAGGGGCCGGACAGGGGTTGCCTGGGCAAAAGCCGGTGAGCGTCAGGCTGATATGAAACGACTCGCGCGGCTTCCAGGCCACGCGGCCCGCTGGTCCTGATGGCGACAGGCCCAGCGGCACAGAGGCTTTTTCGTCTGCGCACCGTTGGTTTGAAGAAATCAAAACCATGGACCGCCTGCTGCTCCTGCATCAGTTGAACGCCAGGTGAACAATCTCAACCAGAGTCCCTTAACGCCCGGCCCCGACCAGAACACCGAACGCAGCTCTCGCACACGGCTTCAATTTTGCCGGTTAAACTTCCCCCGAAGGGAATCCGTTCCTCCCTCGCGACCGCTCAACAACCCGCGCATGCGCCCGGCATCGCCACCGCGCCGCAGCTCGATCATCAGCCCTCGTGCAAGCGCCCAGACGCAGCGCATCCACGCGTCCGGAATCCGACCGCCTCGTACCCCGCGCCGTCATCCGGCACATCTGGTCCTCCAGAGCGTCAATCCCGCGGACATGGAGACGAGGGGCCCTGCCTCGTACAACGCAGGCGCCACAGGCTCTGCCCGCGCGACTTCCCGCGAACTGGCGTGAACGGATTGACCGGCAATCCAGCGGGATTCCGACCTGCCGCAAGACCTCCACCACATTGCCCGCCTTGATTGACCTCGCAGCCAAGCGGTCCGCGCCGAACTGGCTCCATCGCGCTGATCGCGGCCGCGCCCCAAGCCGACGGGGTCGCCCTGACGCGTGCATCGCCAGCACCACGCACGCAGTCTGCGGCGGGCCTTGCGTCTGCGCGCACCCACAACCACAATCCGCATCTCAGTACCGACCCTGCTCCGGCCGGTCGTGGCAGGTGTCCAGGACACCAGCGACAAGCGTCCAGCAACGGGCACATCCGCCTCCGAGCCTCGCTTCGATTCATTTCCGACTCCAAAGAGCCCCTTCCGCATCCGCCAGCAACACGCCATCCAGCTCCTGACGCCATGAGCCGCGTGGTCCCGCGATCCGCGCGCGCACCCACATGACGACCCCGCAAGTTTGCGGCACATTGGCGCTCCGTCGGCGCATGGGTGGGTCACGGTCGATGTGGCGTGACGCGTAGCAAGGCCTTTAGCAGCCGACAATTCGCGGTGTCGTGGTCACGCACACGCGAGGGTCATCCGCCGAGGCGTACGCAACTGCAGCTGGTGCCCACGTGTACTTCGGGCCTTCTTCATTTCGCCAACTCGTCTACCCTACTGGCCGCATCAATTGCGGCCCGCGCAGCCCTTCGGGGTCATGCGCGTATGAACCGTCGCCCGGCACATTGGGCCAGACCAGCCGCTTTGGCGCCGTCGCCTCACCAGTCCGGCGTCGCCCGATCCCGCAGGCGAACATCGCAATATCCGCTGTCGCCAAAAGAATCATCACTTAGCGCACTGCTCTTCGTCTCGCCCACCAGCGCTACACCGCCTGCAGCGCCCCGCAATCCAGGGGCGCGACCCTTCGACCTCGCGCCACGCACCCCATTCCGCGCCCCGCGCAGTGTCCTTGCCCGAACCGCGCCCCCGCCCATGATCACCAGGACCGCACAAGTCCTCAGGGGGTAGCTGATGCGGCATCCGGGCCCAGAAACCTCGAACAAAAAGGGAGAAGCCAAAAGCTCTCACCTCATCAGAATTATTCAAGAACGCGGTTCTTGGCACCGCAACATCGGGCGGAGCCGATCAGCTTGCACGCCGCTGTCAAGCCCCGCCTGCTCCATGTTCCGCGCGTAGTCCGCCCTCGGGAATGCCCACTTTAGTACTGCTTCTTGAGCACTCATTCAGATAGGTCTCCACTTTGACGCAGGTCGCACCATGCCAACTGGGCTTTTCCCATGCTCTTCGACGCTGCTGTTTCGTTTATTTCCTCCCCGGAATCGGGCTTGTTTGTTCTCGAGGCTCTCTATCTCGCGCGCAAATCACGGATCGCGGTCTGCAACGCCTGAAAGCTGCTCTTGGCTGGCACGCAGATTTCTTGTTCCGGGGTCATTCATCGTCATCGTTGCTCTTACCCCTCTCGTTTGTTTGACCTCCAACCCGAGCAAGACACGAAAAACGGCCACTGGAAACTTAATCCGGGCCGTTTGCCCATGGTCTTCTAGCATGGACGTTATTTCTATGCAGAGCGGACGCAAATCCAAGAAAAACAAGGTTACCGAAACCCTTTCAACCCCTTACGATGGTTAACAAATTCCTACTTACAAACCGCTCGGAACGCTTAGTTTCCCGGCCCGTTGACGCCATTGCCCCGCAGCTTCCCGCGCCGCGCTCTGCCTCGATCTTGGCGCCAGCGTGCCACATTGGCGTTATGCTCTTCCCAATGTCTCGGCAAAGGCGTGACCGCCCGTTGCCATCGGCAACAAAGAATACATAGTCTTCGCTGGCCGGTTGTGCGGCCGGCCATCAGGCTCGGCAAACGACCGGGGTTTGGCAAAATGGGCCGTCGGCCGGCAGCGGCGTCGATGACGTAGTGTTTGAACGGTGGTCTCTTGCGCAGCCTCGCTGCGGGCGCAGACCACGCCCCAAAAAGTGCCCTGACCGTTCGTGATGCCAAGATCACGCGGTCTGGTCGGTCTTGCGACGCATGCCCTGCATTCCAACGGTTGAGCGAACAGCTGGGCGACTTCTGCTCGCGCTCTTGCCGGCACGCCCTGTTTCCTTTTCGACGATCGACGCAAGGATCACAGCTCCTGCAGCGTTTCGAATCGGCAGATCAGGATCGGGGGCATTCCCAGCCTCGGCCAGACGCAGTGTTGGGCAGCAGCCATGCGGTCCAGGATCGCGGCGCGGTCGTCCCCCTCGGCACACCTCATAGCTGCTCGGGGGCCCAAGTCCCCTCGGCGGGCACGGCCTTCGATCCTCGCCACCAGCAAGTCGATGGGTTTCAACGCCTCGGTCCCTGCAGCTTGTCCGCCTTCGGCATTGCGCGATGCGGAACGTGTGCAGCTTTTCCCTTGGTCCCTGGGTATGAGACCTCCGGCACCTCATCCTCCCGGGACGAGAACTCTAGCCCGTTCGACAACAACGGTTGGTCGTGGTCCAGCTCGCGTACATGATACCTAATAGATTGACGCCGATTCCGGTACACAACCTCGGTGCCAGCAGTGCTGGCCCCGCCGCGCGTGACCGTCTCTACGAGTCTCTTTCATGCGAGGATTTCGGCTGGATCAGAAAAGCTCCGCCTTCAAGGCGCGGGTCTTTTCCTGCATGACTCGGCCCCCAATCGAAGACGCGGCGAGCTTTACGGGCCTCTTTGTGTAGACAAGATCATCGCCCACAGGCCCCGCATGTTCGACCCACGCTCCACCCGTGCAAGCAAATCGCCTGCCGACAGAGGTCCGGGCGCATCATACGCCCGCGCCCCACAGGATAATCCCGCTAACAGAAAGAAGACTAAGATCAGAAACGTAAACAGCGTTGACCGCGATTATGCCGCACATTAGGATGCTTTCCGAAGATAACGCTCGCGTTTGGTGCCACCAAAGCCGAACGAGTTGCCTCAGACGCGATGTCCCAATCTTGCGCTCAAACCTTTTTGTTCGGGTGCCGAATCAATCTTGGTTCACGGCAGGGTTTGTCCGAGATTGATGTTGGCGTGCACTATCCGTGCGGATGCAAGAAATTGAGAAGATCGCTTCGATTGCGCCGGCAGCCCCCAACAGGTGGACCGGTGGCGATTTGGTCGACGAGAACATCGTGACCGTTTTTCAACAGCAGTCGCCCAGCATCCGCTTCTACGGCACCTCAGTTCCGTCACATCGGCCATAGTCGATGTGCATGAGCGTTGATGTATATCGACTATCGAGGTTGGTGCCAGACGCGGCACATTGCGCAGGTGTCGTCCGTCGTGTATGGCCGAACATGACCGCTTCCGCGCGTCGCCGGTCTTCGCAGGTGCGGTGAATGTGATAGGCCTCGCCCGACATAGCCGTAAGGCCCAAACCTCGGCATAAATCTTGGCCCCAACGCGCCTTGGCGTGTTCGTATTCTTCCGCACTGAAAATTCCCCGGCGCCCTTTCCGCCCATGACGAAACGTTCTACGATCGGCGTCAATAGGCGGGGGGTTTGCCCTTGGTCCGGATCGTCCGCCAGGGGGGGGGGGCGCGGGGGGGGGGGGGCGCTTGGTAGACAGCGCTTTACAGGCGTTAAACCCTGCCATGCCGAGTCTCGGGCAAATCGCGGGCCGTCGGGCCCCGCCGCGGACCTCATCACATCGGCGTCACCCCATGCTGGATCAGAACGCTTGCATCACCAATCGCATGCGCCCCGTAGAGCAGGCAGTCACGACGAATGGTTCGGACCGCCGGGAAACCATAGCGAATCGACACCGTGACCCGAGATCAGGTTTGATCAGGCGCAACCGGGCACAGAAAAGGGCTCACGGCGGCGTGGCCTGTTTTCGTGCCATCATTACTGCCGGGTGTTCGCGATAGAGTTAAGCGCCGATGCCAGACCCGATCAACACGCGGTGCGTTCCAGATCTCACGGTCGGTGGCAGTTGCTCCGCCGGAATGCCTCGACCGCCTTGCTGTGGCTGCCGGGCATTGCGAAACAGAATAAAGGTATCAACCTTGCGTCTGTTTCCTTCGGCTCCATGTATTTGTCGCCGTTGACGGCCGTCGGTGCCATCACCAAGAGGTACTTCGCAGGCGTATGCCGTGACCAAGTCCCTACTGGGATTCAAAGCCCGTGATCGGCCGCACCGGACTGACTATCCAAAATTCTGGACAGCTGGCCTCTACCCATCGGCAAGCGGCGTTACCAATCCCAACCTCGTCACACACTCTCTGCGCATATCAAGCCCTGGTAGTTTTCTTTGCGTTGACCGGCGGCTAATACCTTGCCGAGCCCGTAAATTTCAAGACGCGAAGCGTTCAATGCTCGGCCAGACGGCGGGCCTTTGCGGCGTCATTGAACGTATCTGTCGCCATAAAAGCCTATGTACGCGGGTAAGACACGCGCAACATAGGGCATCTGTCGCGCCCGCGGTTTTTCCCGTTCTCGCGGCCCACAAGTGACATGCCGCGAACGCAACAGGCCAAGCAGCCGCGTCAGCCTGACTAAAACGGCGCCTCCCTCCCTTAGGAAGAAGCCCGTTCCTTTAAAACTCGCGGCCGCCGCCATGCCCCTTGGGGCCCGACAGGCGAAAACGGTCTTAAGGAAACGCTTCTTTGAATGAACTTGACGCGTTCGCCGAAGGGTCTGGAAATGTTCTCAAGCTGCGTCATCGGATTTCTTCTGATGCGAACTCTTCTTCGAACGCCATAAACCAGCTCAACAGTGTCGAGGCCTGTCATCGCCAAGATCGTCGGATTGACGATGGCGTTCTCACAACTTGTCTTCTTCAAAACCCCAGGTGCTGCTAACAACAATCTCTTTACGCGGTCTCGAGTCGCTTCATATTCTGTCCCTCATTCATTCGGCAGTCGCCTCTTCTGTTTCCGTCAGAACCTTATGCGGTCCTTTTGGATCGGTGCCCCGAGGCGGGCCTATGGGCCATTGTTGTCACAAGGTAAGGGGGGCAAATCAGCTCCCTGTCGTGATTCTGCGCCCCATATTTAGCACAAACGCGGATTTTGGCAAACGCTTTGCAGCGCCAAGGCTCACCAAAACATGGCATAACGCAGTTCAAATTGCAAGGTGGGTTCGCGGTAACATAGGCCGGCTTCAGGGTGGCCAGATAGACACAGCCGATGGCGATTTTCGAGATGCTCGCCCAATAGCGACCCCGCAGGGAATCTGCCCATGAATTCCCGCTTTTGTCGTCGGTCAGCTTGTCGGTCCATTGCCGTGGGTGATGAAACCGGGGGGCAAACTACCATTGTCACGGTTGATCCCCGCGGCTTGGCGACCTTCATAGGCCAGTGGATTCTCGACGACATCCCCCCATACGGCCTTTGACGCGAGCATCGTTCGCCTGACCTGGGTTGCCGGTGGCAAACCGACAACGCTTCGAAGATAATTACGATTCCGGGCCCAAAGCGCGCCTTCATCATGCCGCGCAGCTAACGCCTTTGCCACAGCTTGAAGGTCCGCGTCAAGGTTTGAACGTTCTTTTGATCAGCCGAATTCCATTCGTCATCCGACCATGCGCATGAACAGTTGTCGCGGTGATGCAGGCGTGTTGACCAAAATATCAACGATCACCAGCTCGCCTTCGGCCCGCCTGCCTTGGCAGCGCGCGTCAACAAGGCATCCATATCGCCTCAAGTTACGAGGGCAGCACATAGGGCCGCGTTTTCGCCAATTCCCGCCTTCAACGCCTCCAACGTTCGAGTGCGTGCCAGACAGGCCCCGGTCGCGCCGCGTGCATGCAGGCTGCCGCCGATTTCAGCAGCCGATACCGACCCGAGGCACCGGTAAACCAGCGCATTATTTTTCCAGTAAGATCAAACCTATATAATTCCTTTCGCGACTGTCCTCAAGGCCGTTTTCACGAAGCGACATCGGCAGCGGTGCAATGTTCCGCAGGTGATTTCCTTGTGATCGCCGGGGGCGGATACATACCCGACAGGCCTTGCCCTGCGCCGATTTGCCCAACCTCGGTCACGCCCTGCCGCGCCCATTCATTCAAAACCGACGAAACATATCCAGCGCACCTGACCGGGTCCCTGTTCGAATCAACAGTTTTGCGGATCTGATCGGGTCGGTGACCGCTTCGGCCACCACATTCGCACACGACGGCACGACGGGGGCGTTCATCGTCACTCTGCCAGTGCGCCGGCCATTTTCGGGTCTGGCGGCGGGGGCCATCAGGGCACCGTGGAACGGGGCAGATACGGCAACAGCAACGCACGCTTGGCAACCCGGCAGCTTTTCGCCAGATCAATCCGCGTTCAACGCGGCCGCTTTGCTTGCCGCGATAAAACTTCTGCGCCGGCATCATTCTGGGTTGGGCGACCTTACAGAGCATCGCCCTGTCGCGGCTTCTGCGGCAAATGCTTCGGCCTGATGAAAGCTCAGCCCAAAAGTGCTGCCATAGCACCTCCCACAGGCACAGCCGCTGCATGCGCGCGGCCACGAATGCGCAGCAACGCGCGCCGTATCTGCCGAGCGAGAATGTCCCCCCCGCCGCGCAAAGCGCTGCAAATTCTCCCCACGAATGGCCCGCGACATAAGCCGCTTGTCGACAGAATGCTTCGGCCTTTCCAGCGCGCCAATCGCCGCCATTGACGTCGCATCAGCGCAGGTTGGCGCGTTTTGGTCAGCGTCAGCCGCGTTCCGCGTCACCTTCCCAAATCAGCGTCGAACAGCTTTTCGCACCAAAGGCTTCGTCTACCCTCTCAAACACGGCCTTTTGCCGCCCGGATAGCGTCTGCCAGCATCGCGGCCCATACCATGGTTTTGCGGCGCCTTGGCCCGGATATACGAATGCCTCATGGTCATAAGAAAGTCCCCGATTTTGCGTTTCAGCGCTTTTTAGCGCGGTGGGGCCCGTCAAACAAAGCCTGCACGGCGACTGTGCGCTGATCCATTGGTCCCGACCAGCCCTATATATGGATAAGCCCCTTAATTCCCGACGGAGCAAACCCGATGCCCTTCCCAATACCGCAATCCGCTATGGCGGGGTGACCCAAGTTTTTTCACTGGCTCACCGCCCTGCTGATCCTGACGCTGATCGGCGCTTGGCCTTTATGCCAGCGACCCTGCCTCACGACGACCAAGACCCCCTGACCCGCAGGCCGTGGTTCTTTTCGTTAACATAAACGCTGGTGTCAACGGTGTTCTTTGGTCGCCCTTCGCCCGAATTGTTCTGGGCCTTCCCCAAACGAAACGGGGCTGCCTGAATGGCAGGATAACAAACTGGAAAGCTGGCCTTGCCGAAACGGTGCATTGGTGCTCTACGGGTCTTTTGGTGATCGTGCCGCTGGCCGCTGGATCGGCCACGCCGCGGCCTCCGGCTTTGCGCCGATAATGGTGGCCATTGGGGCAACCCTACCGTTCATTCTAAAAACACCACTCCCGAACACGGCCTTGGCGCGGTGCACAATTACGCGGGCAAATTTGGCTGATCGGGCGCTGGTCCTGCATGTGGCAAGGCGCGGTGAAACATCATGTGATTGACCGCGATTTCGAACGCGCGACGCATATTGCCGGGCGAGCCGGCGATTGGCCCGCTCCCTGCGCAACAGCCACTCTGCTGCGCGGTGGTCACGCGACCAGTGGTCTGGATCGCGGCAATCGCTTGGGTCTGGGGCTGGGTACTGGGGCCTGGTCTGGGCCAACCGGCCGATACAGAAGGACCGCAAGCTCACGCCGTGGCGTCCGAATGCAGGTCCCAAAATGGCACCTCGCGCTTGAGGTCACGCAGTTCGGGTCCGTCGTGGCAGGCAGCTTTGCCGATTGGGACATCCGCGTCCCTTGACGAGACCGTCCAAACTGGCAAAGCCCGGCGAAGGTGGACGACCACGGTCGCGGGGGGGGGAAAAAAAAAAAAAAAACCCGCATCGCTCGGCCTCGGGTCCGGTGACGGATCAGGCGATGGTGGGCGGATTTCTCAATACCGAGGCCTTCCCACAGCAACCTTCCAAGCGATACTCAATGTCGCCGCAGATGGCTACATCGCGGGCAGGCACGCTTCAACCGATCAAGGACGCAGTGTCATGCCGGTCGAACTGCCTCTCCCCACCCTGACACTTCAAGACGACACCGCGCAGATGACGGGCACACTACGCTGCTGGACCGTCGAACTTTGGCATCGGGGAAACGGGTGACGGATGAAACCACGCTCGCCTTTAGCGTCCTACCGTCAACATTGATCTCACCGCCACACGGGGACAGTAATCCGATCAACAACGGCCGCGGGCGCATAATGGCCCCGCCCCCATAAACGCAAAAACGCGGGGACCTCCCCGGCGTTTCGTTTTCTAGATCAATAAAAAGCTTATTCAGCCTTCAATCGCTTCGATAGAGATGTTCACTTGTACTCTCGTCGCCGACGAAGCGCGAACTGACGAGGTTCAAAGTCGGTGCGCGTCACAGTGGTGGTGCGCGTCAGAAAAACCGCCAAGGCTTTTTGGCCATCGGATGCTTCGCCCATCTGGTTCAGTTGGCGTCCAGCCACACGGATTTGGTGACGGTCATTCATGGTCAGGTCCGCGGTGATTCAAAGCAAGTTTTCCTCGCCGTGACTTTCGAATGCCCGTGAGAACAAAATGTCACCATGTCGCATCTTCGGCCCCAAAGAAAGTCGCTGTCATAAAGTGCTCGGTGCGCTTGATCCAGCCGGATAATGTTCTTTGACGGGGAACGATACCGAAACCCGGGAATTCGCGGGGCTCCGCTTGTCCATTCAGCAATGATTTCACGGTCAAAAACCGCTGAACATCGACGTGGTGGTCGAGAACCCAAGGTGGTTATAGGTGAAAAAACGATCTTGGCTTGTGGCTTGCGTCCAGCACGATTTTCTCGGGCTGCGAACGCGGATGTGGCACCAGTGTAAGGCATAAAGCAAGAGGACAGACTCCAAATGTTCATGTGGAATTTCGCTTGTTGGCGTGTGTCTGGAGTATCAATGAAAGCATTTCACAACATTTCAGCAACCCAGCAGCCGTTTCAAACAGTTAGTGCGCATTGGCGAAAGTCGCGCGCCTTTAGTGCCCGCTTTGCCGTACACACCCGGAATGGAATCAGAACGCACCTGACCGGAATCCCGCAGGCTAAAGTCAGGTTTATCTGACCAACACGACGTTCTCCGTATATGAACAGTCACATGAATATTGCCCCGCCGTCCGCAAAGTGGAATTTCCCGGCCGATACGCTTACCCGTCCCAGATCGCAAAAGCTGCACCGGTGCAGCACGCGTTTGCCCGACCGAGCGGGGGCGTACCAGACGCAGCTCGCGGCGCAGCGTATCAATCTGTATGTCGGGCAACGCGGGCTTTTGCCCCCGATAGCAATCAGGGGCACTTGCGCCAGCATAAGCGAAAGCCCAGACAGCCCACTTGACACATCACTAGAGCCAAAGTTCGAACCCCGGCGTCAGCCACAGCCCCGTCGCTGGGCCAGCACCAAAAGCCACCCCGACACCCCTGACCGCTGCGCAGCACTGCCCGCGATCCATCCACCATTCCGGCCTTGCGTGGAACAACTGCACGCTGTCTCTTTAAAATTCGTTACTGCGCCCTTTGCTACTGACCAACCTTCAATCAACCTATGTCTCTCCCCATCAGTTCTCGTACTGAGTTCATGACGAAAAAAGAGGCGCACTCGTGACCCATCCGTGATCAAGGTGGACTAATTCAAACGTCCGTCCAAAGATACGTCTGTGACAAAACCCGAGTCCGGTGTGCCCTGCGCGTCCACGCGCCTTGCCCTGCCCCGCAAAACCGTGTATATCGGCCCTTCGTTTGCATTAATCTTTTGGAACCCGGCGCAGACTCTCGTGGTGGGGCCAGCCAAAAACGCAAATGCCCTACCTATGAAATGCGCCTGTGATATAAAATAGGAAAAGTTGCACATTCGCCCGCTTTAATGAGCATGTTTATCGAATTGCGCGTCAGGACTTGTCCACACGCAAAGCAGAAGGTCTTATCGAATCATTTTG
>Ga0163217_1070925_pt1 | contig 20467 bp, 9 predicted proteins | sample SynspAceP_FD_185933 | JGI IMG/M metagenome (GOLD analysis project Ga0163217, IMG submission 185933) | Saline lake microbial communities from Ace Lake in Antarctica - Synechococcus sp. Ace-P (PacBio error correction) | ecosystem: Environmental > Aquatic > Non-marine Saline and Alkaline > Saline ...
CCAACACCAAAAGGGGGGAAAGGGAGGAGATAAAAAATTTTCCCGATTGGAAAGCATAAAAAACGCAAAAACGGGGGGGGAATTTTTTTTTTTTTGTTTGTCCCTATTTAAAAGGTTTTAATTTGGAAAAACTTAAAATCCATTTTTGACTTGTCCATTTCCCTTAAACACTGGACCCAAAACTTTTTTTTTAATCGTTTTCTTTTTCCTTCTTGGGAGCTAAATCAACCAGCAATGAAAAACCATAGCGGCTTCCTTTATACGGCATTCATCCATGACCAATCTAATGCCCTAACAAGTCACATGTGGGTACCCTTGTAACATTACTTTTCCCCTCTTGAATAGCGTTGATGAAAACAAAGAACTAAAAAGTGAATTTTTGATAAATTCAAAATGCGGTAACAAATCTTTTCCTATTAACCCTCTTCATTGATGTAACGTTTCTTCCATTTTCAACGCCCATCTCCCGTTTTCAGAAATGAAACAACGAATGTTCCAATAATTTTCCTCGTAAATTCGTTAATAGATCATAAAATTCCTTTTTCGTAATTTCCCATCCTCGATAAGGGATTCAATTTTACGTCCTGTCAATAATATAATTATCGAAATAATTCATCGGGCATTGGATCCTCCCCTGCCAATTTACTAAGAAGACTCTTTTTGCTTTGATTCTTCTTGTTTGAATAGTAATTAACCTAATAATTACGTATTTTTTTTAAATAATCGTTAATCTCCTGACCAGTTTCAGGTAGATGATTAATGTCACGCAATATAATCTTCGCTAAGTCCTTTGGAAATTCCCTTTACAGCTGACTCAAGAAAAGAGGATTAAAAAAACTGCATCTGCAATTGAAGCAGCTTTGACATCCTTCAGAGATTAATTTTCATCACGCGCGATACTCGGTGTTTAAAGAATTTTAAAAATAATACCAATCTCACCATCAAGTTTCATTTTCCCACGAATATTTTTTTTTATGGCTTTCGCACTTTGCCAAGAACTTCGTGATAAGGCTACTTGAACAAGCGTGTTTTTTCATATTCACTTCATTTGGGTAAATGGGAATTGAATAGAGATAACCTCCTTTCAACGGTTACAATGGGTTCATTTGTGCAGTAAACCATTTTTTTTTACGCGGATCGCCAAACAACTCGAAACAAGTCTTGGGCCGATAAGAGTATACGCCTCTACTGTTCACGATTTAACCAACCGCCATTCTTTCCTCTTGCAAGCCACATTGGCATATCAAAATGATACAAGTTATAAACGGTTCGATTCATTCGAAGCACTCATCAATTACTGCCAATTAATAAAAATCGACTCCCACTTGATTTAGTTTCCCGTTTTCATCTGGAAAACAATCGAACTCCATTGAATAGAAGGTTCTAAAAAGCTTTTTGTCCAGTTTGTTTCATTAACTGAATATCTTCTTGATACTTTTTGTAGAAACGAGATGTTTTTTTCTGGTCCTACTTGATAAAAAACTTTTCAGGTTCTTTTCAACCAATGTTCCCAGATGTTTTTGTCCCTTTATTGTCGCCTGGTAATACATCCGTTTGCGGACGCCGCTAGCTGCTGAACCCACCAAAAATTTTCTGGGAATGGATAATTCATATCTTATTCCTCCTTTTCAATTTACTCATCTTGGTTAAATTTGTCTATACATTAACTTAAAACAAAAGTATCTTTTTAACGGAAGCGAATACAAGAACTTGGATTGCTTCTTATTTAATCATTTATAAAAAAGCTAAAAATAGTGGTTTTAATTGCAATATAAAAAAATAAATTAATAAATACTGTTAAGAAAAAAAGTAAGCTACCTATTTTATACATAAGGGAGTAACTGGCACATTTGCTGTGGGCCAACATCACCAACAAGTAAAATTCGCAAATTTACTGGTGTTGTCTTAAACGGTGAGACTTATGCCATTGTTTCTGTAACAGAAATAATTCTGCATAAGTCTCTTTTTTTATCATTTTTCTTAAAATTTAAAGGGGGTATTCTCGTTGGTTAATGTATCAATCTATTGGGTTTTTTCTAGTATTAAACCGATAAGCCAAATACTAGTCGCAATAGCAAATGAATTCACATCATTACTTATTAAGGGTGTCATTTATGGAAATCTTATAAAAAGAGCAAAAAGATCGTTTTATCAATTAATACTAACAACAAATGGGTTACACAGATACGGAAGTTTAAACCGCCTTGAAAAACATGGTACCAATGACTGAAATCGTAAAAAAGACTCGGTCTTAAAAGCTTTTTCTAGAAACATTAAAGATGCCAATGGTTGGTTTGTCTATTCAATCCGTTAGCCGTTGTTTTTCAAATTTTTAATGGCTCTGTAGTTGAAAATCTCTCATTATTCTTTGCTGTTTTAATGATTAATTCATTGTAGTGTGGTTCCAAACAAAAAAGCTGAGGATCCTTGATGCTTTAAAAAATATGTCACTCCCGATAGCTAAACTCATTCGGAATGTGAAAAATTACTATACCGTAATGAATTTAGTCCCCTGGTGATATAGTCGTTTGGATGCTGGAGACTAATGTCCCTGCTGGGTCGCTTAATGAAGCTGGATCATTGAAAAATTGACGAAGCTGCTGAACTGGTGAATCTGTTCCGGCGACAAAGGATATCATCTTTCAAACACTGTCCCTATTGGAGATCGCGCTAACATGGTTCATATGGAACATTAGTCGCTATGACGTGTGTATTCGTTTCACTGCCACAGAAACCAAACTGAAATTGGGCAAGTTGCGATTTTTGCTTGAAAAATGCAATGACAAAACAGACCACTCTCAGAAAAAACTAGATTCATTAGCAAACACTTGATTGGTTATTTTGATCCTCTCTGTTCTATTTTTGTTATTGAGCCGCCGTTATTTAACTTTTGTGGTACCGCTATATTAGCGTTGACTTACTAAATGCCTTATGTTTTGCCTGGCTGTACTGTTGGCTGCTATTCCTGAAGCGTTACAATCTCATTGTAACAATTCGTTCTTCATGGGCACGAATAAAATGGCTAAGCGTCACGCCATCATCCGTAATTGCCTGCTGTAGAAACATTAAGCAACAAGCGTTTATCTGTACAGATAAACGGGAACATTGACGCAATAAATGACTATTGTTGATTAACTTTTTTATAAAATGGTCAGTCTTCTCCTTAACGACAACCGGAGACATGGACATTGAACCGAAAAACCCTCTATGCAAGTTGCTGTGTTGGCCATGACTCTACTATCAATGAAAACGGACAAGAATTAGGCGACCCACTCGAAGTCGCTCTGGTCTTTTTAGCAACAAAGTACATCAAACCATATGAAGATTTAAGCGAACGATATCCACGTGTGCTGAATTACTTTTGATTCTGACGAAGAATTGATGTCCCCACTGTTCATACGATCTTGACAATGAAGCATCTTGCTGACTAAAGGTGGACAGACGTATTTTTTGAACGCAGTACGAAATTTTAATAAATGGAGAAGTTCTTCCATTAACTGAAGAACGGTTAAAAATAATGAAGACAAAAACGCGAAGCCATTTCAAGATCGTGCATGCGCGGCTAGCATTTTGCCTTATAAACGATGCTATACCATACTATCCAATTTGAGGCACTGAAAATGATTTAATTCTGAGTTGGTTATTCTATGGCTTGATTGACCCTCCTCGTGAGCTGTCTACGGACTGTGATGAAGCCAAAAGCCCGGCATTAAGACCGTATGCAGTTAACAGGTGACCAACAAAACGACTGTAAAACACAAGCAATCGAACGTGATATTGGATTTCAAAAGAAGGCGATATTGCTTTAACCGGTCAAGAACTAGACGCGTTAACAGAAGATGAATTAAACGCTCAATTGGGAACAAATTTCTGTCTATGCTCTGTTCCCTGAAAACAAAATCAGAATTGTACTGCATGGCAAAATAAAGACAAAGTTTCCGCTATGACTGGTGATGGTGGTCAACGATGCACTGCTCTAAAAAAAGCGGATATCGGTAATTGCCATGGGTAGTGGAAACAGATGTAGTAAAGAATGCTGCTGCTATGCGGTTTTTTAAACCGATGACAATCTCGTTTCTATATAGTGTGTTGAAAGTAGGACGTAAGCGTCTATGACAACATCAAAAAGGCTAATTGCTTATTATTCGCTGGCAAATCTAGGAAAGCCATTATTGCTATTATCGTCGCGTTAATAATGAACTGGGTCAATCCATTCAACTGCTTCAACTCTTATTTCTTAATCAGTCAACGACTCTGTTCCAGCGATTGCATTAGGTAGGAAAAGTGAACCGGACGTTAATGTGCGTAACAAGAGATCCGAATGGCGAAGGTATTTTTGCCGGATCAAACACTTATTTCTGTTCTTTATCGGGGAACCTTATCCGTATTGCTGTATTATCATCTCTCAAACATCGGGTTAGGATACTCGAATGAAAGAGTGTCCGCAATGGCCTTTACGACTTTCAATATTAGCACGTAACCTGCAAACGTCCCTGCTCGTCTAAATTCACAAACTTCTATTGGAGCAGGATTCTTTTCTAATATATACGTTATCCTTGCTGTATTTTTTGTTTACTTTATATGGCTTAACTGTTATTCCTGGTATTCGCGGGATTTTTCGCTATCCCTACCTTGAATTTGGTTGGGTTCAGTGGGGAATTTCAGCTGGATTAGCTTTGGAGCAGTCATTTTAATGGAAATGACTAAAACTAGTTATTCGTAAAAGAGCTTAATACACAAAAAAGAAAAAAGCCTTGTTGCAGTTGGGAAAAAAGTGGTCTAACTTCTTTTCCAACTACAAGGACTTCTTTTTTATCTTTATCGTGTTGCAACGGAAATTAGCCCTTTTAAACTAAAAACGATTAATACTATTAATGACTAATCCGTTTGAAGGAGGTCATAATGAATTTTGTTTGCATTAGATTTTGAAAGCGCAACCACCAACGCACAGCGCTATGCTCTGTTGGCTTAAACTATTGTTAAAATAGTCGTATTTGTTGATCTTACTATACATTATAAACCAGAAACGAGTTCTTTTGGCGAACACTCCAAGTGCAATGGCAATCCACCAGAAGAACGTTCGTCCATGGCACCTATGCTTTGCTCGGTGTTTGGGACAGACATTGAAACCTGTTTTAAAAGAAAAACAAGTATTGTTGCTCATACCTCCCAGTTCGATCGAGGTGTTTTACAAGGAAACTCTTGATATTACCAGATTGAACAACCCCATTTCCAGAGCACTTTGCCACTGTCATCCAGTCGTAAACTCTTACTGGACTTCACTAATCATAAATTAAACACTGTCTCTGCTCATTTAGCATTAATTAGAAAATCACCCATCATGCTTTGGATGATAGCAACGCGAGTGCTGGAAATTCTACTCTATTTAGAAAATCATTTCGGTACCCGATCCTCTAAAAACTTGGTTAAAACACATTTTAATCCAAAAATCAACTACCTTATAGATCCGTAGCTGTTTTAACTGTCGATGGTCTTTTTTTTTTTTCACTGATTTTTAAAAAAGTTATTGAGTAACTCATTGTAAGTGTTGCCAACTGCGTTTAACATGAGGTCCTTTCCCCATTAAGTCTTTCTCCTGATGGTGAAGGTTAACTTTAGATAACTCTGTAAGGTAAATCTTCTGGAATAAACTTGCCCATTCGACAATTGAAATCCTTTCCTCCTTCCAACAATATTCTTCTAAACCCCACATCCGTACCACCCGTTTTCTTCTAAGGAATAAACATCCATGTGAATAAAGTGGTAATCTGCCCGTCTAAGTATTCACGAATGATGGTATAAGTGGACTTTTTAACGACCCTTTAATTCTAACCAGTCGCTTAAAACCTTTAGTAAAAAGTCGTTTTCCCCTGCTCCAAATCTCTCTAAAAGAAATCAAATCGCTAGGTTCTAACCATTTTGCTAATTCAGCTGCAAGTTTTTTGTTTTCTAATTATTGTTTGCATGAATTTTTCCAACCTAATCCCTCTTATCCTATGTGTTTTTCTTTTCTTATTGGTCGTATCCTATTCATTGTAATGGATTGAATCTTAAAAAGTCGAAAACATTTCCACTAAAAGCCTGCTATTATTTAAGCACTTTATGGAATGTTCTTTAATTCAGTTCAATTAGTAATCAATTTACTACAAACGTAAATTCTTCCTGCCCTTCAAAGCCTCTTTTTCAATTTCCAATCAACTACTGCATGGCATAATCTGCATACTATTTCACTCTGTCCTAAATGATTGGTCAAAGAAAGTCCGTTCCTAGCTGGATAACACCTGTTCAGTACCCTTTGTACAAAACTTTGACGGGCTTATATAAAGTCCATTACATCTGGTCGTATCTTTCCAATGTTTCTAAACGCTTTTCCATATTATAAGCGTGGGTTTTGAGATCTAGGAAAATCTTCAGTCTCAGATAGGTGCATGCCTGTTCTCTATCTACGATCAGCTGCTGATCCACCTCCCCACGATTATCGTGGTTTCTTATGTCCCTTTTAATACAAGCAATAAGGTGTTCGATAATTTTTTGATGAAGTTCCTTCTCGTCTTGAGCTGATTTTAAAGCACCACTACTACATCTAATCCCATCGAATCCCGTGTACGCCAAAATCAAATAGTCTTTTTCTAACTACTTCCAGTCCTGTTCTTCCAATTTACGACATTATCGACAAGCGGAACGACTAAATGACTTCTTCAAGAGCTTCCTGCAGTGATAACAAAACCTGATTTTCCTGTAAGCACTACGATTCCTTTCTCATAATAATTGCTCTCATTTCTTTTTCTATTCTATATAAAAGATCTCATTCGTAAGCGCAAAACATCTCACTTAATACACTAAAACGCTTATTACATAATTCTTAGTACCATAAAAAAAGCAGCCATTGAAAGACTTTGCTCTTAAAGATAATTATTCGTTCATTAAGCTTTGTGTAGCTGTAATGATTGCTAGTTTATATACGTCTTCTTCATTACAACCACGCGAAAGGGTCACGAATGGTTTGTTTTTATCTTGTAACAATTGTCCAATAGCCTTCAAAGTTTGCCGAAACGTTGGGGGCAATTTGTAGCCGATATTTCCTGATTTGTAATTCTGGAAAACAAATACAGTCCGGCTGTCCAGCAACTTTAAGAATCAGGTGATTTTGTTTTTGCTACAGATGCAACGTATGTGCCGCATCAAATTGGTAACTCACCATCTATTTCAATAATGAGGGCCAATTCTTGAGCATTTTGGTAAGCCTCTGCAACTTTAGTTGCTTCTTCTGCGCTAGCTGATCCCTTTAGTTGAAAAGCTAAACATCGCACTTTAGGAGCGATAACAAATAATTCAGCTGTTTTTGCACTTTCAACGAGCAATTTTGCTATTTCTTGAGCATTTAGGATTAACATTAATGGCACAATCTGAAGAATAAATATTTTTCATTATCACGTCCCACGTAACATAATGAACGGCACCACTTGTAACCGACTACACCAGGTTTTGTTTTTGATGATTCGTAATGCTCGGACGTTAAGTAATCCACCAGTAAGAATGGATTTGAACCACTAACTATCCATCAAACTTTATCCATGTAACGTTTAGCATAGTACCGGAATAAGTTTCGTCTTTAACCATTTCTCTTGCTTGTTCAGGAGTCACGTTTTCCTTTACGACGATCTACAAAGCTGTAATCAATTTCCTTCGTAGCTTCATAATTATTAGGGTCAATAATTTCGAATGTTGTCTACATTAAATCCACGCTTCTTAGCACTTTTTTAATTTCATCTGGGTTACAAGTAAGACTGGTTTGATCGAATTCTTCTGCTGTAACGCACACTGCTCCAATAATAAGGTTTTCTGTTCTTCTGGAAAAACAATACGATATTCTTTCTTACGAATATTAAATTTAACCTATCAAATAATTCCACGTTAATTACCTCCACTTTGTGTGTTTTTTTCACTTTCTACCTATCATACATTTCTCACAGGAACATAACAGTTTTTTCACTCTGTTTTCAAGAAACACTAATTAATTGAATTCCTCATAATCTATTCATTTAAAACTAGTACAAGCTTCCAATCATTTCAATTGTTCTGTTTCAAACTCAACCTTCATCTGGGAGTTGCCATTTAATCGGAATCTTGTTTCCATTTTTTTAATGCTTCGTTTGCTTTTGAAACGGCTTCGATCCCAAAAAAAACCACGATACGCTGATAGAGGCTTGGGATGTGGAGCGGTTAAGACTATATGGCTTAACTCTTCATTATTAATTTCTTTTCTTTATAGACAGGTTTTCCCCATCAAAGAAAAACGATTGGCTCTTCAACGTTCATTTAACCTTTTATAACATGATCAGCTACCCTTCCAGCCTTTTTTCCGAGTGAGAATGAGCTTCCCTTACGAACAGCAAAAACAGTGTTCAATAACAGCACCCCCTTGATCTGCCCACGATTTTAAGTATCCATGGTAAGCTGGCATATAACCTAAAATCCGCCTTCGAGTTCTTTATAAATATTACTAAGAGGGAGGCGTTTTTGACACCAGGATTTACGAAAAAACTAAGACCCATCGAGCTTTGATTAGGTCCGTGATAAGATCTTGCCCCATATAACTACTCGACTTTATGATAAGGGCCATCAAACGCTTGCCAGATTGTGAGTTTTTTTCCGGATAAATTGTTTTGATCCCGATATTCTCTGCCAAAAATAATGCTAATTTTTTATTATGTTGAAGTCTAAATTGGCTGATTAAAATTGGTGCCGCAATCATTTTAATTGATTATCGACCATCTTAGCTTCTCTCATTGATTCTCTTTAGATCTGTATCGTAACTAAATTTTGCTTTCACACAATTTAGTTAGCCTTCTCATTCACGATAACTAAAAATAATAGGTATGGAACTTTTTCATCGAATAATGGTAAACTATAATTAGGATAAACGGAATAGGAGAAATTTAATCATGATTAAACTCATTTGCGTCAGATATGGATGGAAACTCTATTAAATGAAAATGGTTATCTCAGAAATTAATGCTAAAGCTATCTTGGCTGCTCAATAAACGGGGTTCATTTTAATGGTCGCTACTGGACGAGGGTATACGGAAGCTACTCTCCTCGAAGAAGTTGGATCTCTTGCCCTCATAATTACACTAATGGTGCCAGGTGTAAATGAAAAAAGGCGAAGTCATCGAAAATATGGTGTAAGTAAAAAAACGGTGCAAACTATTTTGGAAAAAATCAACGAATTAGGTCTCTATTTGTGAAACTGACGACTTCAAGGAATTTAATTCAGATAATAACGCTAAACGTAATCGAAGCCGTTGCTTCATTAAATTATAAGACTAACCCAGATACAACTTTAAAATGTCTTTGTCTTAAGCTGCCGCTCGTTAGAAATCATGAAATATCCATTATGTTGCTGATTATAAACGACTGCTAGATAATGATGCTGTGAAATTTTCGAAAACATTACATTTAGTGAAGCGGGACCGCAAAGTTCTTAACCACTAGCTGAAAAATTGGAGCAACGGTGAGTAGGCAACTCACTGCTTCTTTTGTTAATAACATTGAGATTAACGATATTAAAGCACAAAAAGGCTTAGCATTAGCCCGGGCAGCAGAAGTATTATGGAATTCCTCTCGATGACTTATGGCTCTTGCGACAATTTTTAACGATGTGTCCATGTTAAAAGATAGCGGGTTAACAGCGTGGCTGTTGAAAAACTGCAGAAGATGGTGTAAAAGCACATGCCGAGTATTTAACATCGTGCTAATAGTGAAAACGGTGTGGCTCCAGTCAATTTCTAATTAGCACTCAATGATGAGATGGCTTAAACAACTCGTGTGATAATATTAGTTGATAATAATAGTAAAATAAAACAGTATAATAAGATTACTTATCATACTTAGTATCAGGGTCATTGAATTTCAGGAGAATAAGAATAAGACATTAAAAAACCTTAACAATCGCAAGGCACGTGACTCAAGCGTGGTGCTGGAATACAAGCAGACTTAAAACATTTTCTGATACGGTACTTATGGGCTATCTGCTTTAACAGCAATTGCTACAGATGGATCCTGACAACAACTGGAGTCATGGCGTAACAAACTATTGATATCCCAGTAATAGAAGCTTCAATTGAAACAATTTTTTCGCAAGCGATCAATAAAATTGCGGCTATGAAACCGGATGTTTACCAAGCTCAGAAATTATCACGTCGTTGCAAAGCTATACAAGAATAACCGATTTGGAAAATATTGTTTATTGATCCAGTTAATGATTTGCAAGGCGACGATGAATTTTAAATCCAGAAAATGCTAATGTCGTTATCGTGATGTATTAAACACCCTTAGCAACAGTGGTTACTCCTAACTTAAAATTTGAGCTGGTTAAACATCTGGTCTACGGAATTTTAACTACTCTAGAGGACAGAAAAAAAGCAGCTGTAAAATCAATGACTTGGAGCAAAAAATTTTTGTGATCAAAGGTGGAAAAGCTTTAGCCGGCGATAAAGCGATTGATTTAATTTTATGATGGTTCAACATTTACTGTATTAGAAAGCGAAAAAATTGATTCCTGATTACAATACATGGTGCACGGCTGTACTTTTGCCGCAGCCCATAACAGCTGGTCTAGCGCAAGGTTTAAGCGTTGAGAATCTATTCTGAAAGCAAAAAGCTTTTGTTACAGAAGCCATTCGTAATGGATTCCCATTACAATCAATACTATCGGGCTCTTGTTTTCCAAGTGGCTACCGTTTGTCTAAACAGAAACTACTACTAAGTAATTACTAATCAACGCGCCTTCAACTCTAACTAGCGGTTGATTAGAATTTTTTTTATTTCCTGAATCATTAAGGCATTTTTTACATCACTATTTTCAAACTATTGAAGATATAAGTTTTTAAGCGTAGAAAACTTATCCGTTTATTCTACTCTTCTTTGCTAACGCACCCTGATTTGATAATACCGGTTATCTTACTCTACGAAAACGGATAAGTCTAGAAACTTTCTTTCCAACTTGTCCATTCCAGTAAAAATAGCGCTACACTACCCATTTTTAGCAGGAACCATTTAGTAGGTTTCTAGAAAGCGATGAAATGATCCAAAATCCATTCTTTTTTTAGCTCTATCACTAAAGCACAATTTTTTTTATATAAAGTAATTATTTTTGAGCTATAAAGGGCCGTTTTAGGGGTTTTTTTGAGGTTACTTTTCAAATCCGTTCTCGCTTATCACTTATAACTAAAAGGTAACGATTCACCTTTCTCTTCGTTACTCTTTTTAGAACAATGAATAAGGAAAGGAGAGTTTTAAATGGGACAAGTTCAGAATGGCTGTCTGAATTGGTGAAGTTATCGGTAATCTTGGTTTCTATCTTTGTAAGGCTTGGTTCTTTTACAGCGAATGAAATAAGCTTTAGCATGAATTGTCAAAGCAATCCCAGATTTAAATCAGGTCTTTAATAAACAAGCAGATAATAATCAACAGAGTTTTGAGCCTATTACTTATGTGTTTTTTCAGCAGATAAGTCCGTCAGGCCGGCACTCTTTTTTTTCATTTCTTGTAAGTGAACTATTTTTTAACACTCTTCGTTTTTTTGACATTTTTTTGTTATAATTAAGAAGAAAGAAAAGAAATAGTTCATTTGTTTCCTATAAAAACAGTTAAATACTAAAATTGAGGTGAGTAAAATGATTCATCTTTATATGAAACAAGACTATGTATCCATAAAAAAACAGAATAATCGTTGTTACCGATGAACAGGTAAAGATGTTTATCTTATGTTGGTAAAGGGTCCGGATTGGCGATGCCTTTCATTATATGGCCATGGATGGCATTTTATTGGTTGAAGTAAACAAACAATTTATCGGTATTCCCTATTTGATTTGTTTGTTGCTGGGTAATAAAGTAGCTACCATCACAAATACCAGGGAATAATGGCTTATTTCAAAGTTAGGTCATCTAAAATGGTTTATAAAGGTGAAATTTTTGACAACAACCACTTATTGGATTGAAGGCGCGGACAAGGAAAGCAATAGATGGAGATGGAAAAGCGTACTTAGCTTATGGTGATTTTTATTCTTTACTATTAATCAGCAAAGAATGTTCCTGTTTTGTTCGTGTATCGCGTCATTGTCGATATCTAACGTTACAAGAATGCCGGGTTAAAACAAAACGACTAAAAGAACAGTCCATTCAATTCATCTAAATTATTTTAATAAAAAGGAGGGCAGAGGGATTTTTTCCACTCCTCTTCCCGTATGTTCACTTACTTTTTTTCAGTGTACTCGCATGTAATGATAACGATGCCCGCTTATCACTCGTTCTCACAATTTTCTGATAAACAATTTTTTCATATAATGTTTAGCTGGCCGCATTTTCCTCATCACAAATTCAACTCAATGATGGGTTATTTTGTTCTTCAGCAAATCAGAAGTGCAAGATAATAGTTCTACTGCAACACCTTGTCCTGCGAAATGTTGGTTCTGTACGAGAATATCTAGTACCATTCCCAGATTGGTCTCTCATCTGTAAATAACAAGCTGTTCTCCAGATATAATTCCCCATTAATTTTGGTTAATGGTTGATTCAATAAAGGGTTCTACTTCCACCTTTAAAATATCGTAACTACACCCGCTATTTTGGTTGTTACGAATACAAACAATCTCCTAGCGATAACGTAACGAATAATCTTCATCTAGCATAGCTTCTTTGCCATCAACTTTTTTAGTTGTTTTTTCAGGTAATTCTTCATATTGGCAAATTCATATCTTTTAGCACATCCAATTAATTCACATAATTCTTTTGTATCTTTCTTTCGCATTTTAATCATTTCATGTTCACTCCTTATCTTATTTCATAACTATAACTAAGCAGGATAAAATTTCAACTCAAGGAGTTTGCCAATAAATTCGATGTGCCAGATGTTCTTACATTGCCAAGATGATATATGGTTGCAATCTGCTTAAATTTTAAATTAAAATATAAAAATCTACAAAGGGAGGAAACTTAGACACTACGAAGCGCTCGTTATTTTTACCAGCTATAATAATGATACTAGGCCTATTTTTTAACAGCCCGTTAACCCGCAGACAGCTCTGCACAACCAAAAAATGGTGAATAATTATTGGACGGACGTTCTTTGCCTCCATTCGAATATCAGCGATGCGGAATGGGAATTACGTTGGCAATTGATGATGGATCTTTAAAAGCTATCGCTGAAGATCAAGATTTTGAACTATGAAGTTAAGCCGCTTTTGGTTTTAGAGCGGCATCTTTAACAAGCTTTAGAAACCAATCAAGTCGACGGGGTATGATGCTTGGTAATGAGCATCACGGATGAAACGTAAGGCTACCTTTTGATTTTTCAGAGGCCTTATTTGAAAGTGTGTCGTAATGGTATACGCTGAATCCGATGATACGATCAAAAGTTTATGAAGATTTAGCTGGTAAAACAGTCGCGCCGTTAAAAACCGGTACAACACGTTCTGCTTTGCTGAAACCCTTCAAAAAATATGATTTCAAAATAAATACTTTGAAGACTCAGCAAACTATGTATGAAGATGTCCAGCAGGAAAATTCTGATGCTGTCTTTTGAAGACTATCCAGTCATGGCTATTGCACTGAAAGAATTAATCGTTTGAAATTAAAACGCCAATTAGATCCTGAACCCAGGTGATAATAACGGATTTGCCTGTAACAAGGAATGAATCCTGAGTTGCTTGAAATGTTTGGATTGCGGACTAATCAATATCAGCAAAATGAACATACCAAGAAATCTTAGATACTTACATTGGTGAAGATGCTGTAATCTGGCAGCATCAATAATTGTTCTTTGGTTTAATTAGAGAAAATAGTGGGCGACTTTTAAAAAGGGTTAGGCCGTACTTTAATTTTAACTTTTGTTGCCTTCACGTTATTGCTGCAATTGTTGTGTTATCTTAGACTATTCCAGCGCTTCACTAATAAAACATTGACCTCATTTGCTTCTTTGTATGTCGATCTATTTCGGTGGCATACCTTTAATTGTTCCTAGCCTTTTTCATTTACTTCTCTATTCCTCAACTACTTGATTTACGTCTTTTCGCAACAGTTTTGCTGTATTCATTACATTGAGTTTAAACACTGCTGCTCTACATTGCAGAGCTCGTTCGTGGAGGAATTCAAGCTGTGAGATAAGGGTCATTAGAAGCTGCTGAAGTCTAGGTCTTCCTTATAATGTTGCTATGAGAAAAATTGTTCCTTCCACAAGCTATCAAATTATGATTCCTTCATTTATCATCATTGTTTCACATTAAAAAGACACGTCTATCTTATCTGTTATTGGGTATAGTAGAATTGACTCAAACAGGAAAAATTATTATTTTCCGGACATTTTCATCAAGGAAACATGTTGTTGTTGTCGCTTTAATGTATAAATTGTTTATTACTATACTAACTAAGTTTTCAACTTATTTGGAACGGAGACTGAACAAATGACTTAAATTAAAAGTAGAGAACCTCAAAAAGCTTTGGCTCATTAGAAGTCTAAAAGATCTGAATGGTAGAAATACTGAGAAGTGAGTCGTCTGTATCAACAATCGGCCCTTCTGGATCAGGTAAAAGAAACATTTTTTTACGTTGCTTAATTCAACTAGAAGAGTTTCTGGAGGAAAGATTTATTAATAGACATACGATCTAAAGTGATCTTTCAAAAAAAATCTTAATAAAATAAGAGAAAATATTGGAATGGTATTTCAACATTATTTAACGGCTATTCCCTCATTTAAACCGTATTGGAAAAATATCCTTAGCTCAAAAGAATTAAAAAATCAAAGAAGCAGAAATTAAAAACACTCACGCTTTAGATTATTAGAAACAGTGGGCTTATCTGAAAAAGCTAATGATTATCCAAACTCCTTATCAGGTGGACAAAAACAACGTGTTGCTATTGCTAGAGCTTTGCCATGCAACCTGATATTATGTTATTGAATGAACCAACCAGTCTTTAGATCCTGAGATTGGTAGGAGATGTATTAGAAGTTATGCAACTTCTAGCCCGCCAAGGTAATGACTATGGTGGGTCGTCATCACGAAATGGCTTTGCTAAAGAGTTGCTGACCGATCATCTTTATGGATGCGCTGGTTTATATTGTCGAAGAGGTCTCCGAGCAGTCTTTAATAATCCTAAAAATGAACGAACAAAAGACTTTTTTAAATAAAATATTCATATAAACACTAAGAGTTTTGGGACATCCTGTCCCAACCTCTATCACATATCCGGATTTTTTATTCTAAGACCGTGCCGAAAAAATTAAACCCGACCTCACTTATATAATAATGCTCGATGGTCCTGTCATCAATCTTGCGCTTTTCATAAAGTTGATTCGGTCTAAAAGCTTTATATTTCTCTGCCCTTTTTTAGGATTCAAGATAGATTTCATGCTTATCTGCGTTATTATTAGTCTAACTAGATGGAGGCGATGAGATATGTTTTTTAAGAAATAACCGAAAGCGGCAAAAGAACGAAATTTCTTTGCAAATAGAAACGCCCGTTAGTTGGCAAACTATTATTTATTACGATCTCGAAATGGTTGTGTATGCGGAATAACGGCATCTTCCTCTAAAAATAACAGAAAAAGAAGACCCTGAAGTGATTCTCTCATAAACTTCTATAGGTTGATTTACCTATCAAGGTTGGAGTTTACATTTCCTAGATGGAAATATAAAGCTAGCCTTTTGATGGAAAATATAACATGCTTTTGATTTAAGAGGCGAAAGTGGATTAATCAATGCGAACGTTTTGATATACTGAATCAGGTATGTCAGTTATTTTTCAACTAGCTCAGTTTAAAAAGAAGAAGAAAAACCATTCAATGGTTTCCGCTTCTTCTTTTTTAATCTAATTCTTTTTTATTCGTTTCTGCTACTTACTTTTTTGCGGGAATCCGTAAGACCTTAATTTCTTCGATGTTTGCTTCCTCGCTTTTTTTTTAAAGACTTGATTGTTTCAAAACTTAGTTCTTGTCTTTGGTCCACCCCCTCTATTTGATCTATTTTAGAAGATAGCGCTATTTTATTGAGTAACTGGCGATGAAAAGTAATCGCCACGGTGACTTCATCTTGAATGCGCTTGGAACTAAATAAAATGCTTGACTGCCGTTGGCTTCAAACGTAACATTTCTTTATGATTTTCTCCGTAAATTAATGAAGATGTACGATGTTGTTGTCTTAACCATTCCAGCTACTGGTATATCTAAGACCTAATTCATTTTCCTAAACTATTAATAGCCGGCAATTTACTTGTATTTTTCCCCAATCCTCAAAATTAAATCAGGAAGTGGTTTGCCCTTCTTGTAACAAGCGTTTCATAACCGTCTTCGGATAACTTCTTCAAGTCATTGCTAATTCATTGCGCGTGAACTGTTTTTAATTTTAATATTTACGATAATTACTTTTATTTTGGTTGTCCATCTTCAAAAGATACCATTTCAGAAACGGATTAGTTTCCTTGAATAATTAGAATGATCAAAAGCCTTCGGATTCGAGTAAGGTAGGTAGATTCATCGCTTCGATAGTTCTTTTACTGCACAATTGTTTTTTCGGTCGTCATTTCAATAAGCTTAAACTTTTCATTAGTGTGGATTTCCTATTTTTCGTCGCAAGAATCAGCATAATCTTTTTTGCGTCCCTAACGGTATCCAACTGATATCCCTAACACTTCTGCTAAAACTGCTGTATCCTTTCTGAGGTACTAAAATATCTTTAGCAGGATGTGATTCTCTCTTGATAAAATTGGACAATATAAGATGAACACTCTTCTTGCGGTGTATCGTAAAGCAAGGGAAAATTGTCGCTTCCCGTTTAATCAATGTTGCTTTGCGAATAAAAAGACTTGTAATAGAAATCCAACCCTTGTTCAAGTAGAAACTAAATACATGCACGATTTGTGTATGCACTTTGTAATAATATTCTGCCTTTCGACTGTAGTTTCTTATATGTGAATTTGGTCTCGGTATTCAGCTGCTCTTTCGTAGAGTTGATTGCTGAGCTGCTTCATCATTTGAGCACGTAGGTTCTTTTTTATTGTTTTAACACAAAAACATCGCCATTTAAAAACCGCTTGATATTTTCTATTGTGCTTTGTAATCTTCATCGGTACTTCCGTGATCACACGGTCCTAACATTGTCCCATCTGGTAATAGAGACTAGCTCTTTTTGAGTCCCATTACACTTCCTTAACGGATAAATTTTGGAATGAAAATGTTGTGTTTCACTTGCAGCTAAACGTTTGGATAAGGTCCAAATAAAATACCCCCTCTTTTTCAACTTTCAGAGGAATGATTAATTGAGATCACGTTTTCATTGTAATTTCGATAATGGTAGCATAGTTCTTGTTTTAATTTTATATTGGTATTTAGGTTGGTGTTTTTTTTATTATGTAATTTCCTAACTAACAAAGATTCCTTTAATTCGGTTCTGTTATGGGATGGTTTCCAAAAATCCACAATCTCTTTAACGACGTAATTCAGTTTTAACTTCATGAGTTCCTATAAAAATCAGAGCGTACACGATTCGTAGGTTTTTTAACGCTTTTCCAATTAAATACATTTATATTCTTTTGTTTTTTCATTTATAGCATCCAGGTAAATCAGGAAGCAGTTGTAACTTATGATCTTATATGTCTGACTGGTCATTTTTGGGCTCCCATTACTTTTTAGACGACCTAACGTCATTAATCTTATTCCTCTTTCCTATTTTAAAGGCTTTTGTCTTTTTCCTAAACTGAAGAACAAAAAAACGACAACAATTATTTTGTCGGCCCTTTTTATTTACTTTATTTTTTTGATTGACCAAATAGGAATAAATTATTACTGCACTATAGTCCCAATAGCAACTAAAACTTCCTTGATATACATATATTTTTCCCTAGTTTGATTTGCTCAGTTTGAACTTTTTTCTCTGATATCTAAAGCTAATTTTCTTATAGATTTCCATCAATTTCATCATTCGTCGATGGACTCATACTTTTCTTCGCCACGCTTCCTAAAAAGCTGACTCATCTTTATCTGATAAAAATCAAATATGCTAACTTCTTCAGCCAACTCATTCACCTATTCTTTTCATTTATTCTTAATTTAAAATTTGATTGTTAATTGTTTTTCCTTCCCTCGATAATGCTTGTCCAACTGTTTGGGAAATGAATATCGATTTTATTGCCCTTTTACTTGCTCCCCAGTATCTCCTGCAATAGCATTCCATAACCTGGAACTTCAAGTCTTGTACCTAATGGAAATGACACGTGGATCAACAGCTCATCACCATTGGATTTTCATAAATTGATTCCATTGGCGTAAATGGGTGCTCAACCTGGTTGAGCTTGTAGAATACCCTGTTGCTGAAAGCCATTGTTTTCCTGTTGAAAGGCGCTGGTGGCTGGTGCTCGGGGTGGCTGGTGTTGGTGCTGGGTTGGTGTTGGTGTTGGTTTTCTTGTTTTTTTTTCCCTGTTTTTGGTTGTGTTGAAACTAAGCTACCTTATTTGTTTCTGGTCGCCATTTGTTTCTTTTTCATTTTCTTTTTTCTTCATTTAAATTTTTGCTGTGATTTGAGTTACTTTGGATTTTTTCCAGCACTGCTGCTTCTTCTTCAGCTTTTAGTCTTGCTGCTATTCTTGTTTCTTTCGACTTTTTTTCTTTATCTAACTTATTTAGTCTCTCTTGATTAAATCATTCCATTGGTTTTTTGTAAACTTGCAACCTGACTATCTAATTCAGCTTTTTTGTTTTCTTGAATTGTCTGTTTTGTTTTCCTCTATGCTGTAGCTTCAGTCGTTACTTTTTCTTGTAGAATAACTAGTTTTTGCTTGTTTCTTCTTTTGCTATATCCATCTGAATCGTTTCCAGCAGATTGCAATGTTGCTAAAAAACATATGCGCGTTTAATAAATCTCGAACACTTTCTGACCTCAAATAAAGAACACCACTACATTTTGAATTCACTTCAGGAAGTTTTTGAATCGTTTGCAAACGGTCTTTAGCTTTGTTCTAAACGAGTATCCAACAACTTTTTTTGTTCTCAATTTCTGTGTTGTTTGCCTTAATCGTTGCTTTTTTTTTCTTCTATTTCCGCCTGTAAGTTTTTTCAAAAGTCTGTTTTTTTTTCATTTAGCCTTCCTAATGTTTGACTATTTCATCATCACAATTTTACCATTTCTTCTTTTTTTCAGATAACGACTTGTTCCTCTTATTTTCTTTTCTCCATTTTGTTGCTGCCAATGCATGTATTTGGAACTGTTCCTACTAATAAAAAATGCATCATTAACTTATGACTAGTTTGCTAAAATTCAACAGATTGACAACACCTTTCATTTTAAATCTTATTTTAATTTTCCTTGTTTTTTTTCTACATTATTTAGTATAACGGATTAAAATCCTAATGTATGGTTTCGAGACAATTACTTTTTGTTACAAATACAATTTAAAGGTAACTGGTTTTTGTAACAATTCGTATTAGGAGAAATGAAAATGATAAAGAAAGCCTATTTTGGCCAAGGCCCATTATTTTTCAGAGATGGGATTAATGCACAATGATTAGTTTGTAAAAGAAATACAGTTCCTGTACCTAATTTGCGCTATATGTCATCAAGACAATGGAAATCACTGAACAGAAATGCTTATGCTACCTCTATCATGATTGTTAAAATGGATTACGGATCAACTATTAAGCAGCTCAATTTATGATTGCCGTTTTAAGACGAGCATCTATTGATGTTAGGTGTTTGCTACAGTATAGGTGTTGCTTACCAAAACAGGAATCCCTAATTATTGGTTTATATACGGAAATTCTAGACAACAATGGACCTACCCTCAAAAGAAACTATAATGCTTTACAAACGATCGCTGAATCAACAGTTTTCTTTAAATATCAAATCTCTATACGGTGGGTATCGTAAGACCAACGGTGTAATCGTCAACCCCTTGAAGAACTATAGACCTCATTGAAATCTTATTGTTAAGCAAAACTAGTTAATGCGTTGGCTCGGGCCTCAATTAAAAATAACCTAAAACAAGATTCCAAATGAATGATTGGTATTAAGGCTTAACTTTCTTAAAAAACCGTTAAATTACAAATTATGTTTACATTATTTAGCACTATCTACGTAATTTGTTTTTTAAAAAAAGAGCGACTCCTTTTCCTGCCACAAGCAGCATGATAAGGTTTTAAATTATTCCTCTTCACTATATGTATCAGCGATGACTTAAAGATGAGCGCTTGTTGGATACTGTAGCGTATCTTCCAACCTCTTTCTTATTGGGTTCAATCAAAGCTTATTTGAGCCTTTTCCTTGAAGATCATTTTGTCTTCGTTGTAATCGCAAGTTCTGGCTAAATGCATTGGGAAGCCACTTTTCTTACATCTTGATTTATATTCTATCTGAATTAAGGGAATTGAATGTTTTTATTTACATTATTTAATTAACGTCTGATTCTAACTAAGAAATA
>Ga0163217_1027248_pt1 | contig 20446 bp, 10 predicted proteins | sample SynspAceP_FD_185933 | JGI IMG/M metagenome (GOLD analysis project Ga0163217, IMG submission 185933) | Saline lake microbial communities from Ace Lake in Antarctica - Synechococcus sp. Ace-P (PacBio error correction) | ecosystem: Environmental > Aquatic > Non-marine Saline and Alkaline > Saline ...
CAGAGAGAAGATCAAATGGAATAAGTTTTTTTTTTTTTGGGGAAAAATTGGGGGGGTGTAAGCAAAGTTATTTTTCCTTTTAATATAAATTTTAAAATTAAAACTTTTAATGTGACCCCTAAAACTAAAAGTTGAAAACAGTAGGGTCTTTAGCCTGTCCCCATTTTGCTTTTTTAAAATAATAATATTACGTCATTCAATTTAAATTAATCAGATAATCAATGCTCTTTTTGTTGATATCCTACTTAAAAGTAATGGATAGAATACTTACTTCTACCTCTTTTTACTTGTTTTTTTTTTACAACCTAAGAGGCGTGAAAAAAAGCCCTAATATTCTGTTTATGGTTTAAAGCGCCTAACTAACCATGAAAAGGGTTTTTTTCTCAAGGGGTTTACATTGCATGGAAATGGCCTTTGAATTTCAAATGCTACTATTTTGATTTCAAATAATGGGTGGTAAGTATCTGTAGATAGTAAAATTAATTGATTTAAACAAGAATTTAAAATAAATTGTTTCTTTGTAAGCCTAGTACTTGAAATTGAAAGGGGCCATTATAGGGTGATTGGGACTAAAAGTTAGGCCAACTTAATAAATTGGAGAGAATTTTTTTTTTGAGGAAGCAGCTATATTCAGCCATTTTAACCAAGGTGAGTAAATTTGAAAAAAGGAAACGCTTTTCCCGTTTTTTTTTGGATTCCTATTATCGTTGAGATGGAAGCGATTTTCCGAGTAATGCTAAAAGCCCAGGAAAAAAAAAAAAAAAGGTTAAGGGACACGCTCGCGATAAAGAATTTATTTAATTTGTTTACTGAAAAGACAAGTAAACGCAGTTTTACTGATGAAAAGGGAATTTAATAATTATTAACAGGCCTTGGCAAGAAAAGACTTTCTAAGAATATTGATTTGTTATTTAACGTAATTTTGTTCAATCCAGAGGAACGTATTACAAATCAATCATGTGAATTTTTAATCTAATATTAATATCGAAAGAGTTTTGCTGGATTTCTAGTGATAGTTTTGGTAAAATTCCCTGATGACTTTCGGAAAATGTTGCTTATTAATCATCTTTATATTCAAGCTGGGGACTTGCCTACTCAATTTTAGTATTGCAAGAAGCTTGGACGTTAGTCGTAATACCAATATCACTGATTTTAAAAAACTAAAATAAATGAACTTAGAAAAAGGTTAACAGTTCAGTAGCGAATCGGAAAAAAGGATATGTCTTTGAAAGGTCTGGATTAGAAATTCGTAAGTACGGCGTTCGTTTATATTTTTTCACTTTTATACAAAGAGTTAGAGCCCTAAAACAATTTAATTGAAAGTTTTTGTGTCTTCTCAAATTATTTCAATGAACTGGTTGGAGCAAACTTACGTAGCACATTAAGGTGAGCAAAGCTTGATCATTTGACAGGGCAAGTCGCCAGAGATTGTTATTTTTATTTTATATTACTAGTTCAAGAATAAAAATAGTGAAAATAACTAGATTTTTTGATTGACAGAGTCTTTATCCCAATCAGAAATACTTGAATTTTTCCACTAGTATCGGGAATTATTTTCAGATCAAACGATTAAATTATTTATTCTCTAATATCTTTTCGGCAATTTCACAGGAAAGAACTAACTGAAGATAGTCATATTTTTTTCTCCAAATATTTATCGAGTTTTTAACAAGTTCAATGTATTTTCCGGGATGATGTCTGTAAATTATCAAGCTTTGGTGATCGTTTGAGGCTATTTCGCTTGCGAATGATGTACCGTGAAAATACTTTATTTTCCTTAATATGATAATTTGATGAAGAGATTTGCTGGACGTCAAATAATCTTTAATAACGTGTTTACAAAAGCTGTTAAGCCCAATTGAAGAAGAAATATCGGTCAACCTATTAGTAAAACAGAAATTTGGTTATCTCAATAGCAATTATTGAATCCTTTATTTACAAAGTAAAAAATGAACAGTTTACCTTGCTGCGAGCGATTATTTTATGTCCCTAATGGCTACGTCATCTGTTTTATTAAAAAGGAATTAGAGAACTATTTCCGGCTATTCAGCTTTTTCTAAGGCAAGTTCATAGTAATTTTAAAGAGAATTGATCCTAATGAGTCCGTAATTATTTTTTTCAACAAATGGAGTTAAAACGCAAAGTATTGTATATTATTTCTAATTTTATCTAAACTTTGAAAAACAAAACTAAAAAAGATTACGAACCAGTTTAACTAACAACTTTAAAACTTCATCGTAATAAAGAAAATTGAAAATTTATTATCTATCAAGAAACCGCAAAGCAATCAACGGGTGATTTATATGCAGAATTAAGTCGCAATTATAACAAGCAAATGCAACGTCAAAAGGAGTGGAGTCCAGTGTTAAAAGAATTGCTTACCGAGGATACGATAAAAATGGAATGTGAAGGCAACTGATTGGGAAGATGCATCAGAAAAGGTGGGGGAGATTCTGCTTGAAACCCGGAGTAATACAAGGAAGTTAATGTAGACAGCCATGGTCAATCAGTAAAATATATGGTCCTATATTGTGATTACTCACATATTGCCTTAGCGCATGCAAGTTCAAATGACTGGTCGTAATAGATTGATTTAAGTTTTAATTACCTTGAAAAATGAGATTAAAGTTTAATCACGAAGAAAATGATCCGGTGAAAGTTGTTATCAACATTAGCGGCTACGGATCAAGTCAACGCAACTTAAAAGCCTTATCTGATTAATGGAGTTGCTAGGTGATGAGAACTTTTTTGAAAATTGCTTGCTCGCGAAAGCTGAAAAAACAATTTTTAACAATTATACAGGATTTGAAGGAGTGGCTAATGATGAAAGTAGGATTAAGCAACGGATTGAATTACTACAAAGGGATTAATGATGAAAATTATATCAAATGGAAAAATTGCTGATGTCATTGTTACAACGATTCGCAATGGAGGCAGTCTTAATCAGCCGGGAATGGGTGGTAAGCAGCCAAATGCTCAGGCATATTAACTGGTGATATTGTTGGTCGTTACAAAATCGAGGGCGTAAAGCTTTATGCAGCCAATGACTTTAACAGTTTGATTCTTTCAGTTTATGATGCCATGATAATGAATTATGGTTTACGATGAAGTATTTGCCCGTCCGGTGAAGGTTTAGGAAAGAAGAGGATATACTAATTATTTTAAGTTCTAGTGCTGCACTCGCACTAACCTAGTGAAAGCTTGTTACTAAGGCAAGGAGTTTAGGGACTAATTAGTGATTGGGTTTCTTAGGAAACATGGTGGGAGCTTAAAAGATAGTTTTGGTGATTACAGTTTTGGTGTATTGCACCAAAGATTCAGACTTAGCAGAAGAATAGCGCTATGACAATGAATCAATATGGAATTTTAGACGAGTTTGCAAATCAATTAGTTAACGGATAAAGTTAGTAAAATAGAAAAAGAAAAAGGGAAATATAATGAAGATTCTAACAGTATGTGGCATGGGCTCAGGTTCAAGTTATTTTTGAAATGAACGATGATAAGATTTTAAGGTGATTTTGGGTAAGATGCCGATGTGGACAGTTTGCGATTAGGATCAGCTAAAGGAACCCAAGCGATTTACCTTATTTCAACAAGGTTTTTAAGAGTCAGCTAGCAGCTATTGCCACCGAAAGATCACTTATTACACCTGTCATAAAATAAACGAAGAGTTAACGGTTGCCCCTAAAGAATACTTAATAAGTAAGATTTTGAAAGAATAGTGGGGTAATAAAAGAAAGACAAAATAGAAGAGGAGTGTTTAATAATAAATTTTATTTATAGCTTTTTAATACAACCAGCTATTTTTATTGTTTAATTGCTTTTAATTGGTCTTGTGGCTTTAAAAAAACCGTTTCTCTAAAATCTAAACGCGGGTACTCTTAAAACTGTGATTGGCTTTTTAACTTCTATCGAGGTGGCGGAATTATTGGGCCTCCGCAATTGACACCTTGGACGCAGCTTTTGGAATGCTTTTAATATTCAAGGAGTAATTCTGCAATGAAGCTGTAATTGGTGTGGCTGAGATAATTCTCGGTAGCGAAATGGCTTTTAATCATGGCTTTTGGTTTTGTCTTTAATATCATAATTGCACGTTTTACTAAATTAAATATATTTTCTTATCGGCCACCATGTGTTATTCCTGTCAGCCCTACTACAATGCTGTGTTTAGGTACGTAATTGGTTTTAGTGGATTTGAATTAGTGGCCGTCGGTTCGATTTCTTAGGAGCGGTTAATGGCGATTTCACCAGCTATCGTCAACCGTTTTACCGTAAAGTACTGGTAATGATGATATAGCTATGGGTCACTTAATGCCCCTTTCTTAAGTCTATCTGCTTTAGTTAGTGGTGTCACTGGAATAAAAAAAAGTCACAGAAGATTATTAAAGTCTGAGCAATTAAGCTTCTTTCCGTTGTCATACTATCTCAACAGCAAATTGGTTATGATGTTAATTTATGATTGTAACCTTTCTGTTTTGCAGATGCTAGGTGTCATTAATGAAATGTCTGGTGGAGAAATGTGTAATCTTATGCTTTAATGCAAGGACTTTATTTACAGCGGGGCTTCCGTGATTGTTGCTTCAAGGTTGTTTCGGATGATTTATCTGACATTGTACCAGCCTTCAGGGGATCTCTGATAAATGTTCCAAATGCAACGCCAAGCATTAGATGTACCAATTCAATCTTTCATTCGCCAAATGCTTTCTAATTGGTTTCTTATCTTCAGTTGTTTGGAGGGTTTTCTTGTTTTCTTAATCTTTACCATTTCACAACTTGCCATAATTATTCCTGGTTTAATCCCTCTATTCTTTGTTGGAGCGGGCCGCTGGGGTAATTGTCAATGCACTGTGGTTTAAGAGGAACATAATTGGTGGGATATTAATGGTGCACTGTTGATATTCTTACCCGCGCTTTTTGTTAACCATTAATGGGTTGAATTAGGTTTTTTGCTAACTCAAACTTTCGGAGATACAGATTTTGGCCTGGTGTCGGTATTTTAACTAGGTTACTTGGCAATTTTATTTGGTAAAACCTGGTATTTATGTCTTGGTTGTTAGTATTAGTAACATATTTATCAGGATCTGCTACCGCCAAGTTTAGTAAGCGGAAAATTACAAACAAGAAACAAGTACAAAAAGAAGATTAATCATGTTTTAAAGAACTTCATTCTTCAAACTATCAATCGGAATATATATCGACTTTGGAAAATCTAGAACACAAATTCACTAACAGCATTACTAAGTTTATTTGAAAATGGCTATGATTAAAGGTCAAAAATGTCTTTGTTTTAGGTAAATGGTGGAAGCTCGCTTCTGCCTCTCATCTGGGTTTGTGATTTTAACAAGGAGTGGGTTTAGAAAAGAGAGAGCTTAAGCTTCGATCATCTCTTTGAACAGACAATGTTAAACCAAGTAATGACAGCATATGGTAATGATTCTCTTATAGCAAAGTTTTGTGGACAATTAAAGAACTTGATCAGAAAAGATGACTTAGTCATTTTCCCCTTTATCAGTTTTTCAGGTATTCAGAAAATTTAGTTTTAGCTCAAAAATCTAGCTAAAGATCAAGGGAATAACACAGTTTTGTATTACTAATAACCAAGGAAATTTATTAAGGGAGAGTGCTGATTTTGATGATTTCAGTTCCTTCAGATAATTAATGGCTTGGTTGGAAGATGTTCATATGTATATTTGTCATGTACTATCTAATATATCGCTCAAAAATAGTGAAATTTCTAATTTTTTAAAAAAGATTGCAAAATAATTTTGATTGTTATGTAATTCAAAGATTAAAAAAGTAATAAAACAAGAAGGAGAAATAGTTTGAATAAAAAATTGATGGTTTTAGCAGTTAACACAATTCGCACTTTGGTATTGAGGTGTACAAAAAGCTAATTCTGGACTCCCTGGTTTGCCAATGGGTGCTGCTCTCTATGGCATACGTAAATATGGCAAAACAAAATGAAAGTAAATCCTAAGCAATTCTCAGTGGTTTAATAGAGATCGTTTCGGTCTTATCTGCGGGTCATGGTTCAATGCTTCTTTATAGTTTACTGCATTTATCGGGCTATGATGTATCTAATAGAAGATATAAAAATTCCGTCAAGGAATAGCAAGCCACCAGGCCATCCAGAAGTCCCATCATACGGATGGTGGTTGAACGCACCACTGGTCCCCTCGGTCAAGTATTGCTATAGTGTTGGATTCGCAATGGCAGAAGCACATTTATCCGCATCACATACAATAAACCAAACTATAAAGTTTGTTGATCCATTATACTTACGTTCTTTGTGGAGACGGCAGACTTGATGAAGGCGTTTTCTTCTGAAGCAGCTAGTTTAGCAGGTCATTAAGCTTGGTAGTTAGTTGTTTTTATATGATTCCAAATGATATTTCATTAGATGGTCCTATCTCTATCCTTTAACCAGAGATGTAGGGAAACGTTTTTTTGAAGCTTATGGTTGGGAACATAATTTTAGTTAAAGCATGGTAATAATTTAATGAAATCATCAAGCAATTGAAAAAGCAAACAAAATATGAACAACCAACATTAATTGAAGTGGAAAACTGGTTTATTGGCTTTGGTTCTCCAAATGCAGGGACCATAAAGGTTCCTGGTTCCCTCTTTGGTTTTAAGAAGGGAATCGAAGTGCTAAAAAAGTTTATGGTTGGGAAGATAAAGACTTTTTTTTGTTCCCCAATGAGGTTTGCTGATCGGTTCCACAAACATTGGAAAAACAGCGAGAAGCAGAAAAGAATGGAAAAGAAATGTTAGAAGATTACGTTAAAGAATAACGTAGATTTAGCAAGCAAATTTGAAAAGCTCTGTCTGGGGAAACTAACCAGTTTATTTGTACAGTGAATTACCCAATTTTTGATATATGGATAAAGCGGCTGCTTCCGTAAAACAAGCAGTCAAATATTTGAATTTAATTGCCAAGAAAGTTCCCTAATTTGTGGGGTGGAAAATCATGTGACTTGTCATCTTTCCGCATATACGAATAATGCGATGGGGAAAAAAGACTTTCAAGCTGGTCAATAGAGGCGCCGAAACATTTGGTATGGTGTACGCGAATTTGCAATGAAAGCAGCAGCAATGGAATTGCTTTGGTGGAGGATTAAGAAACTTATGTGGGGAACGTATTTGTTTTACAGACTACTTAAGGGTGCTATACGTCTTTGCCAGTCTATTTCTCATTTGCCTGTACTTCTTACATCTTTACGCATGATTTCAATTGCAGTATGGAGAAGATGGTCCAACTCACGAACCGGTTTTGAAAACAGTTATCTAGTTTCGTGGAATGCCCAATTTATCTGTTATCCGCCCAGCTGATGCGAATCGAAGTTGTGCTCTTGGGACAGCACTAATTCCTATGATCCAACCCAAACTGTTTTCTCGTTTTTGACACGTCAAGACTTTAACATTTTTACCGAACATCGAAAGAAATGCAACGTTTCGTTTGTTCAAAAAGGAGCTTATGTATTATCTTCTCAAGCGGTGAGAGACCCGAGGGGATTTTTAAATCGCCAGCGTTCAAGTTAAGGTTTCAATTGGCTCTAAAAGCCCAAAACGAACTTAAGAAACAGGGACGGACGTTTCTGTCGTTTCTATGCCAAGTTTTTGATTTATTTGAGAAGCAGGATGATGAATATAAAGAAGTGTACTACCTTCTGATGTTAACGTGAGATTGTCGATTGAAATGGGAAGCAACAATTCGGATGGAAACATATGTCGGTTAGACGGTTTTGCTTATGGAATTGACCAGTTTTCCGGAGCAAGCGCGCCTGGAGATAAATAATAAAGAATATGGATTCACTGTAAACCTATAGTAAAAGCTTTTAAACAACTTTTATAATAGAAGATAGTAAATTAATGAGAATATAAAACTTATCGTTTCGAGTATCTTTTAACAGCTGTTTGAAATGAATACCAATTAAAAATAAGAATTAATTTTTTTAAGAGAGATTAAAAAAATGAAAAAGACCCCAAAAAGTAGGTGCATATCCTAACTTTTTTGGGGTCTTTTTTCAATAATATATATTTTGAAGGTTCAGTTATCCCCCTCTATATTTTTTTTACAGACGGTTATTTAAGTGTACCCATAGCAGACAGTAAGTAGGCTTGCAGAGTATTGGAATGGTAACAGAAAGAATAAAGAACCTTGAATTCACAAAGCTCTTGATACATGCTTTTGTGTCAATTTCCATATATGAATTATAAAAGTGCCCCCCTTTTTAAAATGATATCCCGATTTTATGTTTTTCATTAATTTAAGGCTGCATAACAGTGTTTTCTTTATCTTCAGGATATCCAATTAGTAATTTTTTTTAATAAGTTAGCAAAAAAATAAAGCCAGTAGGAGTAAACGGATTGTACTGTTCTAAGATACTTTCTTTATTCATACGCATAAAAGACTAGTAAGACTTGTTTTAGACCGTAGATTAATTAACCATTGGATCTCCAGAAAGATCAAAATCAACTATTACCATTTACCTGTTAGTTGCTATCTTCATCCTACTACAGTAGCCCATCATAATTTTCCAGGAACAACTTGAAATGTGAAGATTTTTGCTAAATCAAGGTTGAACCCAATAATTTTTCTACTGTAATATCTTCATCTATAAAATTCACTGTGAAGCAATGTCTATAGATATTTATACAAAAAAATAGCTAGTGGAGTGGAAGAGAAAAAAAGGGAATTAAGACTAATTGATAGTAATGAAATGATTGTTTTTATCTTGGAAGAGACGGTAGTCACCCTTTTTTTGTCGTCTGAGTTTAAAATCAACAATTTCAACCTTACAAAGAGCGCAAGACAATAGGCTGTTGTTATTATTAGCTTTTATCTTTTTTTGACCCTATACTGAAGGTAGAAAATAAACAGGAGTGAGAGTATGAGAAACATTAGATAGTGGTTGCTTTTGGGGTCTGTTAATTTGTGGGTGGTTTTGAACTGGTTGCTAGTTGGTTTTCTTCGAATTTGATTTGGACGCTACGATTTTGGTGGAGAAACATTTCCTCTTATCTAAAATCGGCCTATAAATTGTTGTTAGTCTTTGTGCCCTTTATTTCAGTAAAGTTATCTTTCCCCTAATTACTTTTTCAAACAACTCTCAGTATAGAAAAACATAAACTTCAGACTAATAAAAAAATGAACTTTTCATTCTTTTGTGTTTGTTTTTCATCGCGGGTACAATTTAAAAAAGCGATACTATGAAAATGTACTACATTCCCAAACAAATAGAGGTTCATTAAGTTAGCGAATGTTTAATACTAAGGAATATAAAACTACCTTGAAAGCAGGCTTATTATGGAGACATCAGTGTTAAAGGTTTTAAAATATAACAAAACAGATTAAGAAAAATCAATTATAAAAGATGTTCAGTTTTGATAATTAAATAAGGAGAAATATTGGGTTTTTTTAGACCTAATGATCTGGAAAAACAGCAACTTTTTAAGAATGATTGTAGGCTTTCAAAGCCTACTTCAGGAGATATAAAAATCTGTGGGTATTCTATTGAAGAAGACTACGTCAGCGATGTCTATGTAGGTTGTATGATAGAAAGCCCGATCTTTATGATTTATACTGAGCTGGATTATAGAAATCTTGAAAATTAGGTAGGCATGTCAAACGGTGTCCACTAAGAGGATATAGATGAGTGTAGAATTAAAGTCGGTATGGGAAATCGATTAACGATAAAATTATATTTATTCCATGGGCATGACACAAGAATTGGTTTAGCGCCAGCTTTGATTCAGCAACCTAAATTATTAGTTTTTTAGAATGAACGCGACAAACGGACTTGATCCTCAGGCAATACATGAGTTTATGAGAAATTAATAAAAGAGTTAGCTAGCAGAAAAAGGCATTTCAGTGTTGATCTCTTCACATTTAATTTAGTGAAGTTCAAGTTGATGTGTGATTAGAGTCAGTATTATAAATTAATGGGAAGTATTATCAAAAATGCTCAATAGATGAAATTTTTTCAACCTGGTGAAGTTGTTTTGGACAGTAGATATCCAAAAAAGGCAGCAGCAGTCCTTAAAAAATAATTTAATGTAGCTTCATCTATTGATGCAAAAATTAAACGGCTAGTTAGAGTAGAAATGGCTTTCAGAATACAATAAGACTTTATTTAATTCAAGGTATAGAAATTCAATATGTCGAAAATAAAAAAGCAGAACGTTTAGAAGATTTAATTTTTTAGCACTTACAGATAAACATAAAATCGGGTAAGGTGTGATAGCATGATTCGTTAATACAAAATGAGGTAGATAAAGATCTTTATTAAAGAAACAATGGTCCTGATCATTATTTTTACTTTAATTTTTTGTGAGTTTTACTTGCAATATGGACAGAATATTCTTATGACAGAAATATACAAAAATTTGAGGCAGGCAATCTGGGGTATGAATATGATTGGGGAAGCCCTTACTAACTCAACGGCTCATGACCTGAAATCGTAGTAATAATAGAATTCAATACCAGAGGAAGTTAGAGCGTCTATTGATAGAGAAAATTCAGCAATTGACTTATTTTTATTGAAAATGAACATCATCCTATAACACGCTACAGCGTCTAAATTTATGTTCAATTTTGGTAGAACAAGGCATAACACTGTTTTACCTCTTTTTATTGTAATCTAGCTGCAGAATGAAGTTTCAAAGTGAATTCTCCCAACAAACGATTAAAGTTTTACTCACAAGAGCAGTACTGATGGAAAGTATTATTGAGCAGTATATTGCACTCATCATGATGACGACCAATTTTAGTGTTTATTATTGGTGCCCATCTACTTTAGTATCCTATTTTTGTTTTTTCACAATCGGGGATCTTTTAGTGAACCCCGTAGTAACAGGTTTTCAGTTGATTGGGAGGGTAAATAAGATTCAAAAATTCAACGATATCAATCCTTCAATTTCAATACACTTTTATTGATCTATACTCTATTGTGGGTTTGTGTCGATAGTAGTAGCCCCTCCTATAACACTATGATTTCGGTGATCGTTGATAATAGTTCGTCGGCGCATTGGCAATATTGATGGCCTCTCTAATCGCGTCAGTTTTTTTAACAGTTTTTTCTTATCTGAAATGGCAATTAGTCAAGTATTTTTTTGTAACCAATTTAACGATCTCACTCGATATTTAACTGGATCCTACCAGCCTATTGAAGGGACTGAGTTTACAACTTTTCTAATTCTTATACTAAGTGGCCTTGGCTGTATTATCATGCTAATAAGTTTTTAGAGTTTTAACAGAAAAGATATCCTAGTTTAACTCGACTATTAAGGAGAATAAACTATTTTAAAAAAGTAATATGGCCACTAGTATTATTTAGTTTCAATAGCGCTATTGATCTGTTATTTATAGCGGAATTTATGAACCTCTGTAAGTAAGTAGGAGTGAGAAAAAGTGAAACACAGAAAAACCAATGGAAAAACTCACCAAATACACCTGAAGAAGGAGATAAACTCCAGAAGCTGCCTCTGAATACTCATCCTGGAGACTCCTATTGTTTGGAGTAGGGGATGAAAGAAAATTTAGGGTTAGAAAAAAGATACCATAGATTTTAGTCAATAAAAATAATGAAATAAACAGCCATTACGAATATTTCAGTACCAGCTATGAAAGCAACGAACTTGTAAGATTTAATTTAAAAGGTGGGAGAAAACAAATCTAGGTAATTTCAAATGAAATTTAATTATCCCTATCTATTGGAGGAAATGATTTAAATCGTCTAGAATATGAAGACATGTAAGTTAACAATCGCATTTTGAGGAAGCGCTTAAAAACTACAAACAAAATCTCGAGTTTTATAAATTAAAGTAGATTAGAACGATCAATCCAGATGCACAATTAGCATGCATAGGTTTCTACAATCCTATAGCAAAGGAACCCTGAAAGGCCAGATTACTTTTAAAATGGAATTATGAACTCGTTTATTGTAAATGGCAGATTGTCAAATTTGCCTATATACCAACTTATGAAATTATTTGAATACCATTTAAACGACTATCTCTCTATAAGAATGATTTTCATTCCAGTTGGTTTAAGGGTATCAAGTTGTAAGCAGAAGAACTTTATCGAATATTAAACTAGATAAAAATGCTTAGCTAATAGCGACAGTGTGTAAAAAGGTTAGTTTAATAATGTTAAGACAAAAAGTTCCTCATAATAAAAGTAAGAAAGGAAAATTTATCGTGAAAAAAATTAATTTTAATTTTATTATTTATGGCGCAATAGCAATGTGTTATCTCTTTGGGAAATGATTTATAATGGTGATTTCTCAGTAAGGGGTTTCGGCACTGTTTAAAATAACATTGGGGAGTTATGTCTTTGGTGGATCTCTTTGCAGGAATCATTATTTTTCACTTGGATTGTATTTAGAGAAAAGAATAAATCTATTGCATGGAGTACTTTTTAGTTTTAAAATGGTGTTTATTTGATTTTTTAACTGCCAAGCTTGTATATTACTAGTTTAATTTAATATAAAAGTAAAGGCGCACTGGACGGAATTTTTCTTCGGCCGTCGACGAAAAGAGATAGTAGAAAAATTAAATCCTACAAGAAAATGAACTTTGGAACAATTATTTGAAAAAGGATAGATGAAGGTTCCATGATTTTTTAACGCGATAACGAATAAGTGATGCAAGTTTTCCACTATGTGGATTAGATTCAATGGTTATTCTAAAAATTAAGGGTTAATAATGTATTTATTAGGAGGTGATTTAGTTTACGTTTAACGTTGGGGAAGAAAAGAACGATTTTAAGTTAAAAACAAATCAAACTAATAGCCATATTGTTCCACTGTTAGTAGTAGCTATAGGAATGGATGTTAAACAGGAAAGGTTTCGTCAGGGATTTATATAGGATTGGCGTTTTTTACCTTGGGCACTTTCCTAGAGAAAATTGATCCAAACATGAGTATTCAGCCAGCATTTCTGGCCGCTGCCTTTTCATTTTTGGAATTTACTGATTATGACAATGGTTCAGCTTTTAGTGAATTGTTTGGAATGCTTTACTCATGAGAATAGTAAATGGAATTACAGGAAAAGAGCTAACCGTTTTTTTGTATTTTTTTCCAGTATTAGGACTCACTATATACCTATCTTTAAACGGTGGAACAGTGTGTATTTAGTGATATTTATTTTAGCTATAGCCCCTTTATTTATACAAAGCTAGAGAAAAAAATGAGAGCAGCATTGATAGCTAGTGGGATTGGTTTAGCATTCTTTTAAGTAGAGAGCTTTTTATGAGCTATTTTATCATTCACACTATAAATTATTTAGATCCATCAATATACTTCGCCATTGCCACATTAAGTCTATTTTTGGTATTATTTTGGTTTTATCAAAGCTGAACTGAAGATGATAAAGGCAATAGAATTAAACAGATTTAAACTCTTAGCAGTCAAATGTGGTATAGTTTCTGTGCCTTTGTCTGCTATTTATTTTTATTTGGTGATACAGTCCTTAATAATTTAATTCAATATACTTGTCAGCTATAGTAGGGGTAAACAATTTACTTTATTGGATTTAACATTTTAAATAGGAATAAAATCGTTCTAATTAAAATATAATACATTTGAGCTTATTGTTTAAAAGACTTGACTCGATCTCATCATATTCAGTTTATAATAAATTATAAGATCTTATTGATAAAATAATCTGGATTTTTTACTTTTAAAATAAAAAAGAACCATTATTTTAGTAAGGTTTTAGATACACGTTTTTAAGCAATTTTTATGTATTACATTCTGCTAAATAAGCGGACAAGACATAAGAGCAATCAATTATCTTTTTTTTTTTGATGTTTGTCTATGCTTTTTTTACTTTTTAGTTAACTCAGGATACCTTTTTAACGATTTTTTAAAAACGGTCATATACAAAAACTTCCTCGATATTTTTTGAAGGAGTTTTTTTGGAGCGAATTAGTCTGAGACTAAATTAGTTAAAACGAATCATTTCTTTCGACTAAATCCACTAGAGTTTCCTATTTGAACATTTCTGTTTCAAATAGTACGGGTTGTATGATCTTCTTTAACGTTTTGATATAAGCTGTGACAAGTTCCAACTTTTTTAGCAACCAAATAAATCCCAATCATGAGTCGCAACCATGACCGTTTCATCACATGAATGTTTTCTTCATTCATTCATAAGTGGTAGATCATCTTTAAATGGTTTTATATTTTGTAGCGGACTTCTACAGAAATAAATACGAATCAAATAACATCAATAAGTCCTGAATGAATGCAGCCTGCTCCTTAACCATTTTGTAAGAAGATTCGTTACGCGAAATGACTTTATATCATTGTCCTCTTTAATAATTTAAGCGCTGCAAGGGACATCTATATGCTGGGTAAATTTCTAAATGAACCTAAAATATCGTTTTTTGGATTTCATCTGATTAACTCTTTGCCACTGCTCTAAAAAAAACACTTTCTAAACGCAGCTTCTGATAAGTTTTCCAAATCAGTGTATTCATCATACCGCCGAATGACAGTGAGGAGTGAAGCAACTTGGCGAAACCATAATTAAGCACATATTTATCCTCAAAATGTTTTTCCCAAATTTTTTTTAAATACGTTTCAAATCTAGCAGTCGGTTTCCGTTCATATCGAATAATACCAGTTTTTTTATCATTTTTTTTTCAGCTTCCTTATACGTTTAATGATGTCTTAAGCTTTTCCTTAGTTGTGAAGTTATTAACATAATCGTTTTTGCATACTTACTTCATGACTATTTTATTACGTAACAATATGTGTTTCATTTCATCTTTATTATTTTTGTCCATTTGGAATCATTTTGACCTCGGCAGCTTTCTAATGTTGTAAATATGGGACATCTTGAATCAACTATTATTTGAATTCATTTAATAACGGCTCTTCAGATTCGTTTTGTTTTTTACACGACATTTAATTTAATTGAATTTAAAAGTTAACGGACGGACATCTTTATTACCATCATGCCTTTGGATTTCATTTCTCCTTTTATATCAAATTCTATACGCTTGAAGATCAAATCCTATTTCTTTTTTGCTACCATAATTAGCTAAGCGTTCTCACATCCCTGCTAGTTGAATGCTAGAAATACCCCCAGTGGATTTGCTTCCTTCATCTTTTCCACCCAATTGTTGAGGCTCATCAATAATAATCTGGATGCCCTTTAAGAATTAGCGACTGTTTGCATGCCGCTTTTGAAATTGCCTGTAATTTTTTCGATTTTTTTTAGTCATTTTGATTTTCTCCTATTTATGTTCATTTATTTTCTTACTTATTCTAAATAAAATTGAATTATCTCTACCATTGTTTATACATGTTTTTAAGCAGTAGAATTAATTTCATCTTTAGATTGAAATCATTTTTTGATCAACTAGTTATCCATCTTTTGGAAGAAGGGGATTGCAGAATACTTCATAATACTATATTTTTTTTGTTATTACTGGATTTTTTTATCAATATCTGTTATTCCCATTTTTCTAATCTTGGAACATTTCTTTTAATACAGGTGTGCAATCATTTAGAAGGTCCACACAAGGTACTTCCAAGTTCAGCGATAACTGAGCCATCTTTGTACCACCCACAATGTTGCATCTGTTTTAACATTTAATAATTTATAATCTCTCCTTTAAATTTTTTACCGTTCAAATACGCTCAAGTGGTTATACATTGATGTACAGTATGGTATTATTAAAAGTCAATCAATCAGTTTTAAAGGAGAAATGATAAATGATTAAAATATAGAAACAAAGATATTCTTTCTATCGCTGAAATATTTATTCCATTAATCTACTTATACCAATTAATGAAGAAACAATGTTTTTACAGATTTTTCTTGAAGAAGAAGGTTTTAAATGGATGCTTTTGGCTGTCATTAATGAAAAGGAAAGAGGTTATTACATTCCGAACAAGTTGAGAAAATAAAGGGAATCTCCAATTGATATAAAAAAATAACAATTATTTCGTGGACAGTGTAGATTCTTACTTTTTAGAACCGAAACAAATCAAAATTTTAGAGCATTTAGCAATCTAATATGAGAAAGCCACCTCTTTTTCGACAAAGAATTTAGACCTACACCAAGTGAAGGCGGGACTGATGGACCTCATTTCCACTTATCACTTATGAATATGCCTTACGGCCCATTATAATCGGCCTATTTCCTAACATTAAAAAATCAAGTCCTGACTCATGTTATCGCCATTTATTCGTTGATACAAGTGAAGACGAAAATCGGTGCTCAATGGAAATTTTGTGCGTACTAGAACAAAAGCACATTAAATATTAATGCTAAAAAAAAGTAATAAATAGACATTAGAATATAGGGACGATTTAATCCAGTTTGAAGAGTTTTTTGGATTATATACAAAGTAATTTAATGAATATGCTAATGGGCTTTAAAGTTGAAACTATATCCCTATTATTAAAAAATGAGCTGGAAATACATACGGTATTAATCCGAATTTAATTCCAGCTCATCTTCATAGTTAGTAATGATAAATTTTGGTAATCAATTTTGTATTTATTATTCATTAAATTTGTTGTTTTGCCATACTTTGCTGAAACTTTTTTTCATCAATACGTAGGAAAGTAGATTATATAAATACACTTGCTGTATAATTTCAAGACCTTGCAATAAGCGATGCCCGCCAATCACCGCCGGTTGCTAAGAACAGAAAGTATTGGTGGTGGTAGTCCCATGGAATCTGGACGACAACATGATTAATTAATCCAGCTGCTGTAAGCAAAATAGCAATTGTTAAAGAAATACAGGAGCTAGTACAAAAGGAATAATTAAACTTACATTAACAATTGGAAGACCCATATATCGGCTCACTAATTAAAAATTGCAGTGCAACTGTAAGTTTAGCAAATTCCTTTATACTCGCTACGACGACTAAAATATAAATAAGAAATTAATAACGCATAGTATTTTCCTGATCCACTTCCATTACGGCAAACTATCTTGAACGCCATATTAATAATCATGAGGAATTTCTTCTTTATTGGCATATTGCAGCCATCATTCTCTGGCATATTTTGAAGTAAAACGGATCAAGAAGAAGGACCTGAGATAACTGCTTGATGTATAACCAATCCAAAGAATAAATTGGCTACTCGATGTAATTAATAGAACCCAGGTAATCCGGTAGTTAATTTTACCTAAAGGACCAGTTAAATAAGTGTTGTAATTAATCCGTTTACGTCTATATTAATAATTGATTAACTGCAAAGAATAATCGCAATGTGGTAACAGTTATAATAATTGGAATTAAAATTAAATATTTCGAAACTGCTGGCGGATGTTTGCCTGATAATTTGATTTCTAATTTTTTCATTATTTGATAATTTTAATAAATAATTCAGTTTGCCAACAACCCAACAAATTCCGCACAACATTCCAGAAGGCCCCTATATGAGATATTGGTAAATTCCTGTAACTTCAAAGCTTCACTAGCATTTTCTGGTGTTAAACATTGTAATTCATAGGTTTAATACAACAAATGTTGAAATTGATACGAGTATAACCTGCAATAATGATTAGTGGTACCCCTGTTAAACAGACAATGGTGGTAAGAAACTGCTGCAACAAATTAATAAAGCAGTAATAAACTTAATGTCCCCGTTTTGCAATTGAATACCAATTTGCTGAACAGTTGTCAGTGTGTCTGGATCAATTATTTTATCCATAAATCCTGTAGGTTTAAAATAACGTAATTTATTAATGTTACAAAACCAGCTAACATCAATAAACGGCATAAAGTTGAAATGAATCACGCAACGTACGTAGGAAATGAAATTTTATTGCCTATTTTGTTCAATTAATCCGAACTTTCAAGTAAACTTATCTTTTTTTGTCTATTCATAAACTCTTCTCCTTTTTGTAAGCGATAACTTTTTATTATAATCACTTATTACAGCAGATTTAAAATAAAAGTAAATACTTTAAAAAAAAAGATATATATATTAAAAAAATTAAAAGAAAAAATCTTAAGAACTTGTTTCTAACTGGACCTAATTTCAACAAATACTGCCTTCAAATAAATACAAGTTTTATATCTATGTCAGATAAGGAATATTCAAAGGAGTTCCAGAAGAAAGTGAAGAACTACCTTAATCTAACTTCAATCATAAAATCTCTTTTCAATATCTAAATATATGCACATACAAACTCTGTCGCTGATCCCTTTTATCCCTATACTGAAGAGTCCTTATCTCTAAGTTAAGTTCTGATTAATGTAGAGTAAAACAGATTTCTTTAAATGTTTGGGCTCAAGTTCCTGTAATAATTGACAAAGGCATAAATGTCTGTTCGATTGAATACGGTTGTTTTGGTCTATTACAACGACTTCTAATAATGTTATAAACATAATCCTTTGAATCAATTTTTAGGCATATCAGCTACCTTTTTTAGCATGGTAATCAAATTGAAAAATTATGAAATTTGGGATTAACATGTCTTCTCCTACACACTAAATATCCTGCATTGGTCCAAAAAACCTTTGAGTTAAATCAATAGGTGTTCTTAAAACTTCAGTTCCAAAAACCACTTCTACTTCTTTAAAAGCTCCTTCGAAACGAGCAAGTCCAATACTTTTTTACAAGTAAGTTTACCTAGTTTTATAATTCTTCTGCAAGTTTTTCTCCTGATGGAAGCCTTTTTTTCAAACCTTATAATAACCGGTCAACTAATTTTTTCTTTATATCTAGATATACATTCATATATTGGGGATTTTTTTCATAATATAGCTTTCCTAATTTTTTTAATAAGTATAGTAAACAGGTATATTTTACCATTAGATATGGGGTCGATTGCTAGCTGAAATAATAATGATTATGAAAGTATATTGTTTTAAATAATAAGTATTTATTTTTTAATCGAAAGTTAATGTTAATATAGTTTTAAATAATGTAAGGACGGAATACGAATGAATAAACAAAAATTATCTTTCCACAAGATTTTTTGGTGGGGTTCTGCATGGTCCAGCCGAACAGGCTGAAAGGAAGAGGAAAACTGGGAAGCTGAAACGGTCTGGGAGAGATGGTATGGAGAAGAACCGATATCGTTTTTATAAGGGATTGGTTCAGAAATAACTACTGATCATATTCATATATAAAGAAGATGTCCAGTTAATGGAAACAAACCGGACACAATTCATTTCGTGTCTCAATTTCTTGGGCTAGAATGTTCGCTGATGGTGGTACTGGCAAAGTAAATCCTAAAAGCAATTGCATTTTATAAAGCCTTATTTAAAGAGATGAATGAAAATGGTAACAAGGTTTTTTTCGCAAATCTTTACCATTTTTGGATATGCCTGCTAAATTACAGGACATAGGAGGCTGGAATCTCGAGAGATTGTTGACGCATATGTAAACTTTGCTGTATCACACTGCTTCAAAAGAATTTGAGACTTAGTCTATCATGGTTTCCTTTAATGAACCACTTGACCTATTTTAGGTCAATATTCTAGAAGATTTTTCATTATCCAAATATTGTTTGATTTTAAAAGAGGTGCTCAAGCAGCTTTCTTTACAATCTTATCTATGCTAAAGCTATTTGAAGCCTTTAAAATAATATAATTTATCCTAGCAAAATTGGCGTTATTTTGAATTAAAGTCAACGTTTCCAAGAAGTCAAATCCAGCTGACGGTAAAAGCAGCTGAAAATTGCTGATTTGTTCTATACAAGAAGTTTTTCTTGAATCTTGGTTAAAGAACTTTTCTGAAAAAAATTAGTTAATTTATTAAAAGATTATGATCAAAATGCTGCTGATTTTCTGTATCAGATTAGCGCATGTATTGCTGGCAACACTTCCAAAAATACTAGGATAAATTACTATGAACCTCGTCGAGTAAAAGCTCGCCCTAACAGCGATTAAACCAAGAAGGTCCATTTTTAAGCCGGAATGGTTCTTTGGAAAATCATACTTATGGCCGGGGCGTCGCATGAATGAATACCGAGGTTGGGAAGCCTTTAATGCAAAGAGGTATTTTATGAATTATGTTATACGCATTAAAAATAATTATGGAATTAATTGAAGCATTTATTTCCAGAACGGAATGGGAGTTTGCAAATGAGAAAGTTTTCATGGATGAGAGTGGTCAAGTAATAGACACATAACCGTATTGATTCATTAAGGACCACTTAGCGTATTTATCGGAAAGCTATTAATGATGGATGCAATATTAAAGGTTATGCATTTTATGGGCCTTTATTGATGTTGGTCATGGATTAATCTTACAAAATCGTTTATGGATTAAGTTCCTCTTTAGATTTACCTACCCAAAACGAACAATTAAGAAAGTGGAGAATTTGTTATAACAACTAAGCGATGAAAATGGTTTTGTATATATATGATAAGATTTTTACTAGTGAGAGATATCTGAAAGATTTATTCAGAGTTAAATTATGCTTTTAAAGAACAAAAAGAGGCGCTATAAATCGCAG
>Ga0163217_1070698_pt1 | contig 20438 bp, 29 predicted proteins | sample SynspAceP_FD_185933 | JGI IMG/M metagenome (GOLD analysis project Ga0163217, IMG submission 185933) | Saline lake microbial communities from Ace Lake in Antarctica - Synechococcus sp. Ace-P (PacBio error correction) | ecosystem: Environmental > Aquatic > Non-marine Saline and Alkaline > Saline ...
AAAAAGAGAGAAGATCTGAAGAAAAGACCCGCAATCGGAGTCCCCGGATAGGCTTGGAACTGAATTTGGGGCGGGGTGGCCGCCTCTGGGGTCCCCCCCCTTTTCCCCGGGCAGAAAAAACCCCCAAAAAGCCCCCGCCCCCGGGAAGGTTAACAAGGAAAATTAGCCCCCCCCCGCCCAAAGTGGGGGGATCAAGCAACCCGGCCGGTCAAAAAATTCAAAGGGAAAATGGGGGATTGTGAAATAAATAAAAACGGATGTAAACCCCAATCGGGCCGTTCCGCAGTCCCGTTGGTAAAAGTCGTAAAATCCAAAAGATGGCGGATACCGGTCCGTTGTACAAACACGTTGAATTATCTTATCCAAATGAAACGTCAATTAAAGAAATTAACCTCAAAAACCCGTTTTGGAAGTTTGAGCAAGGCCGCTCATGTACCATGAATGACTCCCCACATACCTGCTTTCCGCGATTGAGCAGGCCCCCCGGGAGGCAGGCAATTTCGAAGGTTCGTCGCAGCTGAGAAACTGCCATGCTAACGTCGTCCACTTTGCCCCACTTGAGATGGGAAACAGCAATTGAGGCCGTCCCCATGCTGGCATGTCTTTTGGGTGTTTCCACGCCATCCATTTGGTTTTGCCGTTTCAGCAAATTTCATTGAACGAGCAAGAAAAAAAATCGTGATCGCAGAATCGCCCGGGGTTATTGACTACAAACCTTACAAACTGTTTTCGATATGGAATCGCGTCTGGCTCAAACAGCAAATAGCCGTTCTCGGTTTCTTTTGATCGAAATTTCCGATTGTTTCTTGTTTATAGAAGCGTTATTCACCGGGCTTTCCAATCGGATCGTGCCCGGCAGGGTTGTAGGCGGTGGAGGCGAGGCTTTTTGGCCTTTGCCCGAGCTTGCTTGCGTGAGTGTGCCGATCGAAATCAACGATAGACAGAGGGTAAAAAATATTGAGGGCTGCATTCATGATCTTGTTCCACAAGGCTGTGGTTTATTGGTTCTTGATTGGTTGTCAAACTTCTCGAAGTGGGTGGATGACAGGGATTTCACCCAATGCCTACGCTCGTGAGCCATTTCACTGAGTGAGGTCAGCTTTCCACTTTCGCACGCTCGGCAATAAGCTCAATGTGTGATCTTCAGACATACTGGCAGTCATTGCCCGACGGGCGAAGAAGAACATGGACCGGTCCCGGGGATTCACGCAATAGCGATTGCGTAATGGAAGACCCCGCATGGAGCCTTAGATAGATCAGGATGGGGAGGTCGGCAGAAAACCGGAAAGGCTCAATGGACTGCGGCTTTTGTGGCGTGGGGTCCAGGTATTTGCACTTGTTGCCTGGTTCCACAAAATCACTAACTGTGTCCCGCCCAGAAAAACAGAAAAGCACGACTCCGCTACAACACCTGGCCCGAAGTTTCAGCATCAGCAGCCGTTTTCCGCGACACGCAACCGCAAATCTTCCATGCGGTGCTTTGGGCTTGTGCGAATTTATGCATATGTTCGGCATCTTGATCGTCGGCTTGGGATATCATCGCATGAGTAACGCCGTGCATTCCAGACGTAGCATGGCTCGCGGAAGGGGCTAGTCAGAGCCAACGTCAATACAGCACTAGACATAAAATGTCTTTATCACTACCAAAGATTGAGCCCACCTACAATTACATAAATAGTGTGGTAGCTGTGACCTCAGAGGTTTGTCAATTCTGGAATGAGGCGAGCCCATTTTATTATATGATCCGCGCAGCATGCAGGGGTTGAAGCCAGGTCCAAATTTGGACTGGCGCGCATTCGTGCCGCCGCTTTGAAGCATTTACTGCAATAAAGAAAGATCAACTTTGGACTGAAGCGGAACGGCGTATTCCGGGCAGGACGCGGGTGCGGGATCGCACTGACAAGCGGGCTGACGCGGAAATACAGGTGGCGGGATGATCATTTGCCTTGATAGGTATTTGCCCAGCAATGTCCCGAGAAGGTGGGGCCGTCGGATGTCTACGCTGACACATGGATCACAGCGCATCGGGCATGAGTGGGTGTCGAAAGAAGATTTGAGCCTCGCCCGAGAATGATCCGGCTTCGACGCGAGATCCAGTCCCTCAAGCGGAGCGCGATATCTAAAAAAACTGTTCGGGTTGGAGCCCGCCTGTGCGCGTAGAAAACAGCCTGTGCTATGTTGTGCTATGAAGGGCAGCGGCCGTTTCGCCTTATATGGGTGTCTCGATGTTGTTCGAGAACCCCGTTAAAAAACGTGGTCCTGGGGTTTGATGCGAACTTGAGAGTGGTGACAGCCGTTTTGCGGTGATCCCGGTTAGGAAGATACGGATTTTGCATAGCCCACGCCCTCTGTTTGCCGACAGGAGGATAGATATGGCAAGCAAAAGACCGGACGGCCCCCGCAATTGAAGACCGTGAACATCGGCGCTGCCGCTGTTGATATCGTCCGCGCGAACATATGGCAGCGGTGGAACCCCCGACGTAACAGATTCACCGGTGCGTGCCTTTGGGACCTAACACTCATGATCCTGCATGATCTCGCTGACTGGTTCAAATCGCCGGTGTGACCAGCGTCGCGATGGAACCCGGGCGTGTATTGGATCCCAGCATACGAGATACTCGAACAGCGCGGCTTCGAGGTTATTCCTGGTCAACGCGCGCTACGCCAAGAACGTAACCCGCGAAACCGACGTCAGTGACGGCCAGGTTGGCTGCGGCGCCTGCATTCAATATGGGGCTTCCTGCGTGGCAGCTTTTTCGACCAAACAGTGAGATTGCAACGCTGCGGGCCTATTTGCCGCCAACGGGGAACGGCTGGTCCGGTTATGCGGCGGCTCATATCCATTGACGCGCAGGGTATCGCATAAGCAGGGATGTCCCGAGAGGGGAAAGCACATGCAAAAGCAGCTGAAATGGAGATGAACCTGCAAGCTGGCATCATGTTGTATCTGATATCACTGGCGTGACAGGGAGAAGATCATCCTGCGATTGTTTGCGGGCGACGGGACTTGGATGTGTTGGGCCTCCTCGTGATGTGCGTTGCCAGCGCCTCAAACTGAGACGATCAAAGCCGCGCTCAATGGGAATGATCGGGCCCCGAAAAGCACATCTTTGCGCTGATCCAATCGTTGGAGCTTTTCATGACTTCTATCAGGCCAAGATGCTGGAATGTGGATCGCCAACCTCGAGGCGGACCGCTGGCGGCATTTGGGTGCCGTTTACTGAACAAATAGACCCAAGTGAATTGCGGCGCTCCCGCGCACGCAAAACCAAGCAGGTTCAGCACCCCTCGTTCGATGTCAGGGCAGCGTTGTTCGGCGTCCTCGGCGTTGATCTAACGCAAATCCATGGGATGGGTACCGTCCTTGGTCGTCAAGCTAGTAGGCGAATGCGGCACTGACCTGCGCGCTTGGCCGAGTGCCAAAGCACTTCACATCGTGGGCTCTGTCTGGCACCGTAACAAGATCTCACGGCGGCAAAGTTCTAATCAATCCGAACGCGCGATCATCCAACCGTGCGGCGGCCTTGCTACGCCTGGCTGCGGTCACCCATTGGACGGAAGCGACACGGCACTAGGCGCATTTTAATCCTGCGGCTGGCAGCAAGGGCAGGCAAAGCGAAGGCAGTCACGGCAACGGCGCGCCCAAGATCGCGCTTTATTCTAACAAACACCCTGCCGCCATAGCATGAACTTATCAAGGGAATCCCCGGCGGCGTCTCATACGAGGAAACGATACCGCAATCGCGTGGTGGCAATCTCTCAACGTCGGGCCAAGTCCATTCGGGTAAATGATTTTGCAAAAAATTGCCAATGGAAAGGCTGACATGGCTGTTTCTAGGAAGCAACGCAGTTCTTCGCGGCCTTAAAGCCGTGAGGTTTAGGTTGTCGCAGGAAACACCGGGCGCACTTCCCAGTCAGTCGGCCTGTGTCAACGTTGTCGGTGTCAGCTCGAGCGCCTGCGGGCTTCCGCAGCCAGCCCTGCCAGTCCGCAGACACGATCTGATCGCGAACTTTGGCTCATATCAAGGAACAATGCCCGCCTCAGCCTGGGTAGCTGTTTCCAGCTTCGCACAAGAACTCCTCAATTCAATAAGAACAAGAGGGGGACGCGATCCATAAGTTTCAACCATTGCGGCCGAACTACTGGACGCGAAACTTACCGAGACGAGACAAATCAGAAATGGGTGGGCGATGTTAGCTTGTCCTGGAACGCGCGAGGGCTGGTTGTAAATCTGGCCGTGAATCATGGATCTACATTCTCGGCGCGTCATCGGCTTGGCAACGCCTGCAGAGGCACTCGACCGGCTGCTCAACAGATATAAACGAAGATTTGCGACGACCGTTGAATCCGCCCAATATTATCTCACGACTATCAGAAGATTCTGCGCCCCCCCAAAAAACCAAAAAAAAAAAAAAAAAAAAAAAACAAGGGGGGGTTTTTTTCAAGGTATCGCCATGAGCGGAAAGGGTCACTGTTTATGATAATGCTGTCGTCGAGACTTTCTTCAAAACCATCAAAGCAGAGCTGATCTGGCGAAATCCTTAGGAAACACGACGAAGGCCGGAAGAGGCAATCTTCCGAATACATCACGGATTCCTACAATCCGCGCCGCCGTCACCTCGCACTGGGATGGGAAAGCCCTGTCGCCTTCGAAACCGAAAGGTGGCTTAAGCGAGCCCTTTGGGGCCGCACGAAAGCGCGACAGGTCTAATAGACTGATAGTGCTATTACGAACTTCTTTGGCCGCAGTGCCGATGACGGCTAAGGGCAGCAGCGGAAAGCGGTCAGGGCCACGAAAGACGGTTTATCTTACCGAGGGGACAAGATTCCTCGAACTCTGCTACGGCTTGTATATAGCGGAGGACGATAAAAAAATGAGTTTTGTTTCAATCACAACTGGCGAATGGTAGGCGAGACTGAGACTTTTGGCAACATGTGACAGAGCCCTCATGATGCGAAAATACTTTCCGGGGCTTCTGGCTTTGGGCGCAAAACATTCAATGCTCGTGGATGTGAATTAGAACCGTTTTGCCATCGTTACGGCTTTACCCAAGCCGCGAAGGTGGCGCAATGCCGCCGTCCGCTCATATCTCAGCCTACGTAATCGAAGGTGCCGAGGAAATTTTGGGGCGGAGCTGATGGATGCTTACGGCGGCGAGATGTTGGCAGCCTCCGAAGCCTAGAAAAGCATGCTAAATCTTATTTAGCGATGCTTGGACCCTTGGACAACGCTAAAGGAACGGCCAAACTCGGACCCAAAATTGACGAGCAAATTTTCATCCTCGAGCGACCACTTCGGTTTAATCAGCGCTTGCGGTTCCGTCTGCGCAGCATAGCGGCGGTCCGTTCTGCCTTGCGCTCCGCTTTCACGGGTTTCTGGTTGAGCTAGCGCTTGCTCGACAGTCCTCAGAAAGTTCCGTTTTAAAGGGCTGCCTCGTGCACCTTCGGCCTGCTCTTCCTCAGCGCTTGGCAGAATCTCCACCCTGCCTGCCGCTCGCGGCTTCTTTTTTCCTGTAGCAACTTTGTCGCCTTGGCCTGTCCGCGCAGACTTGCGGGCAGCAGCGGCTTCCGTCTCTTGAGCATGTCTTCGCCAGTCGCTCCGGACATTGGCTGCAGCTTTGAAACGTTTCAAGTTTATTTTGTTGGCTTCGGAAGCGTTCTTGAGACGTCCGTCAAAGCGATCTAGATCGGTCTTCTTCAATATATTTTTTGCTCGTGTTTGTGTGGTTTCATTAATAAATAGGATTGTAGGCCTTCATCAATACAATGGCCCATCTGAGGTGTTATCGGACGAGCCTAGCTGGATTTTCTCCAAAGCAACACGTTGAGATCATGCATTGCCATGAATAGGGCGCACTTTTGTGATCGCCTGACGTCAATACTGAATACAGTTTTTTGAAAAGGTTCATGCAGAATAAACGGCTTTGCGAATAGATCGGGCCACCGCATGGAAATCCGAAAGCGGGCGCGTCGTCTCCGACCCGCCCAGCCATTATCTGTCAGAAATTACCCCCTAAGGGGAAAGCTTAAGCCAGGCTGATTGGCTGCGCTTTCACGACCATCGCGGCCGGACTCAATATCGAAATGTACTTTTCTGGTCATCACTCAACGAATTGTGGAAGCCCTGCGCGCTCGACCGCTGAGATCGTCACAAACCATCATTGCTACCACCCTCAGGGGCGAATAAAGCCAAAACCTTTAGTAGAGTTGAACCATTTTTAATCGGTGCCATTAGCCATCCGTAATTCTCCTTAAAAAAACACTGTCCGCGCGAAATGCGGCAGTTCGGCTGTCAGTGCGGATCGTATCACTTGAGCCGTAAAGGAGCAGAAAAACGATAGAGATAACGTAAAACAGTATTAAGTTACCCTCTTTATCCCAAGCATACAAGTCTATTCGCGAGGTCTCTGAAACAAGGAAAGATGCTGCCCAGTTTGCTGCTCCGGTGTCGCGGCCAAGCGAACAGCCCGTTTTTTTCCGCGGTTCACAGCTATGGGGACGAATCGGCGCGTTCGACGGCATTGCTGTCCCATTTGATGGCGGCCGTCAGTCAGCAACAGCAGGCGCCAGATCCACCCCAGTATTTTAAAATGATGTACTTGAGCGCCTCGACCAGACTCATGCCAGAGCGTGACCAAAAGCCGTATTCCGCCGATTGGTGTTCGACCGATACGTACGGCGCATAGCTGGCCTTGGGCAGTCTACTCAAGGCTGTAGCAACGGCCTTCACCCGTAAGCAGACGATGGTCAATCCCGCAGCATTTCAAAGAGCCCAAATTGGCAGCCAAGCTAACTTTGCTGGGCCGCCTCACGCCAAAAGTTTGGTGTGATAGCGATGCCAAAAAACCAAGAATGATCCAAACTCTCCTCGTAGTTTCAAGCCGCCTTTGGACCCTAGTTTCCTGACGACGACGGCCGCTAAAAGACAGTGCAACAGTTTTTTTTTTCATATACCCCAGGGGGCAGAGCACCTTCGATCTGGCGGCGACCCCCGTTTTATTCAATGTGGTTAATGTTTATCTAAATAAATTTTCTCGGGCTCCAAAACGTGAGCTCAGGGCCTTTAGTCATCTGATCTTGACGCAGAAGATGTATGGTTGGATAGGGGTGAGCGATTAGTAAAGTTTGCTAGATCGTGCTACAGCCACACCCATCAAATTGGATATTGAGGGTGAAATGATGCCAATTGCACTGCTCTGTCAGGTCTGCTGCTCCAATAGGCTCTGAAACCAGTCGAGCAAATCGAGGTAATCACCGAAGCTCTCTAGGCCTTGGGTAAAACATGAGCAAGCTCGGGAAATGTCATTTTCGCTGGCCCCAAAGCAGGCGCTGTAATTCAGTCAGATAGAACTGCTGCAGTTGTGGCATCGGTGGTCGCCATCAACATACGGCTAATACAACTGGACTCGGGCGATGACGCTAAGAGAAAAGGCATAAATTTAATCCTAACGACCATTTTGTCAAGCCATCGACGGGTGTTTTTAACCACGTCTTGAATGAGGCTATTGAATAGCGTCTTTTAGTGCAAACTTAGTGATACGACAGGTCCCTCTCTTGTTTGACAAACATGAATGCAATTCTGCCCCAATTTCCAATGTGCTTGCAAAAGCCAAAAAATCGACGCGTGCAGTCACAACCATCAAATTTGTGTCATTTTGGCCTTCGCCACTGGCAGTCGCCTATGCCGGCCTTGAAACGCGATCTCCGAATGCTACGCCGGCAGCCCGCATTACCTACATTCGTGCAAGAACCGTGCTGCATTCACTGGCTACCCACTGAGTGCCGCATCGCTTTGATAAACGACCGGCTTGTACTACGTTTTGCCAAGTTGAGCGACCGTACACGTGTATCAAGCTCGGTAAATTGAAATACGCGGTCATTCCAAATGCCAATCCAAGATGGCAGGCGCAGGCCCGCAGATTCAACAGCCCGAAAACCAAAATAAGAATTCGGTTTGATAAGTCCGGAGGTATAAAAAGTCTGAGCGCCGTGTTCTTCGAAAAAAGTAGAGATCATCGCGCGATGGTTTCGTCCCCTAAAAAGCTTTGCCCCTGTCATAATTCAGTAAAGATTAAACATGCTTCAGTTAAATCCCGTTCCGGCCCGCCGCACTGACTTTTCGTCAGAGAAAACCCATAGGGCTTGATCAAGGAAATAAGCTCCAGATCTAAGCGACGCAGGTCCGCGATAGCAACCGGTTATTGTACGGATTTCAGGCGTCACAAACCATCTTCAATGGCGCAGACTCAGACATAGGGTGTGCGTGCTTTCTATCACGGGCGCAGGATCGGGCCAACGTAGCGTCCTCTTAGCCTGATGCACCGAACCTTCCACAACGCAACTTTTGCCGCCCCAAAAGCGGCATTTCTGGGGCTCTCAACTGATTTGAATGCAAGGGCAACATCCGGCAAGAGCCTTCGCCGGAAACCAAGATCAGGAACGGCCCCTGTGACGTGTCCTGCAAAACTGGACAGCGTGCTAAGATTTTATCCCGTCTGACGTCAGCGCCTATGGTTCCAAATCGGTCCATCTGCTAAGAGAGGGTTGTTGCTTCATCGTAGCACCGGGAGGCGGACGTGAGAAAGACAACGAAAAGCCCCAGCGAGAAGATTGTCATGGATATGCAAGCGCGCGCCGCCCGCTGCCCGTGCAGTCGATACGCAGTACCGATGAGAGGGGCGAAGCATTATTCATGCAGAAAGAGAGATCGGTCGTGCTGGATGGCCTGCGTGGCCGACCGAGTGCGTCAGGGTGACCGAACGGGCGGGGAAACGCTATCGCCTTTACTACGCATCATGCGGTTCCCACGGCTGGTTTTCTCGAAGGTGTGTCTCGACCAAGTAAAAAAGTTTATGAACGAACTTCTGGATATCGGAGTAATGGCCGACCCGGTCACGCGATATGCCGCTGAGCAGAACTTCCGCGCGTAAGTCGCTGAGCTCTTGCGTGCAGTTCTGACCTGCGGCATGTGGGCAAGGGAGATATTGCCGTCGCATTCCTCGGGTCGCGCCCACACAGCCCAGAGCTGTGATCAAAGCGCTGACGGAGAAATGGCATTTTGGGGTCGAGACAGCCCCAGTCAGACTTAGAAGTTACGTTTTGCCGAGCCATACCCATTGTGGTGCCTTTTTTCCGGACCTTTCGAAACAGCTCACAGAGTGAATAGAACGGCCCAACGCCGAACCTTCAGCATAAGGAATTTGCCGATGCCGCAGTGCGGCCATTCGTCCGCAACCCCAAAATTGGGACGGATGAAATCACGCAACCGCGGAGGACGCTGCCTTCAGGTTTGTATCGCCAAACTGGCATTTGGCCGGATCAACCCTCGCCCACTGTTGTCGTTTCGTACGAAACGGCAATGCTGGTCCCAAGACTATGGAGAGTAAGAATGGCAAGCACTTGCAAGAGAGAAAAACAGCCTATTCGTACGAGAGATCCAGCCGTTCCTGCCCTTCGAACCGACAGTGGCCAAATGCGGTCATGGACGGCGACTGCGGTCAACTTTGCTCCTGGGGTGCGCGCACAATCGCGAAACTGGATAAAGCTGGACGTTCCCCTCTGCCCCCGCAGTCGAAAACGGAGTGCCTCGTGCGTCATTACGGACTGGGTACCGGTGGAACCTGAGACCTGGCTCTTATTGAGACGGGCAAGCATGGTCCCGGAAATGGGAAGCGATCAATCCGGTTGGCGGAGCGCTTGGGCGGTGAGCAAGGCTCGCGCAGCCTGTTAACGCGTTCTCCGCGCGAGGCCTCCGCGATGGATATTATCGCCGGATAAGCGCAACATCGGTAATCGCTTCGGCAAGTCTGACAATGTGCGCTCGCCCCGAAACGAAAAAAGCCTGCGCCCGAAGACTGATGACCTGGAGATTCCGAGCGATCTTACGCCATGGTTCAAAGGACAATCTCGCCCAAAGCCGCCTCTGGTCGTCTTTTTCAAGCGCTGCGCTACAGCCTTCGATTGGCAGTCATTGTGCATCGGCGTAGTAACTATCCGTGGGCGATCGGCGTCGTGCGCCAGATGTCTGAACGCTAATCGCCGGCTCCACAACGGCCCGCTTGTGGCAAGCGACGAAGTCATAAGCCTGAATTTGCGGGCAAACGGTGGGCTAATCCCGTGATCTTCTGACACAGCCGCCGATGCGTTTCGGTGGCGGCAGGCTGACGCAATTGGTTACAAGGCGTGAATCACGAGATGTTCTATGCTGGCGTACTTTTCTTTATCCGGAGCTTCCCGCTATGACCCGCAAATCTCTTCCGCCCAAGCCGCTCCTTCGGACCGTGGCGCTCTTCTTTGCAGTGCTTGCCGCCGCTGCCCCTGCTGGCCGCCGCACCAGCCACGGCGCAGGTGAACCCATTTGACAGGCCGCGTTGGCCCAACACGGTATTTCTCGCGCCCTTGCCATTGAACCTCGGCGAGGTTTCGCCTCTGGCGGCCGCCGCGCGATGGTATCCCGGCGATCCTCGACCCAGCTTCATCCGAGCTTCCGAGGAGACGCGGCTCAATGACCGCGAACCTGTGATTGACCTAAACCTGTCCGACGAACGGCGCGGGCCCGTGCCTATCCAATCCGCTTACTTGATGTGGCAAAGCGAAGATCGTGAACGACGTGGTGGATGGGTCAACCGATCATCACCGTCACCTTCTGGCAACCGCTCTGTTAACACTGGAATGGGTTTTTCGACGGGCGGGTTAGCGGACGCACGCTGACCTTCGGCCGTCTCCGGGCTGCTACGACGCATTCGGACATGATCCATGGTACGACCAACAGACAGAAAGCTGGTGGCAGCAGGCACTGGAGAAGGTATCGCAGGTGAGATGAAAGGACGCACTTGATTAGCTTCCAGCCTGGATGGAAAGCTGAGGCGCGTTCCGCGACGCGCATCCCAAACGGTCTGTGCTCGACGAGCCGGACTGGGAAGGGCCTATGGCACGAAACCCTTAATCGCAAACTAACCGATACATCCCGGCCTTTCCTCTATTCGGGCGAGACCCGCCGCACGGCATTCCACCTCTGGAACGTGTGGTCCGGGTCGGTAACCAGCATGGCCGCTAACGGCGCGCTGTCCCGTGAACGCAATAATTCAAAGAGGGGGGCTGACATTGAGTTGGGCCAGGGGCCAAGGCTCCGCGCTCGATACCGGAAACATTGGTCAGGGCGCGAGGTGGTAGTGTCCCCCGTGTCCGCGATGCCAGGGCCCGGGATGTGGCGCATGACATCCCCTTCCGCTTTCGCGTTTTTCAACGCCTTCCACCCGAGGGTCGTTTTGGATGCCTCAGTGGACTAAACGGGCGCTTTGCTGCCGTTCGCGAGGGTACTCGATGCCGCGCCCAGCAGCCCGAATTGCGGACATTCTGGCAGAGCGCAGCCTTTCTACCGACTTCAAACTCACACTGTGCGGACACAAGCTGGCCGTTAGCACGGCTCCTTTGATGACCGCTTTGAAATAAAAGAATGCACGAGACCTGTTTGGAAACCGAGCGACTTGATGGAGAATGTCAAATCTTCGGAGTAAGTCGGGCAAGGCAATGAAAAATTAGTTTTCGGAGCGAATTGGGCTGCAAAATTAAGCTACATAATGGTCAACAGACGCGTTTACAAGGCCAATCCATCATGGTCAGCCACGTTTTTCTGCAATCATCATCGTTGGCGCGTTTTGTGTTTCCTGAATGATCGATGGCATATGACGGACGCATTCGACAGCTCCGAGGCCATGGGACGCCTCGAACACGGCCTCAGGGGTTCAAACACCGAAGTCGTGTCCCATCCCCATAGCGGCAGGTGCCAACAGGATGGTAAATGGTTTTCGGCGCCCGCGCCCGAATATCGGCTATGAGGTCCGCGTCTGACTGCACACTTTCCCCTGAAATAACCTCTGATTTTAGATGGCCAGCGATTGCGGGGTGCCGCCATCACGCGGCGCGCGATCTTCAACCCGGCACAGCAAAACTTCTATGTCGTCGGGGTGGCTGGGTAATTGGGGAGCTCGATACGGGCGGGGGTCAACGCGCCGGGCCGATAATGTCACCTGACCACGGCTTTTGGGCAAAAGATAGCAGACATGCAGTGGTTGACACGTAGCCCCAAGGATGTGTTTGCGCCATGATCGCGCAGGTAGGGCCCGAATGAAACGGAATTGGCAAGGTTTGGCTGACTTCCGACGCTCGACGGTGACCTGCCCCCCGAGGCTCCCTCATTCATAGTGAGAGTTTTGCAGTTTTGGATTTTCATATTCTTCATCGTCATTATTGGGCAGCGCGATCGTGGCGGTGCCACTCAAATTGCTCCGCGACACGGCGCGCTTCAGCAGGTGCTTTGGTATTCCGAGTGAATGAGTGGCGTCTGAACGTTTGTTGTAATCGTATCGCCCAGAGACGCCAGCTTTGCGGCGAGCATCTATCCAAGGGTCGAAGATCTCTCGTTGGAGCAGCTCGTCGCGCAGGCTGCCGTTGAAGCTTTTCGATGAAGGCATTCTGGGCTGCGGTTTGCCTCGGATCGATATAAATGCCAATCAAATGATTTGCCAGCCCACTTCAGGATCGCACGACTGGTGATCTGTGCACGTTTCTAGCGTACAGGCAGGCTTTTCCATAAAACGGCGCACAAGCGCATCTAAACTCGCGTGCCACCCTCAGCAACACTGCCGATGCTGGTAATCAGCCCATCAGGCACAGGTTTCTCTCACCAACGGCAGCAAGTCGTCATTTCACCTGCCAGCAATGCGAACTTCGCCTCTCATGGTTTGTACACTGCCGGCGCGATGCGCCGCACGTTCAGACACAAAATCCAACGACCACGCTCGCCTGGGCGCCAAGCCACAGGCATAGGTTGTCCGCGATCCCACGCGCAACCGCTTTACGCCTCTGCGCGCCTGACACCCAGCTTTTCCTCGGTGTAGAGACGATACAGCTTCTTGTGGTTCATAATCATGCTTTGCGTTCCAACAGCACGCCAATCCGGCGATAGCCGACACCGACGGCGTTTGTTGGCAATCGCCTTCATCTCTTACGCGAACTTCAGGATTAATCCGGCGGCTTGTCGCGCCGAACCGGTCTTGGGATCGACACCCGTTGGCCCCTCTCACACATGCCGCATGATGGTGGGGGCCAGCTGCAACGCACGCACGTTGCGAGATATCAATGATCCCGCATCGCCTGCTGCCTACCTCAGCAGTCGCACTTCGGTGTCGTCAGTCTTTCCCAGCAAATCCTTCAGAACAACGTTATGAGCATCGTATCGGCCAGAAGACGCTTCAGCTTCGCGTTCTCATCTTCCAGCGATTTAAGCCGGTGGGGTGGTCTGAACACGTTCACTCTCGGGACATTGCTGCGCATACCCTGCCGTGCAAGCGCATGCCGCATTATGCTTTTGAGCACTTGTAAAAACGACGCGGGCTCAGGACATGCCTACGACACACCTCTGGCGTCGGCATCCCAGCTTCCTGTCTTTGATCATCCCGATTATTTGGGCTTCGGTAAATCGGCTCTGTCCGCATTTGTTTGCTCCTTCAAAGGTTGAAGCAAACTCTACATTAAACTGAGGGAAGTTTCGGGGCAGGGTCACCGGTCCATCGAAAGTTCACACATGGCGACAAAGATCGACGCCTATTTTTTGTGACCTCAGTCCCTGGCAAAGAGGGAGTAATGAAAACACAATCGACTTCTTCGCCATACTTCCCTCGACCATGCAAAGCAGCGTGATACGAGGCCACGTCCTTTTGCGTTGTTCGCCAAGACGTAGCGCTTTGGCCCGATCCAGCGACTTGCCGGCCCAGACCTACGGCCTCAGTTGCCAGATCATCCATGTTCGGCTTGTTGCAAAGTAACGTTCATTGGACGGGATACCCCTGGTTGATTGTCAATTTACTGAAACGACCCGGGATGGTCCGCCTCTTCAAGACAGCCGGCTTTGAATGGCCGACTTGAATGGCCGACTTGAGGGGGGTTCACGCGACTTTGCGAATCTTTTGTGATGCTTCGCATAGGATTGTCGCTTGACAGGTTCATTTTCAGGATCAGCCGCAAAAGTGCATCCAGCCTTCTCGGAGAGAAGACCAGCATTCGCCTACGAACCGGAGGCGGGATTGAATCTGAAGCAAAAGAGGCCCGCTCTCAATCCGAGTCCGGATCGCTAACCACGCTCCAGCGTCATGCAGCCGATGGAAGTCTACAAGTGGCTTGTTTGCGCCCTTGTCAGCCGTCGTGTTGACACATGGCCTCACAAAGCAGGACACGCGGGCACTGGCGGCCGAGCCGCCCGAGTTTGTGTGCAGTTTCAAGCCAAAAGCTCGCCCGTGATCGTGAAGGAACCCACGAAACTGGTCTCAAGGATTAGCGCAAGATGCTTGGTGATTTTTCTGATGGTAAGTCCATGGGTTTCATCCCGTAGTAAACCGCTGGCGCCAAGGTGCAGCTTCAAGACGCCCAATTTCTCCTTTCAAGGCGATCTGGCCAAGGCCCGCTGTAAGCAGCAAAGCTGGGTCTACGGTCCTGGCTCATGTTGATGTTTGTATTGTTTCCGGCCTGCACGCGGAGTTTGCGGATCTGCGCGGCCTCAAAGAAAGGCACGTGCAAGATCTTGGAAATCAGGTGGCGCTGGGTCTTACTTAAAATGCCAAAGGTTGGTCGCCATTCCCAGCTAATCTTGGACGCCCCTTAAATACTGGATCGCCTTGCGCTCATGCATGAAGCGAGCCGTGCACTGTCCGGCCCTGCCCCGATGTGGTGCCGGACTCCGCTCAAGTGCCTCATACAGCATGTCGAGCGGGCAAAGCCCGAAAAGCTTGCAAAGGACATACGCGGTGATAATTCCTCGATGGTGGGTATCGCGGCTGCGCACCGGCTTTTTCCATCAATTCGGGACGAGCCAGCCGTGTTTTCAAAATTCCGGAGCATCAGACACCAGAACTCTGCCTGCCCAAAATTCTGAAGTACTGCACTACACATTGTCGGCAGTCGGTGCATCCTCAAGCTCCTCAAACGCGATGCCATGGACCGCCGCACTCTGAGGTGCCCAATCGGAAAGATTCCCAATCTGTGCAGGTCATGCACCGTGCTCCAACGTCAGCACTTCGCCGGCTTCCAGCCAAGAAGTCCAATTTCAATCGGCCAGCTTTCCTGCTGAAAGGCTGGACGCCTGCAAAGTCCAGGTAGCGATTTCTCAATGTCAGGTTTTTTAATCCTCATAGTGTGACCTACCTTTTCGAAAATGCTTCATGTCGCGTGAAGCTTCCCGTTTTAGCTTCGATGCAATCCACGCAATCGGTGTCTTAACATTGCCCATTTTTTTTTTCGGGTCGGCGCGGTCTCACTGTGGAGGAAACTGGCGCACGAACTGGAAAAAACGGTGAGGTAAGAGATTACAATTTGACTGAATTCTGTGCTGCGGCTTCGAAAACCCGCGCCCTAACTTATCGCCGCTTTTCGCCAATTTGATCGGTAAACACTGCGAAATCGTTTTTAGCAATCAAATTAAGCGCCGCCAGCGTGGTTCATTCCGTTATTTCGGACCGAAATATTCCAATTCGGCCAAATCTTTTTAATTCAGTGCGTTGCAACCCACGGCAAAACTTACCACCCGCTTCATGGCAACCAAATGGGGGTTTTGGCATAACTACGCCCGTCCGACCGACAACACTTGAGGCCTCATATCACACCGCACTTGCTGTGACCGCAGCTGCCGCAGTCATACAGCCTTCGACCATGCGTAGGTCGTATTTGGCCCGCAGTGCTGCAGGCTTGCCACGCGGAGCGTCAAGGCCGACGACCTTAGCCTGTGGTCAGACCTTGAGGCCCCCTGCCCTTCACCGGCGATAAAACCGGTTGCCGATCAGGTGTTGTTCCGATCACGCCACCGATAAGCGGCCAAGCATCGACGGGAATATACTTGCCCGGCAGCCAGGCCCCGCCGCGCGGATCAAAGACCGGCCTCAGCTCCTCGAGACAAAAGGAAAATGCCCCGCCACGGCGGAAACACGGCCGAGAATCAATGCGTGTCAGCGCGACGGTCCAGGCAAAAATGCTCCATGTTTTTGGAGTTTGAATGAACCTTCGAAACGGCGACGGTTGGCCCCCGATCACCACAATCATTTATGGTGATATACAGCGCGTGCTCGCTGTCGGGCCATTTGATCTTGTAAGTGGACCCTTCCAGCTCTTCGGGGCGGTCCAGCGGGTCGACATATAGCGACTTTCATCCGCCCTCTTCCACGTGGCTGCGCTTGCAATTTTCGCCCGGGCGCTGTGTCCGGCGCTTTCAGAGCGGACAGAACCGATCCGGTGACATCGTTGGGGCGGTTAGGTCGTGCAGGTCCTTTGCAGCCTTGATAACCACGCCGCCATATAGACATCCTTGAACGCGTCAAGCTGATGTCTTCGGGGCAGTTGGATTGGTTTTCGAGATACTGCCTGTCGACCCACTTCTGGCGCGCGGCCTGCATTTTGACGTGGTCCAAGGGTGGCCAATGTCTGGGCGTTGACGAAATTGTCGGGCAACGGCGTTGTTCCCCCTTCGATTCGCGCCACATTTGCACAGCGTAATCAACGACTTCTCTTCGGTGCGGCTGCCGTCTTTTTGCAAAACCTTGCGTGTATAGGGCATAAGGCAAATGACCGGTTCGATCCCGAGCTGACATTGCCCGCATAGAGGCTGATGGTGCGGTGGCGCGATAGGAGGTCAAAAAGCGCGTTGCGGATAGCCGTTTTCAGCGATGCAATGCGGCGCACATCTCATCCATACTGCTGCATGTGGGGCCCCGACGCACAAGATAGGTCCGCTTCGAACAGCGGGAAGCGCCCTTTTTTTCGCCAATCAACGCGATGCAAGATACCGCAGCCCGTGCAATCGACTTGAGCGCAGGCTTCGGCTGCTCTGCCGCTTTTCGTCCGAACTATAGGCGCCAAACCATCAGCAGCGCGTTCCGCCCAAGACGCGGTCACACCCCCAGACCGATGCGGCGCTTTGGCTTTTGCTCGGCCTGTTGTTCGTCGAGGGATTTCGACAGCATCGACGACGTTATCCATGCAATGCGCACAGCAGTACGCGACCAAGCTTGTTCAGTGGGCTCGACGTCGCAGCTGAGGGTTGTCCGCCAAACGGATCGACACCATCCGCGCATATTGATCGGACCCCAAAAGACAATGCGCCATAGGGCGGCAAGGCTGCTCGGCCACAGGGTTTTGTGCGGCGATGGTTTCGCATAGCTCAGGTTGTTGGCATCGTTGATTGGGTCGATAAAGATCACACCGGGTTTTCAGCGAAACTCAATAGGTTGCCTTCATGAATCCGGTTCCACAGATCACGCGCCTGAACGGTGGCGGTACACTTTGCGTTGAACAGCAGATCCCAGCTGGCATCTGCCTTGAACGCATCCATGAAGGGGTCGGTGATGCAGCACCGGACATGTGACATACGCAAGCGCGCAGGGGTCGGAATTTTGCGGAGATGAAATCTTCGACATCGGGGTGGGTCGCAGCGCATCGTGGGCCATCATCGCGCCGCGGCGTGAACCGGCGGACATGATCGTCCGGCACATACGCATCCCCAACACATCCATAAAGCTTCAGCGGGCCGGAGGCGTCAGCGAGACCCCCAAAAACATTCCGCGCCACGGGGACGAATGGGTCGAGAAATCATAGCCGATCCCGCCGCCGCTGGCATGATGGTAACCGCGGCTTCTTAAGCCATGTCAAAGATGGCCGGCCATGCCTGTCGGGCCGGTACCCATGACGAAAACAGTTGAAACAATGTCACGGCGGCGCGCGGTGCCGGCACTGCAGTGATGCCGTTCCCAGCGGAAGAAAATTTGAAAATCCTCCAGCGCCTCATAGAACGCCTCTTCCATTTTTACAGGTGCGTCTTCGACTGCGCGAGATCGGGGCAATGCGCCGCCAGCTGTCTTCGTTTTACCGTTACATCGGCGCGGCGTGCCCTACCGCATCTTTAAACGTAATTCAATGTCCCAAATCTGGTTCGGCAAATGGGGCGGGCAAATCGTGACAATAAATTCGATTTCCCTTGAGAGCTTGTTTGGGAAAGGTGTTCACCATACCCCAAATCAAAAGCGCAGCACAACAGGTTGAGCCGACGCCCTAACGTCTACATTATGTCGTGTCCGGAGCATGCGGATGCAGGAAGGATTCTGTGGAAAAAATCATATTAATCTCATCAAGTTTGTCGGTAAGGCACCGAAACCGTCCGATGGATCTAGCTGCATGGCAGGAAAAAAACAGGCGCGGACCAGCGAACGGTTTTTCCCCGTCGACGTGACTCGCCATGTGCCCAAGCGCGAACACGAACTTCTGAACGGCGGGTCAATTTTTCTGGGTGATTCAGGCGTCCATGCCAGTGCCGCGAAAATCCTGTCGTCTGGGAAGAGGCTTTCGGGTCGCGGACGGCTACGGCGTTTGCGCGATTGTACTTGATCAAAGATTATCCGCGTTCAGGGCAGTCTCAAAACGTCATTTCAAAGGCTGGCGATTACCTCGCCCCTCAAAGACGCCCCAGCCGACCCTGCCGAGGGCCGCGAACAACGAAGAGCCCTGCCCACAGAGCTGAACCGCGCCTGGCCGAGATTGGCGTACTTTAACCGTACCCTTTGCACCCCAGCCCCCGCGGGATTTGAGTTTATTTTTGGCAAAATGAAGCAGGGCTGGCGCGTGCCGCTTCATTTTGCCCCTTAAACTCCGCGGAGCGCATCTGCAAGATGCGCGCGTCAGCGCGTTAGGACAGCCGGCCAGCAGGGCGGTCAATCGTGGGCGCGATCAGCGTCCATCCATATCCGCCATCCGACTGCGCCAAATGTCGCCTGCGACGCAAATCATCCGCAATCGGACGAATCTTGAGTGGTTTGGCGGCGCAGGGTCTCCCCCTTGAGGTGATATCGGCAAATTCGCCTCTTGCGGTTTCGTTCTTTTTATCGTGCCCTCTGTCGCGCCCTGGCTGTCCTACCAAAGCGCCGTAATCCGCAACGCCTGTGCTGCGCAGGAACTCCCCACCAGACGGTGGTATTTTGTGGCAATACGCAAACGGGACACCCGTGTTTTGGTCGCGGAACGGTTGCCGAAAGGCAGCGGCATCCAGATCGTCCGAGCGTATCGACATCGACCCAAGGCTTGGCGGTACCGCGATGCGGTCGCATGCCCCAAACGCAAGTTCATCACCGGCGCAACAAGCTGATCCCAACGCCAGTTTCCTCTTGCACCCAGATCGTGCCGGTGAACGCCCAGATGGATGCGCCCCCTGCGGCCCAGTTGCCGCGGGGAATTTCACGCCGCAGACAGCAAGATCAGCGACACGCCGTCTATCCCTTCGACAGCACCCGCGTATTCACGTTCGGATCCCGTGCGCTTGCAAGGTGATCCCCGTGCGGCGAAACCGCATCAAAAGTCTTTTCCATCAGAATCCGCCCCTTGGAAGGGCAAACACCGGTTTGATCGTCCATTAACCTGCCTCCAGTTTCAGCATCAGAACCAGGGCGCATCACACGCCCGCCGACCGCGGGGATTTCCACCACCCTGCCCCCAACTGACGGGTCCACGCATCATAGCGGCCCGCCCGTAAGCGATCGTGGGCAAAATCTGGCCGCGTTGCGGCGCGGGAAGCCGAAAACGAACCGTCATAATACTCCATCGATACGCGGCAAAGCTGGCTTTTCGAACATCAGGTTATCGGTATCGGACACCGGCGTGCGGCCAGCGGCCTTTTCCGTTGCGGCAACACGGTCCAACCGCGTCAAGAGATGGCGGGCATGTCGACCGGCAAAGGTCATGCAGTTTGGCTGATCGCAATTAGCATGGTTTCCCGCACATCCAGCAACGCCAGTAACAAGGACACCTGCGTGCGCGACAGCGCCGGTTCGGCGGCGTCCGCACGCAGGGCCGCGATGCCGGGTTTCGATCTCGTCCAAGCTGCGCAGTCCGATCACGGCGCGTGAATCGCACCGTCATGGCCCAGCAAAAGCGGCACGCGATGCAGGCATCGGCGTTTTACCAGCATAGCGGTCGAGCAGCGCACAGGAAACCGGCGGGGCCGCCAGATGTGGCGCATCAACGCCGCCTTGCGCGAAGCGATGTATCGAAGCCCCGCAACCGCAGCCATAGGATACCGATATCCCCGTGCACCAGCCGTGACGGCTAACCCCGACAATGCGCCTTGGATAGGGCAAAGAACTTTCGGCATCGGGCCGCCTGCGGATCGCCGCGTCAAAGACTTCGTAGCCGCTGGAATAAATATTCGTTGGCACGGATTGGGGTCACGTTTCCTGACGGCGGAACACTTTCGCGGCGCGTAAGGTATAGGCGTGCCGGGTCCGCTGGCCTGCGCCATATGCATTTGCACGCACTGGCAAGGTATAATCGGGGCGCAGCAAATATCTGTTCGCCCCGCATCGCGTCCGACGTCACGTACGCACCGCGCGGATGTCCTTCGCCGTGAGAT
>Ga0163217_1070428_pt1 | contig 20437 bp, 28 predicted proteins | sample SynspAceP_FD_185933 | JGI IMG/M metagenome (GOLD analysis project Ga0163217, IMG submission 185933) | Saline lake microbial communities from Ace Lake in Antarctica - Synechococcus sp. Ace-P (PacBio error correction) | ecosystem: Environmental > Aquatic > Non-marine Saline and Alkaline > Saline ...
AAAGAGAGAGATGATCAGCCAGCTGTTTACCGCGCCTGTCGAAGTAGTTGGGGGTTAAAAAAATACCACCAAACCCCGGGGGGGGTTTGGGGGGTTTTTTTTTTTTTTTTTTTTTTAAAAAAAAAAAACAATGCCCCACCCCCGTTGGGGGTTTAAGAACCCGGTTCAATTTGGGTTTCCCCGTGGCCAAGCCGGGGGTTTGGTTAAATGGGGGGGTTGCAAAGGTTTTTTTTTTTTGGGGGGGGGGGGGGGGGGGGTTAAAGTTCGCCTGCCGGGTGTTTTGGTTTTCCCTGTCACTCATATTTTGATGTCCCTTTTCCTCGGTTTTCAGCGAATACCCATGGTTTTACGCTGAATTGGGGTGGATGACGGATTCCCTGTATTCACTGCCTTGGGACCGACAACCCTCCCGTAGACCACGCCGTGAACCCGTCCCTGGGGCTCGCTATGCCCCAATCCCTGGGGCATATGACGGTCTACCTTCGGGTGTCCGCTCAGGCTGCTCTACAATCGGAGTTTGTCCTGTCAGTAAAAACCCCTTTTGAATCAGTATGCTTTGCGATAAATCGCCAGCGCGATCCTGCTTATTTCGTCAATTCCGCGTGGATTATTGACCAGCAAACGCTGTTGCAAGCATCGCGTCCCTTGGCCAGTTTTTCTGCGGCAAGCATGTCCCTTCTGGGACGCCAGCGTCATCGCAGGCGGCGTGGGCAGTTTTGCAAGCGTGGGCTTCAGTCGGACGTTTTCCGCGACCAGTGCTCGGTCAGGCTACGGCGTTTTTGCCGGCCTTTGAGGTTCTTGACCAGTAGCGGTGCCGAGTTTTTTCGGCATACAGGTGCTCGCGGCTGAGGCGTTTGAAGTCGAATCACCGCGGGCGTACCAGTGGCGTTGGAGCAGGCCATGGGGAAATATGGAAATGCCCGCTAACGATAGGCCCAGTGCGTGTACGCCGCGACCCGATGGCGTTGGCGAAGGCCTGGCGCCGGCGAGCAGGGCGCCGAGCAGCATGGCCTGGCGGGCTTCGCGGTTGCTGCGTTTGGTGCACGGCTTCATCGAGGTTGGCGGCGAAGCAGGCGCAGGGCTTCGCGGGCGAAGCAATGTCGGATAGCGGGTTTTTCTTGATCTTGCTGTGTAGGCCCTCGATGCGTGCAACCATGGCAATCAATACCGGTGGGCGGCGGTGAACGGCTGGGGGCAGGCCGAGGGTCAGGTCGGCGTCCAGCAGGGCCATGTCCGGCAGCAGGATGGGGGAGACGACGCCCAATCTGGTGTTTCACCGGTGGTGATTATGGCCGTCTGCGTGACTTCCGAAGCCGGTGCCGGCGGTGGTCGGACCTGGACAAGCGGCAGGCGCTGGCCCTTGGCATTGCCCGACGCCGTAGATAATCAGTCAGTTGCTGCTGGGCAAGCCGGGTGGGCCAGGAAAGCGACCACTTGGCGACGTCCATTGAGCTGCCCGCCGCCAAAAAGCCCCCACGACCAGGTCAGTCTTCGTGGCGCAGGCCCTGTTCTATTGCGGCCATGGACCACTGATTCCTGGCGATCTGCCTGACGGCGTCGAAGATTTCCACGGCATGCCGCTTTGCAAAGCCCGGCAGGATGTGTTGAGCATGCCCAGTTTGGTGATGCCCGGATCGTGACGATCTCACGCGGTTTGGCGCCGCCGCTCTTTGCAAAGCTCGGCAGGCGAACGGCGAACCGGACTCGGCAGAGAATCTGGGCAGTGGTTGGCAACAGAAAGGGAGACATGGGCACCTCTATAAATAGACAGTTTGCGATAACTGTATGGGGGTGGAGGCCAAGCTGCCAAAGTTTCAAGCTTACGAGCGGGCAAGCTTGTTCAAAAGGCTAAACCTTCGCGGCGAGGCCTGCCTCCACCAGCGAGTGTGCGCGCTCCCACACCGGTAGGAGCGGCGGCCTCGCCGCGAACAAGGGTTTAGCTTGCCGCTTGAAAGCTTTTGCCGCTTCGCTTAGAGAAAACATTTCCCCAAGCAGATCATTAAGAACGCCGGCCGGCTCGGTGGGGCGCAGTTGCTGGTCCCAGGGCTCGGCAGGTCCCTTTGCGTACGGCTTTCATTCAGCTGTGCGGCGATTGCTTCAATCGATTGGCCGGTGCGTGCCAGATAGAACGCGGTGGGTACGCCGTCGCTGAGGCGCAAGGGCGTTCATCAGGAAGTCGAAGGGCAGGTCTGCGGCGGTGCATGTTCTTGCGCCGCGCAATAGTCCTTGGCCGGGTCGAGATAATCCCGGGCAGGCGGGTTCTCCAGTAGCGTTTCCACCCTCGGCCCATCCGGGGTGGGTCAACTTGCCGTGCGCCCCGGCGCCGATGCCGAGAAATCGCCCGTATTGCCAGTAGTTTTCAGATTGTGCCTGGCCTGCCGGCCTGGGCTGCGCGTACGCGGAGATTCGTATTGTGCCAGCCGGCTTCACCAGCCCTGGCCTGGCCGGCTTCCTGGATTGCCCACAGGGTGTCTTCGACCGGCAAAGAATTGGCGGCTTGCTGTAGACACCGTATTGGGCTACCGAGCGTCAAGTTGGTCCAGGACAGGTGCTGGGGCCCAGGTCGATGGACCTGGTTTTATATCTGCCAGCCGCGTCGTCCAGGACTTTGATCCGGCAGGCCGTGCATCAGGTCCAGATTCAGGTGTCGAAGCCGGCCTGCGCGCCATGGCGACGGCGGCCAGGGCTTTCCTGGTCATACGTGGATAAACGACCCAGCGCTTTTCAGGTTTGTCTGGCATTGAAGCTCTGGATGCCGATCGACAAAGCGATTGATGTCCCGCCGCGCGGTAGCCGCAAACTTGTCTGTTCGAAGTGCCGGATGGGCTTCCAGCGTGATTTTCGATAATCCGAGGCGAAATTCAGCCGGCTTGCCATGGCATCCCAGCACGGCCCCAAACTTCTCGCGGAGAACAGGCTGGGTGTGCCGCCCTCGCAAAGAAGATCGGGTCAGCTCCGTCCTGAACGCCAGGCAGATTCCAGTTCCCAAGCCGGCAATCAGCCGCAACGATATAACGCCCTCTGCAGACCTTGCTCACTGACGTGCGAGTTAAGTCGCAGTAGGGGCATTGCGCACGTACCACGGAATGTGGATTGTAGGCCGCAGGGCGGGGAACCTTTTCAGCAACCCAGGCCGCGCTCGTAGCTGAACCATGGCCCCTTGGCGCGGTGGCTCAGGCGGTCTTGTCCGCGGGCTGAGTTCGGCGCTGGGCATATCGGTCTTCAGGCACCCAGAACAAGCGGGTCGTAGGCCAAAGCATGTGCACGCGGGCTTCGGTCAGAATCCGGCCGTGCCAGACGCCTTCACAGATGAATCGGCGTCGGGTCTTCGGCGTGCATCACTCAAGCACCAGTACGAAATAAAGCGCGCGCCGCGTCGCTCGGACGGGTAAGGCCCTTACCAGCGCTTCCAAGCAGCTTGGCATGTTCCGCTGCATCGCCCCGCCTCCTGCAAACGGGCGGAGTAGATCCGGCGCGCCGGGCCAAGGCATGACGGCATCCGGGTCATCCGCCAGGGCGGCCAGGCCGCTTTGCCCGGCACGCGGTGGCGGGCTTTTATGATGGCGTTTTTCGACAAAAGCTCAAGCCGTCTTCCAACGGCTTTCTTCGGCGACGAGTCGCTTTGGGGCCGCCGGTGACCAGGTTCATTCACCGAGCGTGGCTGGCAGCTCCTTGAGCTTTGCCTGCGTTTGGCCGCTGGCGAGATCCAGTTTTGCTGAAAGGGCAAGTGCGTCAGTCATCGGGGAAGAAACTCCTGCTGAAAGCGTAGGGTTGGGTGGTGCCCGCCGGAGCTGGGCCGGATTTCGACCTCGAAGCGCACAAGCCACGCTGGGTGGCGGGTGTATGTTGCAACGAAATAGTGCCGTCATCTGCTGCAGGCGATAAAGCCGCAGGTTTGAGCGCTGTCCGAGCATATTGTTCACGTTACCGGAGAGCAGTGCATCAACGCGAACCGGGCCTTCGCGGTCTGCTGCTGCACCGGCGGATGTTCACCACGCCGTGGGTCGGGCCCCGCGTCAGGCCGGTTATTGGCAGCCGATATCCGGCTGCCAGATAGCTGCTGTTGAAAGTGTTGTAGTACACCGTCAGATTAACCAAAACGGCTGCGGGGCTGGTTTGCTGGGCGCTGGCCAGCGTGGGGAGCAGCAGTAGCAGACTTGCAAGAGCAGGGCGCGGGAACATCATGATTCTCCTATGGGACAATTGAGGCGCCTAGCGGGTTGACCCGGTTAGATAGCAATCATCGCCCAACAGGTTGGCCACAGCCCGCTGAAGCATAGCTGCTAGCGGTGCGTCTGGTCAACCACCAGCGATCAAAAGAATACGGATCGAGCGCTCACGGCACAGGGCTTTCGAAGTCCTTGAAGGTAACAAAAAGTGGATATTTGGGCGTGTGTACCAAGTGTAGGGCATGAACTACGCTAAACCGGCATGCGAACCCTTTTGTTACCCCAGATATAAACGGAGCGCCAATGGGCGAAGTTGGGGAAGGTCAGGATGGCTTTCGCGACCGATGCGTAGCATCTCTTCCAGTACTGATCGGGGTAGTGCACGGCCTGTAGAGCCTGAGTCAATCAGCCAAGCTGTCGAAGGTTAATGATCGCGAAGTTGCTCAGGCCAGTATCCAGGTTTCTGCTCGATCACATTGACGCCGTTTTCGATACAGGCGTTTGATTTTCTCTGGATCGATTTCCAGGCAATCGAGCCGGTCCCACCTGCGCTGCTCGGACCAAGGTAGCGCAGCAGTTCGCCGTCGCCCACAGCCGAGATCCAGCAGGGCGGCTGCCCGGGCTGATCCATTCCTGAATGAAATTTTCCAGATCCGCGCGCATAGTCATGCGTCACCTCGATACGGTTCATGTACGCGTGCAGTGCCTGCACATAGCGGGGAAATCGGTAGCAGGAAAGCGTCGGTGGCCCTGGGCCGCTCGATTTCCAGGTAAGCTGACCACTGCTTTTGCGCGCGGCGAGCAGCGGCGTCGACCAAGCTCACGTGAACGGGCCGGTGAAGAAGCGCAGTCGTGGTGAAGGACAATGGACCATGCACCGCGCCTGAATGCCTTCTAGCGCTTTAGCAGGTTGCCGCATGGGCACCAAGCCGGGTCGAAAATAAGTCCAGGGCCTTGGTCATCAGCAGGTAGGTGTTAGCGTCAAAGCCTCGGAGAACTCCTGCCCTGATGCGCAGGTAAGCTTTCCACCTGAAACTCGACGCTGGTGAAATCGTAAATGAGTACCGTCGTGCCGCAGTTCGCGGCCGAATTTTCTCGTCCAATCGAATCATCCGCCAGGTAGGTGGATATGCCGACCATCGCGCGCCAGCATCAGGCCGCGCTTGGGATTACACCGAAGGCGGCGTAATCGCCGTTGTGGAAATCCGGATCGGCTAAATGAATCGCCTGGCGTGCCACTTTCGTTGAAGGCGATATCTGCGCGGAGAGCTTAGGTGCTGTGGCAATCGCCAGGCAGTGGCGAATGGCTCCGGGTAAAACTGAATCGCTCCCACTGCAATGCCTGCATGCCGCCGAGGCCTGCCAACCACCGCCGCCCAGGGTGTCCGATGCCCAGTTGGTCGGCCAGTGCGCCTGGCCTGTGGACCCGTCTTCTAACTGTCAGTACCGGGAAGCTCGCGCCATAGGCCCTTTGCCGGTAGCCGGATTGATGCCTGGAGGGGCCGGTGGAGCCGTGGCAGCCGCCGAGGTTGTTCAGTGCTGACGGACAAAGAAGCGGGTGGTGGCGATGGCCTTGCCCGGCCGATGCAGGCGTCCACCCCGGCTTGCGCCGTCGGGCACTATGGAAGCCAGCCGCCATGGTGATGCCCCGGACAGCGCATGGCAGATCAGCAGCGCGGTGCCTGCGGCTTGCGTTCAAAGTGCCGTAAGTTTCATAGGCCAGTTCGAACTTGCTCCAGCGACTTGCCGCAGGGCCAGTTCAACGGCTCGTTAAAGCCAGTGCCGCTTGGGGTGTTACCAGTCCGACGGAGTCGGCGGGGAAAGGGTCGGCATGAAATAGGCCAGTTTCCTGTGTAGGTTGGCGGTGGCCCAGCCGGGGCGTGGCCAACCAATCCGAGGCGCCAGTCTAAAGAGCGTCACGGTTGACGCAATATCTCCAGGTGGTGCCAGGTGCAGTGCTTCGGGCAGCTGTTTGCGGCGAAGGCGATCAATAACCCGTTTTTGCCGGCTTTGCTGGCCACTGAGCAAGGTGACCTGCTGCTTGCCTGCACGGCAAATTCCCCAGCCAGAAAAGGCCAACAACAATGCGTTGGCCTTGCATTCCACCGTGGGGCGCTGATGCGAATCTTCCAAGTCCGCTCGCCGTGTATTCCGGCAAAAGGCCCATGGTCTTGGCGCCGGGCTGCAGGTGGCAGTCGAGAATCAGATTCGGCGCCGCGCCACTGGTAAAAAGCATGGCCGCTCAGATCGCCCAGCGTCAGCCGCTGCATGCGGTAGCCGCGGCGATATTGGCAATGATCAGCATGTCGACAGCCGCCAGCGGCGATAAAGCGCGAAGATCGGCGACAGATCAGCCCGCCCATCGACGCAGTTATCTTGCGATCGGCGCCAGGACCCGCTCACACAGCTTGGTGCACAGGTACCAGCACTAAATGCTGCCGTGCACATTGGGTGGTTGGCGCGAGGACGGGGTGGCGTCAGGACAGGTCACCTGCTGAGAGGACGGCAAAGGGGAAGAACACACGATCTTCGAGAGTACCGTGTGATGAGCCGGACCATATCGACTATGTATATATGTCATGTATCTGTGTGCCAGTATGTAAATGGACACTCTACGGCAAGCTGCATAAGCCACAATTCGAGTCTTGATGATGGCGAGACGAGCGAGCAGCATGCTGCTAGGATCAAGAACGTCCTATCACAGCTCCAAGCGGAGCCAGTCGCACCGCCAAAACCTGGGATCAGCTCGCCGCCAGTGGCATCAACAGGGGCTTTGGTGGCGCGCACGATTAAACTGGGGACGAATCGGGATTATCATCGAAATCCGGCTTGAGCAGCTTGAGCACAAAGCGGCAGCAGCACAATCAGCAAGATACAGACCTGCCGAGGGTCCTGGCACGATATAGATGGCGGCCATTATCCAGGCTGTTCATGCGGTTTCCTCAGGCTAGTTCTTTGGTCATTTCGGCGGCGCGGTGCGGCGGCGGCTTGCATGGCGGCGCCACAATCGCAGGTAAAGTCGTCTTCCGGCAAAAACTGTTGAATCGCCCGCTCGGTGGTGCCGCCGGGGGAGCACACGCGGCGGCGCAGTTCGGCGGCGTCCACGTCACTGTGCACGGCCATGTCGGCAGCCGCCCAGGGCGGTGAACAGCGTCAGCCGCTCGGCGGTAAATCACGCGGCAGCCAGCCTTTCGCCGGCGGCGGTCAAATGGCTTCCCATCATATAGAAGAAGTACCAGCCGGGCCCTGCCGACACCGCCGTGACGGCGTCGATCAGCTCTTCGCGCTCCAAGCCAGCAGCTGATGCCCCACGGCATTGAGGATAGCTTCGGTCTGTTGGCTTCTGCGTGGTCAGAGACCTCGGCATTTGGCAAAACAGCCGCTGACCACCCTGGGGCCGCACGCGACGGGGTGTTGGCATCGCAAACGCACGAATGGCGCTGCATCGCCCAGCCAGCTTTCCAGACTGGCTGCAGCTGAATGCCTGCGCAAAAATGGAGATGAATCACTGGCCGGGTTTGCGCCTGCACGGTCAGGGCGCGGCAGAACGGCCCCTGCATGACCTGCGGCCCTTGACGCACAGCACCAGCACATCACAGTTACTGGCGAGTTGGTCGTTGTCCTGACGTGTGCGAATACCGAACTGCTTGCCCAGGAGTTCGGCCTGCTCGGCGGTGCGGTTTCGCTGGCCATGATCTGAACCGGGTTTGGGATGTTTCTGCTGCAGCATGCCGCCAATCAGACTGGTGGGCCATGTTGCGGCGCCGAATTGAAGCTCAATGGTCCGGAGCCTCATGGGTTTTATCCTTGCTTCGGGGTGGTTTGGGGTTGGGCAGCGCGCGCGCCAAAGATCGCGGTTGCCGATGCGGAACCTTGGGTCCGCCTTCCTGAACCGCTTCCGGTGAGGTCATCGCTCATGCCCATGGAGCAGTGGTATCCAACGGCATCGGCAGTCGGGCCAGGCAGTCATGCCAGGGCTTTAATAAGCGGCGCACGCGGCCGTCGCTGTCTTCTGCTGGCCGGCGGGAAATCGCCATCAGGCCCACGCAGCCACCAAGTTGGGCAGTGCGGCGATCTCGGAGCCAGGGCCGGCCACACTTCTGGCATGACCGCCAGACTTGCTCGCTCGCGGCTGATATTGACCTGCAGGCAGATATTCAGCGGCGCAAGTTCAGCAAGGCCCGTTGTTCGGGCAGACCGCTTGGCGATTTTCAGCCGATCCTACAACCATGGCACCCAGTCGAAATGTTCGGCGATGGATTTGGTCCCCTTGTTCGCCTGGATGGGGCCGATGAAATGCCAGGTCAAGGGCAAGCTCTTTCAGCTCGGCCTGTTTGTCCAGCGCCTCCTGCAGATAAGTTTCTCGCCCACGTGCTGTATTGCCAGCGGCCCAGGCGTCCGTAATGGCGTGGCTGGACGCGTTTTGCTGACCGCAATCACAGGGTTATGCTTTGTGGATTCCTCGTCCGGCACTGATGGCAGAACGCTGAATACGCTCATGAACGTTGCAATATTCTCTGGCTATCGTAACATTACGGACATTTAACACCTGCAATCGAAAAAAATTTCTGGCATTCTAGCATGCTTGCTGGTTGTTTATGGGGAAAACCCTATGGAATACTTACCAGAGCTGTTAAGCCCTTCAAGCGCCAAACAGGCGCGTCGGACTTGCACCTGTTTCCGGCCGAACTGTCTGCCGGCCCATGATTCGTGTGGATGGGGACGTGGCCGCATCAACGTTTCCGGCCATGGATCACATCACGAAGATGGTTCATGGTCTGATCACGACATCATGACAACGACAAAGCAGCGCAAGGATTTCGAGGAATTCCTCGAACTGACTTCTCCTTTGAAGTGCCCGTGTAAGCCGCGCTTTCGGGTTAACGCCTTCACCAGAACCGTGGCGCCGGTGCGGTCTTACCGTACCATCCCCTCGAAGGTCCTGAGCATGGACGTCTGGGGCATGGGGCATGTGTTCAAGAAGATTTCGATGTGCCACGCGTCTGGGTGCTGGTCACCAGCCCACCGGCTCGGGCAAGTCCACCACGCCGGGCGGCGATGCCTCGACTACCTGAACAACACAAATACCAGGCACGTACTAACCATCGAAGACCCCGATCGAATCGTTTCACGAGAGTCCGAAAAAGTGGCCCTGGTCAACCAGCGTGGAAGTGACCGCGACCACCCTCGTTTTTGCTGAAGCCTGCGCTCGGCCCCTGCGGGAAAGATCCCGACATTATCCTGGTTGCGAGATGCGCGACCTGGGAAACCATCCCGCCTGGCGCTGAACAGCCGCTGAAACCGGTCACTGGTATTTGGCAACCCTGCACACCAACCCTCTGCCGGCCAAACCATCGACCGTGTGGTTGACGTTGTTCCCGCGGAAGAAAAATCCATGGTGCGTTCGATGTTGTCCGAATCCCTGACTGCCGTTGTATCCCAGAACCCTGCTGAAGAAGATTGGCGGCGGCCGGGTGGCAGCGCACGAGATCATGATCAGCACGCCGGCGATTCGTAACCTGATTCGTGGAAGACAAGGGTCGCGCAGATGTATCGGCGATTCAAACCGGCGGGCAACATTGGCAATGCAGACGCTGGATATGTGTCTCAAGAAGCCTGGTCGCCGAAGGGTCCTGGTGACCAAAGGAAGGCGCCCGTAAAAAAGCCAAGAATACCGACGGTTTCTAACGCGCAGCATATTAGCGTGGGGGACGCCCAAGCGCCCGCGCCCGTCAGTGAGAAAGAGACACAACAATGGAGGTTTGAAGAAACTGTTTGGCGGTTTGATGGGTGGAAAAAGGGCGCCTCAGACCTTTTCCATCACGGCCCGGTGTGGCAACCCAGCATGAAAGGTTCAACGGCAAGATCCGCCCCGTCACCAAAAGCACCCTCTCCCCCGAGCAGACGCGTGAAACCGTACTGGGGCGTGAATTGACCGAGTTCCCAACGCGTGAAATCGCCGAGAAGCGCGAATGCAACTTCCCGCGATCAGTGCTCGCGGTCGGGCCGCTTCCGCGTCAGTTTGCCTTCTACCAGCGCAACCTGGTGGGCATGTGCTGCGCCGTATCGAAGTGGAATACCGGCCATGGAAGATCTGCGCCTGCCGGAGACTTCTCAGAAGCTGGCGATGACCAGCGCGGCCTGGTGATCTTTGTCGGCCGCCACCGGTACCGGTTAAAATCCACTTCCGCTGGCGTCGATGATCGGTTACCGCAACAAGACCTCCAGCGGCCATATCATCACCATCGAAGACCCGATCGAATTACCACCAGCACAGAACTGCATCGTTACCCAGCGCCGGGTCGCATTGATACCGACTCCTTCGAGGTGGCGCTGAAGAAACCTCTGCGCCAGGTCGCCGGACGTGATTTCTGATTGGTGAGGTGCGGACCAAGGAAACCATGGAACCACGCGGTGGCCTTTGCGAAGACCCGGTCAAACCTGTGGGTCTGGCGACCCTGCACGCTAACAAAGCCAACCAAGGCGCTGGAATCGCATCATTCACTTCTCCACCGAAATGCACCAGCAGGTGTGGATGATCTGTCCGCTGATCTCAAGGCCGATTGTTGCTTCAGCAACTGATTCCAACGCCCGATGGCAAGGGGTCGCCGTGCGGCGATTGAAGTATTGCTCAATACCCCGCTGGCAGCGGACATGATCCGCAAGGGCGAAGTGCACGAGCTCAAGCCGTTGAATGGGCGTTTCAACCGAGCTGGGTATGCAAGACCTTCGACCAAGCGCTCTAACCGGCTCTATACAGCCAGGGTGAGATCACCTATGAAGACGCGCTGGCACTGGCCGACTCGCCAACGATCTGCGCCTGCTGATGCAAGCGGGCTCGGAAAACCGACGGCAAGCAAGTTGATGATGGGCAAAGCAAAATGATTTTGCCCCTGGAAGATGACGACGACGACCACCGGCGTTAAGCGGGAGTAAGTAGCCCGCAACGGCGCACGCTCGAAGCCCTGGTCTGGTAGGTATGAACCCCTCAGCCCCTACTCCCAATAAACCCTCTGAGCCCTTATTTCGGCCAGAGGTCAGGTGCGCCCCGCTTTTGCTCTCTTCAGGCTTGATAGACCAGCTTGCCATTGCTGATGGTATGGGTGACCTTGCACGGCGCGCCCTGGCCGATAAAGGGGCAGTTGGCGCCCTTGGACAGCCAGTTGTGGCCGACAGGCTGGCTTGGCGACCGGGTCGAACAGCGGTGATAATCGGCCCGTTCGTGCAAGGCTGAATGGTACCAACCGGCAGATTCAGCGCGCGGGCGGGGCCACAGGTCAGCCCGAGGCGAGCAGGGCGGGCAAACTTCAAGCAAGCCATCGGCAACCAGGGTCAGCGCCAGCCGCAGCAGTAATTTCACGCTGCTGATACGGGCGCCCGAAGCGGCGAAGGGCACGCGCTTGCTTCCTGTTCGTGCGGTTGGTGATGGCGATGGCGATGGCCTGAACTACGCCGCTCTGCACCGCCTGACGCAGCGGCAGCCGATCCTGCTGCTGCGCAGCGCGGTTGCACGTGCAGCGCACGGCAGGAAAAAGCCTTCCAGGTCCTCGTCGCAAAAGCAGCAGTTGATACATGGCCCACGTCGCGCTGACGCCAGACCACGCGCTCTGGGCGTCGCCAACTGTCCATCGCGCGGCCCGCTGGTCAGTGCCACTGAAATGCGCCTGCACGCCGGTCTGCTCAACCAGGCAGCAGGTCCCTTGGCCAGGGCCACGGTTTCCGCGTTCGGGATGCCGACCAGGCCCATGCGTGCGGCTGTCCGCGCCCTTCGTGGGCGCTGCCGCCCTCGGCAATATCCGGATCCTGGGGCATGAATACCAACGGGCAGATGAACCGGCCGCAATTCCAGCGCGCGGCGCAGATGCGGTTGCTTTTCATCGGGCGCCAAAGCCCCTGGGTAAAGGCCACGCAAGCCCACATCACGCAGGGCCACCAGTTTCGCCTCAGGTGTTCACCGCCCAGCCGCGGGTAGCGCGCCAATAAGGGGAATAACCGCACCTGGCCAGCCTGCCTCGCAGCGGTCCAGGAATTCAGTTCGGCGAGCGGCGGGCGTATCCAGTACCGGCCAGGGTGTCGGGCAGGCTCCGGCCTGGTCACACCACCGGCGGCAGCGGCGCGTGGTTTCGCTGTCCAATGTGCCTTTGCGGGTGGCGACCGGTCCGCGCAGGGCTGGACATTCAAGATCGACGCAGCGCCGGCTGGCTCAGTCTCCGCGCGCAGTCGATGCGCCTGATTGTGCACTTTGAAGGTCCATCGGGCGCGGCGCCGGATTTTTGGCCCCAAAACAAATATGGCCGGCGGCGATGGTGCAGGTCAGTTGATTGGTCAGAACTGGCCTGGCCGGGTCAATGACCCGGGCGGCGCTTCAGATGTCAGTCGCATGCATGGGATTCCTGGCTGATGGTGCTGCCGCAGAGGCTAACAAGCTTCCTGATTAATGTTTGGCGCTGGGCAATCTTGGCCGGCATGCCATGGGACCAGTCACGGGCAAATGCGCACGGCGATGCCGTAGGTAACCTGATTGAGGATGACCGATTGGGCGCCGTCGGCCGACTTCGGATCGATTTCAACGCCGCCGTTGAATCGGGCCGGGGTGCATGACCAGGCGCGTCCAGGTTTGCCAGCGCCAGGGTTTCCCGGGTCCAGGCCGTAAGCCGGTAGTAATTCCCCTCACTGGGGCAGCAGGCCGGTTGCATGGCGTTCCTTTTGCAGGCGCAGCAATGATCCTACGTCGACATCACGCAGGCCCGACGCGCAAGGTTCGTTGAACACAGCGCCAACGCCGTAATTGCTGCGATACCGGCCGGTAGCAGGGTGCGCGAGCGTCAGCGAATGTCCGGCAAGCCCAGGGTTTGCAGCGCCTGCATATTCGAGCGCGCCACGCGCGAAATGCAGAATGTCGCGACAATCGCCACGAGAGCTTGGTGAGAAGGTCGCCCGATGCGGCGAAATGTCAGCAATGTCGAGCAATCGCCTGGGGTCCGGGTGGCGCCATGGTTTGCGTCGCGGCATTGATATCGCTACCGTCGCGGGCACACATGGCCGGCATAAAGTGGCGCGGCCTCCCGAATCGCCCATGCCGGACACGAACACTGTCGGCAAGCCATCGCCTCCAGGTTGCGCAGGGTGTCGTACAAGCGTTCACCCTTGCTGTCGAGGAGGTCCTGGATATTCAGGTTGAGCACGTCGGCGACAAGGCCTTCGCCGCCAGCTTCGAAGGTGGGTGGGCGAGTTGCGCGTGGAGTTCTCGAAGAACACGTGCAATACCGTCCCTTTGCCGCGTAGCAGCGGACTTTCTTGACCGCCCGCTCACCTACTTCGAGAAAGAAGTCGGGCGGTGTCCAGCAGCTCGGTGAGGCAGCTCGCGGGACAGGCCTTCGATTGGTCAGAAATGCCGCAGCTGAAACCCTGAAAATTGAGTTGCGATGGGCTGGGGTGGGGTACTCATGGGCCTTCTCAGTGTTTTGGCACAGGGGTTCAGAAGTTAGCCTGCAAGCGGTTCCGGGGCCGGTCAGTTGACACCGCTGGCCCGCAAGGCATACCAGGCTGCTGCCGAGCACGTCGGCGCGTATCGCAACTGCCCGCGCTTCGTATCCACAGGTCCACCAGGTGAACCGAGGCGGGCCGGCCATAATCGAAGAGTTCATTGAGTGCGGCGCGATGGTGCGTCGGTCATCAACAACGTCCGTCGCCAAGAATCAGGTGGCGGTCGTCGACGGAAAACGGCAGTTCGGACGGCCTCACCCCAGGCTGCAGCCGTTCTGGGCAAAGTCGTCGCGTAGAAGGGCGATATCCAGCGGCCCAGTGGGTGCCGTTCCGGCAGGCACAGCTGCGCAGCTGCTCGCAACCCAGACACCACCAGTGTGAAGCCGACGAAGGCCGGGTCCTGATGCTGGCGCTGGGGGGCCAGGTAGTTCGGTCAGTTCGCCGGCCATGCGTTGCAGCAATGGGCCGACGTCGGCAGGGCGCTCATGGCGTCTCTTGGGCTGTTCGCCAGCCAAGGTTTCCAGCAGCAGCGCGGGCGGCCAGGCTATCGACCGGGTTGTCACACGGTAGCTGCGGCTTGCGACCGCTTTCACCGTAGGCCTCTGTTTTTGGCGTCAAAGGTGGAGAAGGCGTTCGTCTATGCAGGGTAGCCGCAGGTTGAAGCGGCCAATGCAGGGGCGGGAAAACTTCCCTCTTGCGCGGGTGGCTCATGTCGCTGGGGCTGCCATCATGTTCAGTGGCAGGCCGACGACCCAAGGTGGTCGGGTTTCCAATTCGGCTATCAGCGGGCGAATGTCTGCCCCCAGTCGGAAATGCCAATCGCGCGCGCGCAGTAACCGCTACCGGCCTCGGCGCGGCAAGTCAAGCGTCTTGGCCGACCGCGACACCGGATATTCTTGGTGCCGTAATCAAGGCATGGCGCGTTGCAGTACTGGCATCAGGCGTGCCGGCTGGCTTGGGTTCAGCAGGCGCAGATCAATGCCAGGGCTGCGCAGCGGCGGGCGGCGAAGACGACTCCTCACTGGGCAGCTCGGAACAGGAATGCGCGGGCTGCGGCCGGGCGGAACTCAGCCATACGGATTTGCGACCTAGTTTCGCGTGTCCCAGCCTCGCGCTAGCAATGGCAGTTACTCCACTGGGCTCCCGTGCTATAGCCTTCCGACCCACAGCTGCAGATCGGCCAACCGCGATGCGAGGATGCTGACCAATGATGATCTGGCCGCGTGGGCCATGTCGTGAGAATCGTCGCGGGAGGTGGTCAACTGCAACGGACCCAGATCCATGCTGGCTTCCCACTGTTCGGGCGCTGGTGCAACAACAAAGCCGCGCTCGGTTTGCCCGGGCCGCCGGTTATAGATCGGAAACTGGAGACCTTGCCGGGGCTGTCTACGGTCGGCTGCAACTGCTCGATATGTCCGCCAGTTGCAAGGGTCGCTGGGGCTGGTTGATGACCAGGCCCCATGGCACCATCTTCGTTGTGGTCGCACAGGTAGATCAGAGTGTTTTGACGAAACGCGGGTCTGCATGTTGGGGCATGCTAATCATGGAAGTGATGCTTGAGGTAGTTTCGCAAGTGTTTGGCCTCATGCCCATAGTAATTGGGCTTTTGCGCGGACATGCTTCAGCGCCAAAGGGGCCCGCCGCAGGGTCAGAAGCTGGAAACCGGTCCGCCCGTTCATAAGCGCCAGGTTCGAATAAATTTTTTCCAGCACATCGACATCCATCAGATCGTTCCGTAAAAGGGCGCATAGGGTGATGCAGGCGGACAATGCGCAGAGGGCGTTGTCCAGTAACCCGTGGCCGAAGGATTCACCCTGTACTTCCCGCAGGGTGCCATCGCGTTGATCGAGACGCAGCATGCGCAAGCTGCCATAAATGCCATGTGTCCACGCGCTTCGCGGGGTAGTTCTGAATTGCCTAATGCGCTCGACCTTTGCGGCCCAGGCGTCCTTGTAGTAAGCCCCCTTGTCCTGCAATGGTCGAGGCGCAATGAGTCGAGGATTCGGCCGATTGGCGTACTCCTGACGCTTCTCGGCAAGCTGCGCTTCAGCTGGCAATCTCCTGAGACAGGCGGCGTCAACATCGAAACGTTGCAAGGGTGACGCGGTGTCGACCGGCTCTGGCGTGGCGGCGCCTGCACCCGCGCTCAGGCGCGGCGGCGGTGTGGTGACCACGGCCTGTTCGCGGACGGGCTCGGGGCTTGGCCAACTGGCTTCCTGGGGCGGGGCGACTTCGTTGATCTCGGTGGCCTGACAACCGCCTCTTCGGTAGTACTACGGCGCAGCTTTTCATCCCAGCGTGGCCGCTGCTTCCTGGTTGATCTGCGCCAGGTAAATCGGCTTTTCTCGGCGCCTGCTCGGAAGATTGCCGTGGTCCAGGGTAAATCTCCAGCGTTTTTTGACAGTTCGCTGGGCGTGGCAAGTCAAAGGTAAATGCAGTACTCACCAAGGGCAGCAGCACGGCGGGCAGAAACAGGGTAAACCCAGGCGATCGCGAGCCGTGACCACGGAGTGGCTCGGGCTGACTGGGGAATAATTCCGAAGGTGTCACGGCCTTATTCATGCTGTCCGTAGGCTGGCGGCGCGGAAGATTTTCGCCTGCCGAAGTCTGCCGCGCCCCGCCGGAAAAAGTCTAATGCGCCCCTGCGCGCTTTTGGAGATGTGATCATGCTATCCATCAGTTGCCGCCAATATCGGTTTGATTAGGCGGCGTCGGATTCGGCGAATGCAGGTCGGGCCTGGTCACGTTGACTCGTCAGATAGTCCGCCGATCAAACGTCCAGGCCGCGAACAACAGCACGTTCGCGCAGGCTGGGGCCGACTGCTGGGCTATCCCAGCGATCACGTTCGGATCAGTGGCCGAGCTTCGCCACGGCCACCGGCAGCCAGGTTGCCTGCGCGTTTTCACCTGCTGGGGAATGCGCGCCAGGCAGTGGGCAACGGGCTCACCGTCAATCAATCAGGATGCGCTTTGTCGCCATCCTTGATCTCCGGGGCAGATACACGCTGGGCCATGATTCTGCTGCTGACCGAACTGGGTCAGGGTTTCGATGATCACGGCTGAGGTTGGGTCGTTTTCCTGAATGCGAAAATCATCGAACGCGCCCATTCCATCGAGCGGTTTTGAGAATGACGTCACGGTGTTTTTTTGCAAAGCGCGCAGAAATTATCCGCGCGGCGGTGACCACATGTTCCGGCCGCGCACTGGGGAACTGCGTGGCGACCGGTTTTTTCATTGCAGTCACGCAGGCTGGCCGCGCATGACGACGAAGGCGCCGGCGCGTTTCTGCCGCTTCAAGAATGTGCGTGGGCGTAAAGAATTCATTATCGAAGGCGGATCCTGCGCATCAGGATCACGTCCAGATCGGCCAGTGGGTGTGTGTTGGTGGCTTCTTCCAGATCGAACCGTGCTGGGATCGGGCGTGCACCTTGAGCGCGCGCATGCTGCCCATGGCTGACCGTCGCGATGTAAAAAGATCCCTGGGGCTCATGTAATACAGCTCCCAACGCGCGCCTGGGCGCCCCAGACAGGCCAGGGAGCCTGTCTTTTTGTAAGTGGATCGCGTGAATGGATTCCATAACGATGCCGAGGCGAATGCGCATAAGGTGGTTGGTCCGCTATATAGGTGGGCGGTTGGGCGCTGAGCAGGTAAGGCTGAGCAGTTAGCGAGCCAGGTGTTACTCTGAGGCTGGCTCGTGATGAAGGGTTGACTAAATGTTTGGCGATGTCTTCATATCTGGTTGCATTGTTCTGGAAAAACGGAAAATACGGTGCTGCCTCAATAGATTGGGCTGATCAACTATGTAAAAGTACGCGGAAAAGGGATCGCTGGTCCAGCGCCTGCAGTCATGCCATTTGCGCTTCACCACCGCCACCAATTAATAACAAGGGCTGGTCATAATGGAAGAAAATTTTCGAAAGCTGAAAAGTCCATGGTCATTGATGACAGCAAGACGATTCGCCGTACGGCTTGAACCCTGCTAAAAAAAGTCGGCTGCACCGTTATTACCGCCCGTTGATGGCTTTTGATGCAACTGGCCAAAATCGCGAACAACACCCCGATATCATATTTGTCGACTCATGACTGCCCGGTCTTGATGGCTACAGACTTGCGCGTTGATCAAGAACAACAGTGCCTTCCGGGGCACGCCAGTGATTCATGCTGTCCAGGCAAGGATGGCCGTTCGAACAAGGCCAAGGGCCGGATTGTTGGCTCTGATCAGTACTGACCAAGCCTTCAGCAAGGCAAGAGCTGCTGCGCCATTCGCGCCCATGTCCCACAATCTGATGATTTAAGCCAGGGCGTCAGGCGCTTGAGCCTGCGCCCGCGTTATAGCCATACGGGGGAGTAAGATGCCAGAATTCTGTAAGTAGATGAATTCGCCGACAGAAACTGTACAAGCTGCGGAAATGTTGGAGAAGCACGGCCATGAAGTTACTCAAGGCTGAAAACGTGCAGACGCGTTGCTTGGCACGGCAGGAAAAGCCGATGTGGTCCTTATGGATATCGTATGCCTGCCTGAACGGTTTTCAGGCACTCGGCAACTGATCCAATGGATCCTGAACGGCCATATTCCAGTGATTATCGGTCCACCAAGGATCAGGAAACGACAAGGTCTGGGGCAGCGCCAGGGCGCCAGGATTACCTGCAAACCGGTTCGTGGAAGAGACCCTGATCAAGACATTGAAGTCGGTGCTGGCGGCTTGATTAACAGCTGGCTGGCATGTTGCCGCATAAACCAGAACAGGCACGGCATGGCAAGATTCCATACAGTCCTTTCGATCTTCTTCAGCAAGTTGGCTGCGCGTGTCCCGCCGTCAGGCCAAAAGGTCTGCGCCCAGGATGTGGTCAGTTGAAACCTGGAGCGGCGTGGCTTCGGCTTGCCCGACAGCCGAGTGGCCGCGATGGGCGAAGTCAGTGAAATCCTCCACGAACCGCGATACACCGCGCTGCCAGGGTCAAGTCATGGGTGCGCGGCGTCGCCAACGTTGCGTGGTCGCTATTGCCGATCATTCGTTGAGTCGTTTTTTTCGGTTCTACTCTCAGCACTCCCGCAAGCAGCGCCGCGTCCGGTATTGGAACCGAGTATGGCCTGTTTGTGGCTTGCTGATTGATGACTGCTCGCATGCCGCCATTTGTCCGGTTAGCAGTTTCATACCGAATTGCCCGCTATTGAGAAGGCTTTCAGACCTTTCGTGGTGGGAGCTTATGTTCAGGAGTCGGTATCACTGGTAAATTCAACTTCAGGGCATTGGCGCCGATCTAGGCGTTCTCGATGTGGCGATCTGATTGAGGGAGGGGGCGGCCGGTTGATAAACCGGTGTCGCGACTAATTCAAAGGGTAGCAAGCATTTTGTGGTAGCCAGGTAAGGGGCCCAGATGATGAAAAAAGTTTTGATAACAGAAATACTGTCCAACATGCGCAGCAACCGTACGCTCACCGGCTTGTTTGCCGCTCTGATCGTCTCTTTGCTGCCTGCTCTCGTCAACTTCCTGTACTGAACATTCAGATGCCTACGACACCGAATACATCGGCCACAGGCTGGTGAGCTGCGGTGGCTGTCCCAGCAGATTTCCAGTCCCGCCAGTGAAGGCGGCCACGGGTACGCCCGAGGCTTTCGCCCTGCTTTACTCGAGTCCGCGTAACGATTTCCAGCAGCGCTGGAGTATCTGACTGACGGGCCGCGAAGAACCGGCCCTGCCGCAAAGCGCCACAGGCATTGCAGGAACAGATGCAGACGGTGGCAGGCCAACTGGACCCGGGGCGTAACAACGCTGAGAAATTTCTCGCCAGTGAAGCGACGGTACTGTCCCTCAACGAGTGGCTGACCCTGTCCGATACATTCGCCAGCTTCAGGTCGAATATGAAGCGTGGTAGATGTGCTGATCGACCAGTAAAATGCCGCCGCGATCAGGTGGCTTGCCCAGCGCCAGTCGCTGCTTGGCCGAAACGTATCCTCAACTCGTTAACCGGGTACTGGCCGGTGGTGAAGACGGCGGTCATGGCCGCCGACAGTTTCGGCGCGATGCCAGCCTGTTCGGTCGCGTGCCTGCAAGGCATGATCGAAGGCAACCCCGTCATTGGTATTGTTCGGGTAACCGATGCCGACGCTGTGGTGCGTCCTGAATGACATTCGCCGATCTCTTTACCTCGTATCTGAAAATCGTGGATGAAATTCTGCTGACCTCACCCGAGTTGTATCAGGTGAGTCTCGCTGCAGCCAGACCTTTACGACCTCCCAGCAATTGCTGGATAACGTATCCGCGCTGGCGGCGTTTTTGAAGCCCGCAGTGACGCACGCGGATCACACCCTGTGGGTTACGTTGCTGGCATTGGTGCGCTGGGCAGCATTTTGCTGATCGGTCTGCAAATGACCCGTGAAAACGCGCCTGCGTCTGGCCGAAACCGCGAGAAGAACGACAAGAACCAAGCCGCCGATCTGCGTTGCTGGACGAAATTGCCGACCTTGCAGCGGTGACCTGACCGCCCAGGCTACGGTAACCGAAGTACTTTACCGGGGCCATCGGCCGACTCCCATCAACTTCTCCGTCCGACCAACTGCGCGCCCTGGTACAGACCATTAACGAAACCGCCCTGCAGTATCCTCCGCTGCTAGGAAACCCAGGGCACGGCAATGCATGGCCCGAGGCCTCCGAGCAATCAGGCGCAGGAAATTGCTGGCGCTCGGCGGCGGTAAACGAGATGGCCGTGTCGATTGACGCAAGGTATGGCCAACGCCGCCGAATCCCTCTGCGGTAGCAGAGCGGCTCGTAGCCATGC
>Ga0163217_1003905_pt1 | contig 20426 bp, 10 predicted proteins | sample SynspAceP_FD_185933 | JGI IMG/M metagenome (GOLD analysis project Ga0163217, IMG submission 185933) | Saline lake microbial communities from Ace Lake in Antarctica - Synechococcus sp. Ace-P (PacBio error correction) | ecosystem: Environmental > Aquatic > Non-marine Saline and Alkaline > Saline ...
CAAGGAAAAAGATTTTCCGGCCTCTGATGGTTTTTGGGGGGGTTCGAATCCCCTTTTCGAGGGTCAACGAAATATAATGCAAATACGAAAAACGGCACAAAGTGTAACTTGTGTGGTTTTTTTCTTTTGTTTGGAAGTTAATTTTTCCCATTTCAAAAGCGGAGCTTTGGAGGCAACCCCAAAACATAGTTTTCATCCCTTTCGACAGGTCACTGAATAAAATTAATGCAGTACGGAAAAACGCACAGTGTATCTTGTGGCGTTTTTTTTTTCTGTTTGAATACTATTTTCAAAAGTGCAGTTTTTGAGTTCCCAATGAATTTTGCCGTGCTATATTCACCTAGGGATTATATCTTTAGATAAAATTTTAGAATCATAACCTTAATTTTACTTCACAAATTTTTTAGAAGATGAAATATTCTAAATCGGCAGAAAGACTGAAATTGAATTACAAGAATCTATTGTCACTTATTTACAACGTGATGGCAATATCTTGAAGTTGCCTCCAATTTTTACGAGGCCCTCAGAAAAGGAATCAGCCATATTTTAACGCACTATGATAATCATCATTTTTAGAATATCAATTTTAAATTTCCTGGAGTGGTTTAGAGTTTTTAAAGAAAATGTTACAAAAAAAAGAAAAGAAAAGAGCTGGAGTTAATTATCTTTTCCTGCCAAATAAATTCTTGACGGATAAATCTGGAAGGTTCGATCTGGGTGCGGATGATTTATACTTTAACAAAACCATTTTTCCATTTAGGCAGAACTTAAGGCTCGGATTAAATGCGGTACTTTCGTCGTGCGTAAATATGGTGGAGATGCTACAATTGATTCAATGAAATAAACATTGATACCAAATCACGAACGGTATACATTAATACGAAAGCTATTTCATTATACGCGCAAAGAATATGATTACTAATTTTTTTTATTTCTAAATAAGGGCCGCCGTAACTTTTTCAAAGAGATAATAAGTAGACATCTTTTGGGGAGACGATAGTGATTTACTTGAAAATAATTTTTGATTTATTTTATGTGCACATTAATAACCTAAGAAAAAATTAACGGCCTGAAGGGGCAAAATATATTATAAACGGGCTTACGGGATAGTGTGTATATTAATTTATGAAAATAAATGCTTGTAGCAAAAATCAAAAAAAATTAAACTAATCAGAAAAACATCAACCTCTTTTTCTGGACAAGTTTTTATTTTAATGTGGTGTGAAGTACTAATTGCGCTTTATTTTTATCTAAGTAATTTATTGCGTAATGAAGTAGAAGAAGGTCTTTTTTCAACCGAAGATCGTTAGAGGTTTCCTTGGAATCAGAAGGTACAACATAATGAATTAACCGCCAGTTTATCGAGGTTAAATAATCGTTGCAAGCTAGTGTTGACAGATTAAAAGATACGGTAATATACGAGTCACTTCTCAACAACGAAATGGGGAATTTAGCAGAGCCAACAACCTTTAAAAAAATTATGGAAAAAATTATCAGGTATATACCGTTAAGCCTTAATCGTAGAATCAAATAATATATTAATTGCAGTAGTTCTGTTTTAAATCCTTTTTTTTATTATTATCTCTGTTTTTGTTTTCTTTTCCTATTTTAATAAGCTCGTAATCACGTTTATGCGCAACCTTTTTTCACCAGTTTAGAACAAAATGAAAAAATTTTTTTCATGACTTCGCTCAGAACAATTGCAGTTAACCAATAGTAATATTTTTGGAGTTCCGGGACGTAACTTAATAAGCTATTGAAGACTTAACAATAAAGTAAAAGACACGACTATATATAATCTGAACAATTTTACTGAAGAATGTATACTCACGAAATTCCAAACGCCTTTTAAGCTATTATTTCCGGCTAAAAATAGAGAATATAATCAATAGCGAAAAATTTAAATGATATTCCAGTTTTTAAAAACTTAACCTCTATGCCAAAAGATATCAACGACTTACTCAAATGATAAAAGGCTTACGTTTTTAAACGAATTGAAGAAATAAATCAGTTTTATGATATGAAAGATATTTCATTATTCCAAATTATGGAAGAGAAAATTTCAAAACTTCTTTGGAGATTTCGATGAATAACGAAATTAATAACTAACGATGAGGAATTGGGTTAGGATGGATCCTTATTTGCGGAAGGTGTTATGTAATAATTTTGCCTTTCAAATGCAATTAAGCATGGTGATAAAGGTTATATTGATATTACCCTAAGTCATAAAATATGCTTTCCTATTGCAAATTAAATGGCTTAAAGCCGCTTACTGAATCCGAAAATTGTACACGCGTTTTCTATAGATGAAAAAGTACAACTGAAGAAATCCTACTGGACTTGGTCTAGGCTATTGTAAAACGTATTTTGTGTAACTCTACGGCTTTAAGGATAAACATATGAATTTAATAGAAAATGCGTCATATTTTAAAATTTATTTGAATCTATCTTCTTTTTCTAAAAATTTTCTGCTTTTAAGACAGATCTTTAAGATTTTTGATTTTAAATTTTCGCAAAAAAAGAAATTTGAAATGAAAAAAATAGCGTCTTACCCTTATTTTTATTCTTTAGACTTAGCTTTTATCTGCACAAAATAACGTAACGTTAGCGGTCGTAGTAGATGCAGAAACGAAAGACCTGGCCTTTTCGCCAACGTAGCAGTCATTTCATTTTGCTGATAATGTTTTTGGTTCGGGTACAATTATCAGATTAGACGGACGGATTTCAAATCTCAAGAATAGGGGCCTTTAGGGAAATATGAAAGATAATTTTCTCGTTTATGGCTATTCAGGTCCCAACAGACTTTACTGGCAGGACAACGGACTCAATACGGTATTTTGATTTTTTTTTAAAAGGAAAAAAAAATTTGGGGGGAATTTACAACTTCGGCCCAAGCCTTGCAAGAAGTCGAGTAACTGCTCACATTAGCCACCACAAATTCAGATTTAAACAAAAAAATCATTCAGCATGGCAGAATAACATGCACAAGCTGGAGGCTCTGTTTTAGACGCAATGAAACTAGCCTCGGCGTTGCTTTCGACCAAGAGGTCAAGTGGTGGCTTCTGGGAAGTGATAAAGTGGTCCGTTTTAAATTGATGAAAACAAAGTAAGTCTTACAGTTTCGGCAATCAAAAAAGGCTGTAGGAAACATCCCAGCTTCGAATATAGAGAGAATAGAAATTATTAATAGACCCCCTGCAAAGATATGATGCCAATGGTTTTTGCGGTATTGTCCAAACATCATTTACAAAAAAAGAAAAACAAACAGGGCTAAATGGGTGATAGTAGGTTTGTCCGTTTGGACTGGGTGATGGAAGGCGCAAACTGGCACACTCCAAACGAATTTGGGGCTCTTTTTCTGTGAATCCAAAAACTGATTCCTACGTATCAACTTAAATTATAGAAAAGATAAAATTACTATTTTCTACAATCACGAATTTATTGTTTCAAGACAGCAATTACCTATTAACAACGAATTTTACAACACGTATATGCGATGGTCGCAATACTTAATTTCGCAAGTTCCTGACAATAGAAAGCAATTTGAAGCATAATTAATGGTGGGGTTGATATGATATCGACGAGAACCATAGCATCAACTTTTTCAGTCTTTATGATCGCGAAAAAACATATCGATACTCGCTCAAGTAGCTTTATAGATTTTAAAATACAAATACTCGAAATAGTTTTAATATTGGCCAAGAAGAAGAGGTTACAAGATATTAAGAACGGAGCCAGTATAATTTATCGTCAATAAATTTGAACAAGCAGGTGCATACGTTTAGTGCTAACGCACAATATACTCAGGGCTTTAGAAGATGAATACCTATTCTTTAATGCATAGCTCAGCTGTTCGCAATTGGTGCGTGATAAAACAAACAAAAGGCCGTAGAAAACACTACCAGTATTTCTCAGACTTATGTGCGACCTTTAAAATCGGGGCGAGTGAATTGGGAGCAAAGTTGGCGTTATTAGAAGATTACCTGTTGATTACACATTAACCCAAGGCAACCATCTATCAATTTATCCTGACTTAGGTGGCCTACTTCTGATTGGGGTCGAGATCTTTATGCTGGCTATGTTAATTATCTTTTAGAAAAAGAAAACTATGATTGTAGAAGCGGGGTCTTAGAGCTGAACAAACTAAGTGTTTTTATGATTTAGATCCTGTATAATGCCTACTACCCTGATAACGATAAGTATGATTATTGAAACTTTTTCCCTAGTGTACGGTTACCTATAAATAAATGAACAACAATACAAAATATCTGCTTTTTATAATCGAAGAATAGAACCGCCCAGGGCGAACCTGAAATTGGAGGGTTTTCCTAATATGGATGATGCCAGAAATTATTAAAAGTAGGTAATCGACCGTATTTAAGAACCACAATTACCGATGTTTTGAAATGTGCCCATTACGTTACTGTCTTGGGGAGAATGGTTCTTTGTTTTCTGCAGGTTGCATCGCACTGATTAAAAGATCGTACATGCGCATATTAGTATTGACACAAGTAACCTGATTACGATATTGTTAACCGAATTTATCCCAATACGGGTAGTAGCGACGAATACCGTTTTACGAACTTTTTAATTCAGTCAAGATATTACCACAACACGTTAAAGTATCGGCTAGTTTTAATGGTTTCAATAGTAAATAGATGCCTATCAAGGTACCTTACTCCTTTCTTCGAACGTCCGTTTTTTATCGAGGCTCAAGCTGATCCTGCCTTGGGAATAAACGAAATTAACCAGTGAATTAAAATTGCCTTGGGATTATCAGCACAAATCACAGGTGTATTTTTTTTCGAAAAAAATAGAAAAATATACACAAGGCGACAACTGAGTCGCTCCTCTTTAGCCTTTTGGATTCAAAAAAACGATTTGGGATAGTAAAGGAGCACTTAAGCTTAGCGGCCAACTGATATCCTAAATACTTTTGGTAAATCGTCAACGAATCATCAGTGAAGGTTTTACTGCTGTCTATGAAAACTTATTATGAAACCCAGTGAATTCGGTTAGGAAATGAAATATAGGTTTTAGAAAAACAATAAATTAATTATAAAAAAAACTTGAGATTTCCTTTAAACCACCTTTAGATTTCGGTGTTAGTTTTATAAACTAATTCAAGAGCAATTTTAATGATGAAATTAAAGTGTTTCAATAAAGTGGCTGAAATAACCCTAATTATTTTTGGCTAATGAAAAGATAGTTTTGCCCACCACTTAGGCGAAACTTTAGGAGATTTTCTTGCACAAACTTAGGTTTAGGGTTACATAGGTATAACAATTACATTTTTTACATTTTTTTTTAAATTGTTCTCGGTATACAGTTGTATTCAAAAAATATGTGCCCCTATGATTTTTTGGCTTGTCAATAATTGCGACAACTATTTAAGGAACGCGAGATTTCCGATATGAAGAAGTTTAGGACTAGTTATACGTAATGGCAAGTTTGGGTTTTATTGGTTTGGTTTGGCAACTATCTTAGGGCTGTGGGTAGCAAAGTTTAAGAATTTAGATGTCTATCCGTTTTTGAAAAAGACAAAAGAGCTATTTTTTTGACAGCAGTTTATTCTCAAATAGTTTGGGTACTGCATTCTTGGCGATTAATTTAAGTGATGAACTTGGTCTAAAGTTATTTTAGTGGGGCATTGGTAAACTGCAGCTATTAAATTGCCTTGGTAAATTTTACTTCCATTACTTCTCAAAAGTAAATCAAATAGTGGTTTGTTTTTGGATGTATTTGTGTTCAACATCGACCATGTTGACAACTTTGGAGATTTCTAACCACACCTTAAATAGAAAACGGTTTAGACCTCGGTACCTATCTCAGCATCAATTTTTTTATTGCTAAATTAATAGCGGTTTTCTAATTTATTATTCCCATCGACAGCTTTCAAGAAGAAAACTATATAATACTTTAGATTTCTTTAACCCATTTTAGATTTAAGGTATTAGTTTTATAGTAATAAATAAAAATAGAAATCATGACAAAAGTAAAATTTTTAGGAAATTGTTTTTAACCCATAAATAGAAGTGGTACATTCGCATTTAAAAGCCAGTGATGAACACTCAGACCAAAAAAGAAAAAGATGCTTTGCGAAAAAGATTCCCTATGAAAAAAAAGTTAGCTGGGAAAGGAGAGTGAAACCGATGGGACAGCAGAAATTTTAAATGAATAAAGTCCGACTATTCTGCGAGACTTTTAGAAGATGGTTACTTGGCAAAAAACAGAACAGAATTAAAAAAAATGCCATTCCATTAAATGTAAAAAAACACACTTTAGAGCGGGGAATTTTTAGGCTATAAAAATAGAAGAAGCCTGAATTTCAGAACTAGCGCTGGTACCTGTTGTATGATTTGAAACTTGAAAAAAGGAAGCAAATGGATGGAATTTGCAATTGATACCAATGGTAAACTCTTAAAAAGAAATAAGGGAAGAAAATAAAGAAGAATAAGGATTAGTTTCATTTAGTTCGTTTGAGGATTGTTAACTGTGGTCGGAGCAAAAGTTCCGACCCAACTTTTTTTAGTTTTTAAGGACTTTAAACTTCCGCTTAGATTTCAAGCCTACATTTTTGAGTATCAATTCATAAAAAATCGTGGTTTAAATTATTTCCCAAACGCTTTGCTATCTTAAAAGCTTTCGTACTTGTTTTTTCTGCTCTATTTCACGTTCGTAAGACTCAAGCTTTTGGTTTTGGGATTTACTGAAATCGATAAGTATTTTCATCTCTTTTCAAACTTTTGGCACAAGGATTCTTTTGTGATCTGGCGACGGTCCTCTTTTTTCGCTGTGCCCTAATGTACTTTATCTTTTAGTTTTTTTTCCCATTAAAATGGCAGGTTCATTTACTAGAGCAGAATAATTACCCCTATTTGATTTTTTTTAGGAATTTTTAATCATCTACTTTTCTTTTTTTGAGAATTTACCTTTTTGGGAGGAAGTTCACCGCAGGTATATATTTTTAATTGCTGTTGATATTTGATTATACCTATGAAAGTTGTACAAAAATATAATGAATCCTATCCTTTACCTATTCTAGTATATAGGATCCCTATTGTATTCGGTTTGGCTGAACTATAATTTTTTAGTTTAAATTAACATATTTAAACAAGCCTATGCGAAAGAAACTACTTTTAAGCAGAAGGTTATTGCCCGCTACAACCTTGGTTTTTAATGGCAGCTTATCTGTACTTTATTTTGAATAAGATGCCTGCAGAAGGTCGCAAAAATCGGTACACAATGAACTTTTCTAAAGCGAATTTTTTTTTTTCGCTGCCTTTTAGAAACAATGAATTGGCGTATAACCCGAATTCTATAAAAGATATTCTGAAGAAAGGGCTTTGCGCTTTAAAGGCTACTCATGCAAGCTATGGCGAACCCTTATAAATCCTTTTGAAAATGAAATTAGGCGTAAAGTAAATATTCAGGAGTTTAAATAGTACAGCAAAAACCAAATTAATTTTTATCTGAATCGAAGTTTAAGTGCTAAATATTTAAACTCCCTAGGGAGTGATCTGCAGATTACCCCAACACTCGATTGCGCTGCCAATGACAAGTCATTTTTCTTAACAATTTATTTGCCAACAGCACTAGAACTGTTCGGTAGAGGCCTATTACACTTTCATACCTCCAACACCAGGGGCGAAGTATTGTAAAAACGAAAAAAATACAGGTTTATTTACTATTGGCGAGGTATTTAAGGAAAAAGGATATAAGCGAAACCTCTTCCTATGGTGTGATGGCTATTTTGATAATATGAATACGTAATTTTGGGGTAATGGTTTTAACATTGTCGATAGAGGTCGTGTTTTCTTTTGGATAAAAGTACACAACTACACGAACTAATTATACGAAGAGGATGAAGTTCACTTTTGAAAATGCCTGGGGCGTCTGTGAATGAAGATAATTAATAACAAACAGTTTATAAAGGAAGCAGACAAGCCATAACACAGGAACGCCCATTTTTCGGATTTTGTGATGCCACAGTCAAAAATCAATAAACCTTTTACCCTATCCGAAGGTAAAGATAATAATCCTTCTGGTAGTGGGAAGAAATGGCGGTATTAAATAATACGGCGATTATGCCATACGGTGCATTCCTTAAACTGCTCGTTTCTAAACTGGTTTAAAAACCACAATTCTTTGTCATCATGAGTGATCATTGCTCAAACGTAGTGCCTGTAAGCTGGGAGTTTAGATGTGCAGAACTATCATATTCCCCCTGCCTTTATTTACAATATACCAAAGTAGTGAACCACAGAAAAATAAATAATTTGAGTTCAACAGATGGATCTTTTTCCCGACTATTGCACAGCTTGGTTGGAGTAATGAAACTAATTTTGTTTGGTCAAAACATCCTTCAAAATGAAACCTGAAAATGAACGCGCTTTTATCGGTAATTAACGAAAAACTCTGGGTATTTAAAATGATAATAAAGTAATGATTTTAGAGATGGAAAACAGCCCATTTTTATACCTTGGAATCCATAGACATCAAGTTTAAACGAGCAACCCATAGAAATATTGAAATTTTAAACACCTACAATTTTTCAAAATTAATCAATAGCTGATATTTGTATCGAAGGGCGGCCCTTAAAGTAAATAAATAAAAGAAATGATTCATATCATTTTATCGTAAACCCAATCGCTGGGTGTCGCAATCTTTATTGACAGACGGCAATACCTTAAACCTTATTTTAATAGCAAGTTTGCATCGTTAACAGTTAACATTCCGACTATAAAAAGCATGCTATTGAGCTTACTTTAGCATCAATTGCTGAAAAGCAGTATTAATTGTGGCCTGCGGCGGCGATGGTACTATCAATGAAGTAGCGTCTTGTTTAACAGGCACTACCATTCCTTTAGGAATTAATAACCCTTGGGATCAGGAAACGGTTAGCCTCAAATTTAAATTTCCTAAAAACATTAAGAAAAAGCTTTAGCAAGTTAAAGAAAACCACGATGACGACCCATTGACATTGGCATATCAACGAGCGCACTTTTTAGTAATATGGGAATCGTTTTTGATGCTAGTGTCATTAAGCATTACGAGCTTCCCAAAAAAAGAACCATCTGGCTAGTGAATCTGTTTAATATCGCTAGAGACTAAATAAAAATAATAAGCTATCCGTACAAATAGATGGCTCAGCGTTTTTAGAAAACCCGTTATGATCTTAGTATCTAATCAAATGAGATGGTGTATAGTATGAGTCTTAACGCCAAAAAGCATCAGTGCAAGATGGCTTTTTAAGATTTTTAATTATAGCTAAATTAAGTAGGTTTAACAGTATTATGGTTGATTGTTCTGATTGCTTTTTAAAAAGTAACTTGGCTGAGAGAAGCCAAAGAGTTTTCAAAACCAAAAAAATACGATTATCAAGAAATGAACGATTCTATTTTGAAAAGCAAATTTGAAATGGAGAATATCATAAGACAAAAACTGATACATTCAGAAAAATCTCTGTTCAAGAAAAATCAATTAGAGTAATAACTACTCAGTAAATTCGTGCTGAATGAATTACATTAGTTTAACTTTGTTTTAAGTAACATGCCCGTATGTTTCGTTATAATATGCAATTATTGGAGGAAACGCCCGTAGGTATGTGCCTTTCCGTAAAATGATCAGTCCCAAGGTCCGTAGGGGGTTGACATCAGCTTAATTTGTGTTGGATAATCTAAGTGCGGTGTTTCGTTTTTGCGCGTGGAAAACATATTGATGTAACCCATCTACATGGTAGCTTCTTCGTCAGTTTAGTTTTTGGATTGGTCCCAAGTTGCTTTTGGTAAATAAGGCATATTACTTTTTATAAATTCGGCAGCGGTAATGGACACGATTCATTCATCCGGCGCCGTCCATTGTAGGAGTCTTAATCCCCATAACGGAGGATAAAGATAGCCAGCAGTAATTCTGGTTTTTTTTTGGCGACCTTGACCTTGTTCTCCATGGCATAACCAAACACTCTTTTATAAAACACCTGTTTTCCCTTGGTCTAGTCGGAGACGGGGCCATATCCGGTAGCCTAAGGGTTGATATCCTTTATATACTATTCTTCCTTTTTCAGGCAAAACCCTGGCTTATCCAATCCATATACGCCCGATGGCAAATTCCATTTTAAATCAGAATTTTTCAGGGGATTTTTTACCATTCATGCTGCGTTCTATGCAGCCGTTGATACGATCTTTCTATGGTGCCTATACGGTTGGCACGAAACCCCCAATTGGGAAAACGCTTCAATAATCCTCCACCCAAAGAAGAGCTCCCGCCTGAGTGCCCAGCTCCTAGGTGACAATTAGTACAGGCCGATTATTTCCCGTAAAAACGGTTGCTTGGTTCTTTGGCAGTCGACCCATGTACTGGAGGTTTTCTGTAATTTAAATAATAGCCTTTTTAACTTTTTCAGGCATAGTACTTAAACGATTTCTTGGGTCTTTGGGTCGCCACTGTCCACGGCCAACCTCACTAAGTGGCAGTGCAATCATAAGATGTTTTTTCCTTAAATGTATTAGTAAAGACCAATACAAACGATCCAGCAAAACAATGAGATATATGAATACTTTATTAAAATCCCTTTTAATATGTGGGTACTTCTTTTCATTTGTGTTGGAAATTCTTTAACCATTTTAATGTGCACTGCTTAAAAATAGTAATGAAAACTATAACTTCGGTAAAATAAATTAGATATGTATATTTAAAGACCAATACAAATGTACTTCTTTCTTTTATTTTGAATTAGCAGATATGGATTACCAGGTAACTTTAGTTGCTTTTAATTTATAAATAAAATAGATCATTGAAAAAAAATATTTTAGTAGGATGCTTGCTGATTGCCTTGCACAATTTGTAAGTGGCTCAAGAATGGATAACGCCGTTATAGAAGGTTTACGGTAAAATCAAAGCATTTATAGGAGGTAGCCGCTCAGCCCGATGCTGCTTTAGAATACAACATAGTTTTTGGATGTTTTGAATGATCGCGAAATGGAAGGTGTCCAATATAGGATTTTGGAAAATTGCCCAGAGTGATAAAATTGTTAGGTTCTAGTGGCATTTCACCGATAAAATTCATTTGGTAGCTGCCATTCAACGGACGGGGCTATTTTTGCCACCATTAAACGAGGCTAAATATCAAGAAAAATATCAAAAACCAAATCCCAATGCAGAAATTCCTAAAAGCTTTTAAAAGCTATGGCGTGGAGCTTTTGTTTGCGTTACAAGCGGCACTTCACGAAATATTAGTCAAGAAGATTTGAATTCTAATACCGCAATGCGCTTTCAGCAATGATGGTATTAGCAAATTATCACTAAAAGGATATGCTTTAATGCTTAACCCTTATGTGGTGCCAGGGATACCTAAGCATACTACCTATAGTCGTGGCCTAAATCAAGGCTAAAGAAACGAGATGGTTCGTATAAGCGTTATTGAATAGGTGAACGATACTCTTTTGCCTAGCTTTCATTTAAAAAAAACATAAAAAAAGGATAGGCATGTTTTACCTCCAAAAAGGCGACTTTTTAAGTGATGTTAAAAAAAAAGCATAATTTTTGGGTCGCGCTTTGTAATCATTATAAAAGTAAATTTAGTTAGTATCTTGTCACTATGGAAATAATCAAAAAACTTAGGGATCAACTGGCAGTTAAAGCCACAAAAGGTTTTTAAGTTTATTAACAAACACATCCTTTTAAAAGTATTTTTTATCTTCTTGGAACTGGGATTCGTTTTTTTAATCTTTTATTGTTGTTTTGATTTATTTTGGAGCTTTTGGTAAGTTACCAACGGAAGGAGTATTTAAAGCAGTTAAAAAATCCTATTACCTCACATTATATGCTCCAAATAACGAAGCTATTGGTTAATTATTACTTAACAAAATAATCCAAATATAGACAGCACGACAATAACGGAGGGTTTAAAAAATGCCCTCGTTGCAACAGAAAGAGTCCGGTTTACTGCGCATAAGGCATTGATTAACCGGCAGCTATGGTTCCCGTGTTTTTTTGTAAAATCTATTCTAATGGGTCAAATGCAGGCGGTGTAGTACTGTAACCCCAGCAAGTGGGCCAAAAATATATTTGGCAGCAAAAAAACAATTTTTTTTATCAACCCCTATTAATAAAATTCGAAGAAACGTTATTATTTGCAAGACGTTTAGAAAGTATTTATTCTTAAAGAAAGATATCTGTTGTTCATATTTAATTACGGTATCCTTCGGAGAAAATTTATACGGCCTAGAAAAAGCATCCCTATCGTTTTTTAATAAAGCTCCCGAGGCGTTAACCCTCACGGAGAAGGCCAACTTTAGTGGGCTTTATTAAAAAGCTCCGTCGTTTTATAATCCAAGACAACAAATCCAGAAAAGCTGTTTTATGAGGCGATGTCTTGAATCAAATTTTGGAAAAAATACGGTTTTTTAACTTCACAGAGAAAAAACAAGCTGCTATTTTAACCTTTAAAATTAGATATCAAGCGCCTCAAAAAAACATCTACGTTTTCTTCTTACTTAAGACTTAGTGGCCGAAGAATTTTCGAATGGGCGGAAGACAACCTCTGACGAATGGGTCAATATTTACGATTTTAGAAGCCGACGGTTAAGATTTATACGACCCTTAACACATCTATTCAAAACAATGCAGAAACGCGGCTTAAAACCGCAAATGAAAGCTTACAGAAGCTGATGACAATATGGGATCGGCAACCATTGAAGGTGGAACAAGATTCCTTTACTCCAAATTAGTGGATCAAAACCTAAGACGTAAAAACCTTAACAACAAGGAAAAACCAAAGAAGAAAATCGATGTTTTTTGTGCAACCGAAAAAAAAGAACAGAAAATTTGGATCGTGGGTGAGGTTATACAAAATCAAACTTCATCTTTAGAAGATTCTATTGCAAAAGTATCAACCGATTACAACGCCAGTTGTTTTGGTATGAGCAGTAAATCCGGGCAGAATTATGGGTTAGTGGGCGGTATAGATTATGTTTAGTCAGGTTGACAATATCAAAACACCACGACAAGTAGGTTCTACTTTTTAAAGCCTACCTTACTTATTTAGCCAGCCTTAGAGCAGGCAGGACCCCTGTAATTAACTCACGATAATCGTTTGCTAACCCTATTGCAAATATGAAGGATTGGCACCCCGAAATGCACGGCGGAAGGTATGGAGTAGCTATAGTATCGCATGGAGCTTTAGCAATTCTATAAATTACAGTTCTGTGGGCATACAGCTCGAAACGGGCCAAAATAAGAAAGAGTATTGGCACAGCCAAAAAAAATGGGTATTGAAAACAGAATTGCCTGCGGTACCATCGATTGTTTTAGGTTACAGCGGATATTAAGTTTACTCGAAAATGGGTATCCGCGTATGCCAGCATTGCAAATGGGGTGAGTAAAATTAACCCCTATGCTTTGAACGTAATTTTAGACGAATACAGGTACTGTAACTCTATGCAGGCAAACCAGCATATTTGGCGTGTGGCAAAGTAATCAGCATATAAAAGGAACCTTCCAAAAAATGATGGAGCTGTGGTGAGTTCGGGCAGCTGCTTCACGTATGGCGCGGCTAGCGATGACCCTATAAACTTAATAGGGAAAACGGGCACTACTCAAATAATGAGAACGGTTTGGTTTATTGGTGCATCGCCAGAAATTGTGTGGTTCTTGGGTAGGTACTTTTGATAAAGAGTACAATTCTCAAGTAACCTCGAATGGGTTCTGGGCAATACAGCCTTACTATTGTCCGCCTCTATTTTTTAAAAATTTGAGCTATGAAAACGACCCTATTTATACCAAATTTTCAGTATAGTTTTTGAATTATTTTCCCAGGTCCCCTTTTTTAGAATTCGAATGCTACAGAGGCGTAACGAATTTGCAAAAGCAGATACCTTATACCTACAAAACTTACGAAATTAGAGATCTTTAGAAGTTTTATCAAAAATGCCAGTGGCTGAATCGACTCTATCAGGGCATTGTGCACCAGAGGTTAAAAGATTCTATTCCGTTTGATAGTCCCTCAAAATAAGCCTTAAAACCAGAGCTGTAAAAACTATGCTAGATTCAAGTTGAGAGAATAGTTGCACTTTGCTGCAATATGTATCTATTTTTTTAGCTTTTGGAATTTTCGCTTTCTAAAGCTTAAGTATTGTCGCTGGGTTCAAGGCTAACTCGAAGGTATTCAAGAAGCCGTGCAGCAATAAGCTTAACTATATGCTAAGTATAAGGCAAAATCACAGCCTATAACGCACTATTTTAGTTTAGCTAAAATGCATTTATGAATCATTGGGAAGCGTGATCCTGGGAATTTTCAATAAACCACTTTGTGTTTCCATACCGCCACAAATAACACCTGCCAATAAGATTTTTACAGATATTTGTTTCCATGGTAATCAGATGGTAACGTGGTAGTTTTTTTGTCGTTCTGTCGAAAGTGTAAATGCCTAATTTTTTTAAAAACGCAAAATTGGGTTATAGCCAAATCCCAAGGCCAAGACTAAAATCGTTGGCAATGGTAACTTTTTACCTCTTCCTTTGCTATTCCGTTGCTGTTATTTGTCAGTAATGAGGCTTGTAGTAATAACCTTAATACTTCCTTCTTTTATACGGTTAATCATATCAGGCGAACCCAATATGTTTAACACGTTTGACCTACTTCTCTTCCGCGAACTAATTAAAGTTACTTCTTTGCACCTTTCTATAGATTCAAGTGCAGCATCTATGGCAGAATTACTAGCACCCGACGACAGCATTTTTGTGTGCATAAAAATGGGGGTCATCGGTAGTAATGGCTTACTTTTCTAATTCCTCACCGGGAATATTAGTTGGTTTGTCATATCATAAAACCCTGTAGCGATCAACAACATGCTTCGCAGTATAGGCATTCTAGAGGTTTTCAACAGAACGTTAGTTCCTTTTTTTCCTATGGAGTCAACCGTTTTTCAAAAAAGATGAATGTTAAATTTATTTGCTGGTCAACAATCTGCGGTAGTACTCTAAAGCTTCGTTTCGTTTTGGCTTGGCTTCGTTACTGATAAACGGTTTATTTTTATCAATTTCTAGTTTCTGCAGAAGAAGAAAAAAATTTGCATGTTAATGGGTAGTGGAAAGTGAAGTTTACGATAGCCCCTTTCTCTAAGAATGAGATAGCTAAGTTCCTTTTTTTTTGTGCTCTAATCCACAGGCAATTCCTATGGGGCCACGCACCTAACGATAACAAGATCAAAATTATTCATTATTTTGTAATTTCCTTTAATTGCTGAAATCGTCCTGTTGGGTTTTTTACTGTTAAAAAACAAAACTACCGGCGACAAAAATATCTGCGCCAGCCATGCGACTAGGGCTTTTGCATTTTCAAGAAAGAACACCACCATCATTTCAAATTAGCGTATTTGGCGCCTTTTTTTAAAATTAAAGTGCTTTTCAAAGCTTTTTTTTTATCGTAGTTTATTTTGTCTATAAACGATTGTCCTCCAAAACCGCGATTAAACACTCATTAACAATACGACATCAATAGCATTGATCGGTGTCTTCTAAAAAAGCAATATTGTAATGCGGATTAAAGCGCAACACCCGCTTCATGCCTTCCGCTTTTATGGCTTGTAATGTTCGGTTGGCAAGTTGGGTACAGGCTTCATAATGAACACTAAACAGCCGCACCTAAATCAGCAAAGTTTTGATATAGCGATCGGGTCAACAATCATTAAATGTACAGCTAAAGCTTTGTAGCGTGTTTGGCCGATGGCCTTAGATCTGGCAAAATCCCGTATCGAGATTATTTAGGCACAAAAACACGCATCCATAATGTCGATATGATGCCAATTCAGCATCGCTAGTGTTCACCATTTCTACATCGCGTTGTAAAATTCCCGAATCTGGCAGCTAGTAATGACGAGCTAAATTTTTTGTTCGAACTCATTAGGTAAAGAAAAGATTTTATTAGGCAGCAAAAAATACAAAGATTAATGTTTAGGCTATAGCCATTTTTTGATTATATGAAGGTTATGCCACAAGGCCATGCAAAGGATGTTGTCTGTAGTCCCTAAAAGAATTAAAAAATACGCAATTATAAAAAGGAACTAGACTTCGGAAGTTAATGTATGGCTAGTTGGGCAACTTGTTTTAATAGATAAGCTGTCGGCAATCTTCATATATAACACTGGCCACCGATTTCGATACATTTAAACTTCGAATATGGTTCGCTGAACAGGGGTATTTGATATACTTTGTCTCGTTTTTTTTGGATAAATTGTCTTCGGGTAAAACCAACCGATTCTTTTCCGATATTTAACGAACAATACCGCTCTTCAAGGGAATTTCCATGTGTTTTTTTAACCATGACTCGAAAAATAACAAATCTTTCTCTGATGTTGTTCATAAATCTCCTAAGTGCCTTTCAATAAATAGTAAGCGATAGGTATTGCAAAAAATCTAAGCCTGCACGTTTACGCGTGTCGCTTACTCAATAGCCAAAGGGCCTTTACTAGATGTAGATGACAACCAGAAGCTAAACTTAGTCTACGATATTACCCGTAATTAATTAGGTATTTCAGGTTCAAATAAAATCAAGGTTTAATGCCATTATGTCTTAATAGGACTTTAAAATATAAATGGCTCAATCTTTCACGAGCCCAAGGGTTTTTCTTTAAAAAATTTAAACTTGATTTTTATGTTTGGTTGCTTTTAAAAACAATTGAATATTTATTTGCAAAGACAACTCTTTCCGCCGTATTTTTCTACTGAAATTCGGCAATATCAGCCAAGTTTTAACACCGTGAAGTGGATTGTTGGCTGTTTTTGTTTTGGGTTATCTTGCTTTCATAGTTCAGAGTTTTCTGTAATAAGTTTTTTTAAAAATTTAAAACTCGGTAAATTCAAAGCCGAGTTATTCATCCAATCAAAACGGAACAGTCATTGAATAACTGTTTGTTAATGTCCACAAATTACGATTATTCCGTTAATTTCCAATAGTGAAAAAAGAATAATTGAAATTCATAGCTTGTTCTTTCCAAGATATTGTTTTAAAAATTTTTACTTCTAGAGGTGTGCTTTAACCTGCGAATCGCTTTTCTTTTGATCTGACGTAACGCGCTCTCTGGTTAGGTCGAAGGTTTTCACGCAATTTCTTCTAAAGTCATCGAATGTTGACCTGCCAAACCAAAGTATATAAGCGAATAACATCTGCTTCACGTGGAGTTTTACTGTTTTCTAAATGCCCTTTCGATTTCAAGTTCGTAACGATCATGGCACAATTCTCTATCAGGGTTTGGAGACTCACCACTACGTACATACGTCGTACGGTTAGAAATCTTCAACCATCAATTAAAGGAGCAATTCCTCGATACGTGACGACCAGAGTTTTTTTTCAAGGATTGCTTTAACATCTTCAACCGTCATGTCCCCTAATTCTTTTGCAATTTTCTTCAGAGACGGCTGGTCGGCTCAATGTGCTTGCTCCAAGCAGGCGAAGTTTTATTAATCTTGTTAATAGAGTCCAATTTTTGTTCAAGCCGGCAAACGAACAATATCGTGACTGTTCTGCTAATGGGCTTGTAAATAGATTGACGAATCCCACCAACGGCATAGGATAATAAATTTAAAACCACGCGTTTCGGTCAAAAACGGTTTTTTGTGCGCTTTAATAAGACCTAGTTACCTTCGTTAATTAAATCGGGTAAGGTTTAAACTTGATTTTGGTATTGTTTGCAACAGATTACCAACGAATCTTAAATTGGCTTTCGTTAATTTTCCAAAGCGCTTTGATCACCAAGCTTTTTCCGCTGAGCTAATTCTACTGTCTTCATCGGGCAGTAATCAAATCTACTTTACCAAGTTTCCTGTAAATATTTGTCTAACGAAGCGGTTTCCCTGTTGGTTACCTGGTTATTTGTAATCTTTAGCTTGTCTCATCTAAATATTCTTTCTAATTTATGGCTGTTGTGCATAGTTTTTGCATTAAGTTATATCGTAAGAAAAAGGAAAATGTTACATTCTCGCATCGTCTTTTTTTGTTAAAAAGTCAAAAAAAAGGCCCTAAATTTTCGAATTTTAGGGCCCTTTTACTATTTGAAAAATGAGCTCTTTTAGTCTCTTCTTGGTTTGGCGATCTCTTTTCTCTGCCTAAACGCTATTTGCGATCATTTCTACGCAGATCGTTGCTATCTCTTGTGGTCTTGCTACGTACCTTCTGGTTTCTAACAAAGCCTTACGAGAAACTTTTCTTTGCGCGTTTTTGGATCTACTCCAATATTTCACTTCAAAAATAACCTATCACCCATGATTTAATTCCACATCAGAAAACATTGTTTTCAGTGCGTTCCCATGCTAATTCAGACACGTGTAAATAAAATTCGTTGCTGGAGCATCTAAATGATTCAACTACAGCACCAACATCTAACATCTTGATCACTTTTTACTTGGTACGAGTTACCCACATAGGTTTCGAATAATAAAGAGTCAATTTTTGTCATAAACAGCATCAAAGTACTTCGCTATCTCACACTATAAATTTCAACAATACCTTCTTCTGTAATAGGGTTCTTCGTGATCAAATATTGTATTCGTAGTTTTTTGAAGTTCTTGATCCTTTCCACCTGGTCGATTAATGCACCATGAATTTCGTTTAGGAATATCGAAGCGCGTAATCAATTTTAGGAGCATGTCCTTTAACATCTGCATTTGAGCAGCAGATGGTTCGACTATTTCTCTAAAATATGTATAACGCCCTAAACGGAGCTTGCCTTAAAGCATTTTACCAAATTTCATAAGAATATATCCTATTAACCTTAATGTCCATTTGGCAAGCGGTAAAATACCGTCTGCAGTACCCGTTAACTTTGAAATCCATAGATCTCTCTAAAGTGATCTGATCACGCTAAATATCAGCATAATACAGCGTATTTTCCAATGCACATCAGATAATTAATCCATATGCTATACTCAGAAACTGGTTTTTTTCAATTGAAACACCTGGCATCCATTAAGGCCATTTGTTCCTTGCACAAACGGTTTGCCATTGATGAAGAACGTTAGATTCTAATACCTCAGAACACAACACGAAACTGTGTAAGGGCAATCAGGCGGCATACCTTTTATAGGCAGCGTTGTGCTATAGTACTCGTGACGCCACTTCTCTAGTGATGTTCCAGCGAATAGGTCTTGCTGTCACCTGTTTGAAAAAACGGAGGGAAGTTAATAATGCAATAAAACGCTCTTTCAGCCTTCTAAATTGAGGGGCATATCTAATTGGTTAGGCTTCTCTTTGAAGTTCTCTAAAGTTTACTGTGGCAAAGCCTGTGTTCTCCACGTGTAAAAATAGAAGACTCTGTGTTGATGGGTAGGTATCTACCTCACACCAATAGGTCTAATTTCCAATCTTGTTTTACGACCAATCTAAACGTAAACCTTCATTCAAGTTAGATCACGAACAGCCCGCTTTTTTCAAGCCTTTATTAGAAGTATTTAGAAACATACCACCACACTAAATCAGCCATTTCTTCTCTGAAAATGAGCTTTTTTTATTTCTTCTTTAATGGCATCAGAATGCAAGTCACTACGTTTCATGTTTGCAAGAAGCAGGCTTCTGGCTACAGCATATACTTTATGCGTATGCCCATATCATTGACTTTTTTAGCTAAAAGCTTCAATCTTTCACGTTCTGACCATCCGTAGGTACGAACTTCTTTTTTTTTCCGAAAGCTTCCGCTTAATTTTACCCTGAGCAGCCAAATTGTACTTTAATTGGCTTCATGCCCGCAAATTTAGTAGCCTTTCTGTCATTTCTTCTTCAGAAATTTCCATCCATTTCACCTCCACCATCAATAACAGATCAGCAGAAGCACCAAATCATGCATATCGATGTTGATTCTAATAGCTGAGCTCTTGTTGGGTTGATGATAAATTTTCCGTCAATACGTACGAACTCTTGCTTCAGGAGAGTAGCAACATTCAATATGGAATAATCTTGAATAATTGTATCTCCGCTGCTGATGCGCTAAACCAGCCATTGCATCTGGCATAACATCGTCATCTGTGGACATCAAGCTGGAATCATCACTTGTGTTTCAGAATGATAATCTTTTGGGAAAAGGCGGACGTAAAAACGATGCCACGTAACGCATCGTTAAAGTACCGTCGCCATCATCTGTCTTGCTCTCGTTTTGGAAAAGCCTCCCTGGGTAACGCCCAGAATGCGCCCGCGAATTTTTCACGATATATCTATCGTTAAAGTAAAAAATCTACACGCTTTGGTTTGTAATTAAAACTATCTGTGACATAATACAACATTTTCCTGATTGTACTACAACCGAACCATGAGTCTTGTTTCGCTAATTTTCCCGTTTCGAATAGAGATTTCTCTTCCATCGCAAGGTCTATGACCTCTTTAAAAACCTTTTGGATCATAAAATTATTTATAACTTGCTATTACTACAAGTCAGTTG
>Ga0163217_1083486_pt1 | contig 20421 bp, 5 predicted proteins | sample SynspAceP_FD_185933 | JGI IMG/M metagenome (GOLD analysis project Ga0163217, IMG submission 185933) | Saline lake microbial communities from Ace Lake in Antarctica - Synechococcus sp. Ace-P (PacBio error correction) | ecosystem: Environmental > Aquatic > Non-marine Saline and Alkaline > Saline ...
AGGAAAAAAGGAAAAAAAAAAAAAAAGAGAATTTTTCCAAATAAAAAGAAAAATTTTTCCCTCTACAGCAACTCCTAAGAAAGGCCCAAACAAAAGCCGGGAAAAAATCGAAACACTTGCCCCAAACCTAAAAGAAAGAAAGCGCCTAGAAACTGTTAAGGCCCTAAGCCAAAATTCAAAAAAGTTGGTAACTAGAGCATCTAGTACTCCCCTTCCTAGGTAAAGAAGTGGGGTAAACTAAAAAAGAGAAGTAACGGACCCTTTCGCCCAAGAAAGTAACCACAAGTGACTAGAAGCAGTACTACTACGTAATAGAAAACCCTGCCTTTAGTAGCACTTTCGAGAAGTTCAAATACGGTTGCTAAAGAGGGTTTTCAAACTTCTAAAAAGTACGGCAGCTTTCCCAACCAGAAGTTCTTCTTCAAGAAAGCAAAAAACGTAAGCAACAAGAAGTTCTACGCCAAAAAGTAAAAAAGTAGTAACTCGCTGCAGAACACAACCAAGAAACAGCGCTGCTTTCAAGAGCCGAAAGCCTCTAGAAGGAAATTTAAAAAATTAGTTTTTTAGGTTTGTTAGTTTGTAAAACCCGTAGCGAAATTAATTTTTATCCCTAACGGGGTTTTTACTGAGTAATTCCTGCATTTATGAATAATGGCTAAAACAAAACAGTTAGTACAAACATTTCCCACAACGCTACTTTTTTTTTAACATTTTGGGCTTTTTTGACAGCTATTCAAATCCAAAAATTCGCTGGTATCATAATATACAATCCTCTGATCGTTAAGTTTCCAAAAAAAAAAACTTTGGCTCACTTTTTTAAGGTATTTTGAACCAACAATGCTGTAATATATCTTCGGACCATTTAAATTTATACAAAGAACCCCATATAAATAAGTACAACCAAACTACTTTTTAATACGCAATATTCACCGGGGTGAAATGGAAGTGAAATAAATAAAAAAATACGACCCTATAAAAACATAGTAAAAGTAGCACTTTCGCTAGGGCGGGGTAAAACGAACGATACCAAACGCAAAATTTTACAAAAACTAACTTTATGGTAATTGTAAAAAAGAGTAATGCTGCAAATGAGCATAAGCGGCACCAAGTAAGCCATAAATAGGAATTCCACCATAAATTTAAAGTAATGGCAAGTAGTGCAACTACAACACCCATCATCAAAGGGTTTTTTATTAATAATCTGAAATTGTACAGAATCTGGAATTAATTGTTTCCCTAAAAGCGGCATCAAAAACCTTTGTTAATCCTATTAAAAAAACACTAAAAAACCCTGACTAATAGGCAGATCTAGTAAATTATACAAATCATCGAGAATTCATCATAATAAGCACAAAGAGTAAGCCCCCCGAAATAATAAAGAGCGTTAAAGGGCACTTTTAGATATAGTTTTCTTTAATCCTTCAGCATCTTTATTTAATTTAAAAATCCGGCGGTTAAGTGGATAGTTATTTGTGCTAGCCCTTGAAGGTACTGCAATGGCTGTAGCCATAAAAAATAGCGACACTATAAATAAGCCACTTAATCTATTTTGATAATTGGTTAATCATTACTTTATCTGCTTCAAAAATAAAAACCATAAGACAAGCCAACTGAACCGCCTATAAGATAATTTAAAATACGCTGGTATTCAATAATAGTTTAGCATTTTTAGGAAAATTAAAATCTATTTTGGGGAAGCGTAATTTTAAAGCATACAAGCTTCAATCAATACTGTTCTAAGGATATAAAGCACAACTAATGCTTTACAAAAAGTAGCCACGTTAATCCATCAGATACTACGCCAACTAATAAAATCAGTCAAACTCTACCCGAACAAAAACCTCTTTCATAAAATTGCGATACCGATTTTCAATGTGAACGCGAGACCACGCGTAGAAAACCTCAAAATAGGCCAAATCGACATAATAACCGATCAAAAAAATAATAACAGACAATAATCTTTTTAGCAATAGGATTTTCTTGGACATAAAATTTCCATAGTGGCATTCGCAAAATAAGCAATAGCCATAAGAGGCAATAATCACCAGCAAAGAGGCATAAATAACATCATGGTTAAAAAACCAATCACTGTGTTCCGATTTTTTAAACGAAGAAAATATTTTACTAAGGTAATTTGGCACACCGAAAGCCAATAAAGGCACTGAGTAAAGCCGAAGCTGATAAAATTACCACCACTAAAACATAATTATTCCTGCAGATGAAATTTAGGATAAAAAACATGGTAATTTATAGCACCAAGCCAAAACCGATTATAGGTAAATGATGGCAAATTATTTAGCGATTGTTTGAAATACAATGCCCCATTATAGTTCTGTTGCAGTTTTTTTAGTGAGTGAATACCCCTGGCTATACATCTCAATATTTTTTTGACTGCACAGTCAGCTGCTTGTTTTTAAAAGCTTGAACCAATAGTACCACTGAATTTTTTTTTCAAATTCCTACTTCTTCATGTAAAGTAAATGTAGTACCTTGAATTGGTGGCTTTAATGATAGTGCCTACCTCCGTTATCCTGGCCCAATCGCTTAAAAAAATTGGGCGTTTAGCTGCCATATATTTCAATAATTTTACCGGGAATGATCCCCTATTGTTTTTCTGGAGCATCATTTCAGCAAGGAGTAAAACTGAGATTTGCGCTGAGAAGTTCTAAAGCTTTCGTCATGGGACACATAGGGCTTTAACACTACTATAAAAGGTCAAGTCCATAGGCGTAGATAGTTTTCAACACAATCATCACTAACACCCCTATTAAATTTACAACGAACAGCTTCTTTAAAAACCATAATTTTCCTGAATCAGTGCAGCTAAAAACTTTCCACACAATTTTTTTGTGGATTTCTACCGGTTACATAGGGACCAATATGGGAAATCGTAAAAATTGAGGATGCTAATAACCGCCGTACGCCCATATTCACTAATCGTAACCATTGGTTATTACCTTAAATGGGTTTGTTGACGTGATTGCCTTGAAAACTCTTTTTTAGTCGTTTCACTAGTAACAATAATTTTATCGGCCGAGTTTAAAACTAAGGCCTTTCAAGTTTTTTATGCTTCTTCTTGGAAGGTTGGTCAGTTTTTTAAAAAATTTTTTATGGTAGCCAATAGATGTCCAGGGATCTCTAAAATCGCTGATCCACCGAAATAGCCAAGCGCTGTTTTAGATTTAAGTCCCAATAAATGTACACATAATGCCGGGGGACCTGTAGTAATTAATAGTGCCAATTTTTTTCATTTTTATCAAATAACTTCCCGATAAATAAGCTAAGCTGAGGGTTTTACCCATATTTACGAGCATCAAAGGAATAAAATAAGTTTCCACGAACCCATAAAGTAGTTTTTTTCTAAAAAAGATTGGTTTTTAGTTTGAATAATCCCTGACACTGAATGCGTTTTCGTTTTTTTTTGCCGATAGAAAACCGAGCTAGTCCATAAAGGCCTCAAAAAAAGGCTGGTTTGTATATTTTTATGCCTTGAGGCAATAGCATTTAACAAGGCTTGGTCTACAATAGGGAATTTGGGATTTTTCAGGGAACCAATACAAAATAGGCTTTATAGTCAACATCTCGCAAATAGGTCACAAATTTTTAACCATCGTTGTACTCCAGGACCTCCGGCAGGTGGCCAGTAAATACGTGATGAATCAATACTTTTTTTCATATTCCATACCTTTTTACTAGAGCGCCAAATATGAAAATCTCAAAAAGCCAATTAAATTAAAAGCGCCTAAAAAGTCCCTGTACTGGCTAAAACAATGGTGAGCCTTGTGCATTACTTGGGGTTCGAACTTAAAATTCTATTTGTGTTTTCCTTGTGAATTTCTAAACCTTAAGGCGTAAATTAACTCTAAAATGTGGTTTTAAAAACACCATCTATATAAGCAATTTCCAGCCCTTTTTCATAATACATTTCAGAAAAAACGGCAACCCTTATTCCTGAATTGGTAGCTTCGTAAATTAAATGATTAAGGTCGGTAAACTCGGCCAGTGTTATTTTGGCTAAGAATCGTTTAGATATCAAAACTCGAATAGTATTAATTCAGTGGTATTTTACTACCGCCGTATTTTTTAGTATCTAAATCTTAAGGCTAAAATTCCTTCATTTGCAGTAGTTCATTTTTGAGTTGTTTTAACAAACAAGCATTCCCCAATTCTGTCAGGAACATTCAGGGCAGGGTAGGCATTCCATCCTTATCTGTTTGATAACGTTATTTTTACATATCAAAACATGTTCAATACATTAATATTGGCCCATGTAAAATATGAAAATCAAACAGGTTTGCATTTTTGCAGGTTTCGCTGGCATGGTAACCCTCACAATAGAATGATGGTAAATAAGAGGTACTTGCACCATTTTAGTCCTTCCTGCTGGATTAATAAAACTCTAAATATACTTTTATCTGTGTAACTCCTGATCCACAGGAGTTTCCGGAACACGGTGAAGCCATTACCTTAGCACGAACAAAACACTCGTCGTCCATTACATAACGTTTGGCTACACCTACTAAATCAAAATACTAACTAGAAGTCCCACTAGATAGAAACCCATTACATTTTATGAATTTTTCTTTTATAAAAAACCACCAGCACTAGTGCGGTTTAAGAGTACATTAGATTAAAGAACGAATTGTGTCCGGCTTGTAATAAACCCATTCACGATCTAAACGAAATATGGGTCATTACCTCATTGCCGTAATTTGCTCTAAGAAAACAGGATCACTAGCCCGCTTCAAAAAAATAAAAATAATCCCTTGCTTAAAAAAAATCAATATCCCATCCAAAAGTAATGCTAAAGCTTATTTTCAAGGCTTTTAGCTTCTTGGCCTTTTCAATGCTCGTATCCAAACAAAGCAGCCCAAAGCTAAATATCGCCAATATAGGCACAACTAATTCTAAAATTACCTGTATAGAAGATACCGCTCTAATTTATCGTACAAGGGGGAAAAATAGTCCTATCATAAAAAATCGGTCACAAGACAAAATTCTTTCCCCATGATAAAATTAAAGACCATGACCACACACCCCTAAAAAGCCACCAATTTTGCCTTTTTTGTACTAAAAACAAACCAAAAAAGAAAAGGAAAATACTAACTGCACCTAACATAGGCGGGGGCTGAAAGTTCCTGGTTTGATCACCCAATATAAGGGCATACCACTAGTAAAATCTAATAGCTTTTGATTTGAAAATACCTTTTTTCTAACAAAAATCGAAGGTTTTAGAATCTTCCCCAAATCTTCGCTATAAGATCCCTCCAAACATCCTAGGAACAAACAGGTTTAAAGATTCTGTAATACCAATAACTGTATTGGGGTATATAATCTTTACTTAAACCACCTGTAATTACTTTCTCGGTCCATCAGGCGTTATGGTTAATTCGCTTTTACCACGGGTACTCCAGTTCCGCATATTCTTTGTAGCCAATAACTTGTGGTCATTCGTCGCAATCCTAAAACAACGCCCACTAACAAAAGGGCTAACTGAATTAATAAATGTTTTGATTTGTTTTTTAGCGCACCGCATCAACCAAATAAACCACACCTTAAGATAATTACGCAAAAGCAAAAATAAATAGGTCATTTGGTAGTGATTGGCATTTATTTCTAGGCAAAATGGCCAAGGCGGTTAAAATAAAGCCCCAGACATATTTTTTTTCGAAAATACTAAAACAATGCCCCCGAGTAAAGCAATGGAAGAATAGGCCATCGCAATGCGCTTTGGCGTTATGCGCCCAAACGGCCTGAATTAATAAATTAAATAGGTGAAAATCCAAAGGCTAATGCCCCAAAACCAGCAAAGTCGATAATCTACTTTTTAAACAAGATAATAAGATGTAAAAACCCAATAGGTACAAAACAAGATAATCTGCGGGTCGAGGTAAAAAACGCAAACTTAAATCTAACGCTTAATATAATTAGTGGATAATGTGCCCCTAACTGAAAAGGTAGGCATGGCCTCCAAAAGCACTATTGGTCCACATAAGGTTCTTACTCCTGTGCGTTTTTTAAAATCAATTTGCCTCTTGCGGCCATTCCTGTTACTGGGCAATATCCGACTGGAAAATACAACTTTGCCTTGCAAAACAGGCGTAAAAAAATGGCCAGAGCTGCAACAATAATAAGGCTATGGCAAAAAATGTATTAAAAAAAAGCTCTAAGATTTCGCTTCATCAGGTTGGTTGGTTGTTTAATTTTGAATTAAAGGCTTATTAAAAAGTGAAATAAGTCAATTTCTTCAAAAATCTATATACTCCCCTACTTTTTTTGAAGACTTTGGATTTTTAGAGGTTTTTGATTTAAATAATTACATCGCCCTCATCTGGGGTTTTTGTTTTGGCGTTTGTCGGATACAAGAACCTCAAATTTTTCGTCTAAAAATTTTCTCTGGCCTTTTTTAATCCGGCATAATTCAATATTTTAGGTGCAAAGATTTTTTAGCAATATTTAATAGCATAATAACTAAATAAGTATGATTAAAATCGTTGTAATAAAACCATGGTAACTTTAAAAAATTTATAATTCAAAAATATACGATTCTAAGCGTTCATTTTAAACCTAGCAACTCTTAAAAAAAATAAATAAAACCGCTAAAGTAAGCCATGTAAAGTAATTTTAAAATTTTATAGGCCTAGTAAAGAAGGAACACAAGCCATAATCACAACCCACCATTTTAGCTTAAGACTAAGTAAATTTAAGATCTTCTCCTAAAAACGAATCATGAAAAAACTTTTTCATTTTTAAATTATTTTTACTTTTTAACGTTCAACTATTCAAGCTCAATACACCGATGTCATTATTCTAACCCGGCCAGGGCAATCGGTATGCTTATGCGGTTTGGTTCGAAATGTCATTCAAGCGAATTTGGCGTTGGGTATAGCAACAAAAACACACCATATTATTAAACAGATGCATTCTATTGGAAACACCGAACTTGCCTTACGTTTACGGTTTTATTATTTGGAAAAAAACTAAGAAATTACCTATGAAGGTAACCTTTCAAAAGAAGATATTACTATCAAAACGTCCACAAACAATGCCTCCTTAAACTGATTTTACCAGAAATCGATTAGGCCTTAAGTAATTTTAATTTATGAAACCCTTTTAAAAATGAAAGAAACGCAACAAGCCAATTTATTGAGCTGGCGTGCGCCAATCAATAAATGTAAATGGAGTTAATTTTATTACCAGCCCGTTTCTTGTATGGCAGGTGGAACATTTGTATTAGGCGAAAAACCCCTATTACCTAGGAGATCACTAGCTTCCCAAGAGTCATGCTGGCAACACAAAGCAAAATTTCTCGCAAGAAGTAGTTTTTATATCGAATATCGCTACGATCGTATTGGTACTGATTTCCCTGAAAGTGAAGTTATATTGTTCGGCTAACACACGCTTTTTCGCAATCCCTAAATGAGTTATCTTTTAGAGGCAGCAAGGAATCAAAAGTGATCGCTGGCACGGATCCTTGTATAGAACCGGTGTAGCACATTTACTTTCTAAAAATTACAAGCGATGTTACTTTGTGGAATTTAAAGATACGCCAACACGCATGTTTTGGTACTATCGGAATGTTCTTACAGATTAGATAAACACGTTTGATGATGGCGAAAGCACCTATAGATGAGCACAAAAGGAGGACAAAATGGTCAAATTTGGAAAACAATCTATGAGCAAAAAAGGCTCGGAAAGCCAAAAAAGGGCGCGCTTGAGATGTTTGATTTAGGCCCCACTAAAAAACAACTCAAAAAGCTAAAAAAAGCGGAGAAGCGAAAAAAATAAAATGGGCCAGATTGAATTTTTAAAAGTCTAACATTGAAAAGAAACTTGCTTATAAGCTTTCGCCGATTGGAATTCTAATATCATTAATTCAATCCTAATTTCGTTGAACGCGTTTTTATAAAATTTACATTCCAACAAAAGATTTATGTTACTCTTTAAAAACTGATTTGGCCGGAAAGTTTACTCTAAAATTTTCTTTAAAATCAATTAAGGTTAAAATCGTTTTTTATTTGTGTTTGCTATGTGTATTTTTTAAATAATCTTTAAGGCCTTGTATATCACTCAATATCGTCTTAAACTTATTTATACTTTCATATTCTGCCTTACAAAAATAATATTTTTTAGCTACTGATGGTTTTCCCAAAAGAAGAAAAAATATTTTTTCAATATTAGGTTTTTCAATTTTAGTTAAAATGCTCTCTTGCCTAGAAATAGCTTTTAAATAAAACGATGATAAAGGATTATAGGTTGCAACCAAATAATCTACCGCATTTAATTCAAAACACTCAACTGCATATTGCGATATTGCTGTAGTGAAAATAAACAATGGTTTAGTAAGCTAACGAGTTTTGACTAAAATCTATTCCCTAATTTTGTTGGCATTTGTATGTCGCCAATAATAAGTTCCACTTTTTTTTTTCTTGAATAATAGTGATTAGCATCAAGAGGATTTGTAAATGTCCCAACGATATTAAAATTAACTTAATCCACAATAATCTATAAGAACATATCAATAGCTAAAGGTTCATCGTCAATAAATAATGCAATTCATCGTTATAATTTTAATGTGAGTTTTTACAACATAATTCTCTCCGTTGTTTTCTACGCTAATTCGTGTAATTTGGAATATAATAAATTCATCTATTTTTAATAATTTTGTAATCCTACTCTGAACTTTTTGCTCTATTTTTTGAAAGCTCCAATTTAATTTTATCACCTAAAATAAAACTCGTATTTTCATGTATAAGTAAGATTAATTTTACCAGTGGTTTTTCCTTTAAAAATCAGTACCATATTTTAAGGCATTTTCAATAAGGATATAAACAATAAAGGATGAAATGGTCTTTTCCTCTACTCTTTCCCCAGAAATATTTAAGCTACATTTTCAACTGTCTGAATATCGCAAACGTTGTAATTTTGCAACATAGTTTTTAATGTACTTCTTATTTCTTTTAGAAAATAGGCACCAAAATCTTGATCGGCTTTCATACAGCATATAACGCATTAATTCTGATAAAATTTAATAATTGATTCTGGCGTATCAGGAGATTTATTTACCGATAAAGAATATATAGCATTTAAGGAATTAAAAAGAAAAAATGTGGATTTAACTGTGTTTTTAAAAATTTGAAGTTCTGAGTTCAACTTTTTCAAGTTTTACTATTTTCTAAGATCTTCAATGTTTTTCCATTCGATAAAATTCTTTAGTAATGCGCTAACCCACTAATGGAAATACCAAAGGTAATTACGGACAATAAAAAGATTCGGAAAGTTGATGATTTCCTGTCCTAATCTAGTATCACTCAATTAGGATTACCCCCTGACCATTAGAAAAGGAACATCCGAAAAAATTCACCATTAAGCCAAATCAACAATTAAACCAAAAGCATAATAACATAGTTTATTGTTTTCCTTTTTGTAATTAAAATTTTAAAGAACTAGATAGTAAATAATTAATGTAATATAAAAACCGTTGCGAATAAACTAACCTTAGTGGCAAATCGGAAGGATGGGTCCTATTTTGCAATACAAACGATACAATAAAAGTCCCATAAAATAAAGCCCATAAAAGTAGATGGAATTCAGAATTTGGCTTAGTAATTTTTGAGTAGTACCCATATACTTTATCGATTTAAATTATAGTTTAACATTCAACATTTATTTAAATCTCTATAGTGCTACGGGACTTCTTTTTTTAATAGCCGATTAAGTACTAGGCCAGATACCTAATTTAGCATCATTATCAGACATGAATGATATTTCTTCTTGCACGCGGGAATAAAATATTGCTTTTAAGAACCTATCACCTGCTTTATAGTGTATCCATAACCGTCACCAAAATAAAAACTTCTGAGTAAAGAGAGGTCCTTTGTTGATAACCATTCGTACTAAAATAAGAAATATAGTAACACTGAGACCAAGACAGTACTAATAGTAAAATACCTTGTAAATCCTTGTTTTTTGCATATATTAAAACTTTAAAAAAAAATGAGGATTGCAAAACCTAAAAACAACTCCATTAACCATTAAAACTAAACAAATTTAATCTCATCATCGTAATAAAGAAAAAGGGAAAATTCACGTTATATTATCTAAATATAAATTCCCGTTCTGCCTAACCTACGAATGCTCTTGTACCATTAGAAAAAAAATGCAGGGTCTTGTTTGTAGTACTTAAAGGCCAGTTTTTTGTTCCCGTATCGGTTGAATGGTTCATATTCCCAAACCGAAGAGTAGCAACACATTGCGTTCTCCACAGGCTATATATCCGTAACCATTCATAGCAAAAACGCTGCTTGCATTAACTTCGGGCAATAGTAATAATCGTCTTCTTCATCTAACAGTCTAGTTTTGAGTCCAAACTTCGGTAGTAGGGTCAAAAATCCAAAAATCTGTTAGGTTTAACCACCAAAATTTGCATACCTGTCGCTAAAATAGGCTTTAATTATCGATTATAAATGTTGTTGGCAGCTCGTCCTTTTATCACCTCCAAAACCTAACTAATTTCGGACCATGAATCTGTTTGTAGGGTCGTACTTCCAAAAATCTTTAACGATCATTATCGCCATCAAATCCAGTTACCAAAATAACCTATACCGTTTAATTCCAAACCTATGGCACTTCGTTCTGGCTGTAGAACAGGAAAATTAGCTATTTGCGACAGTGTGCGCTTGGATGCGTAGGCATAAAAATCTGACAATTCATTTAAAAACCATCATAACCCGAACCTAATATCCTTTATCACACTAACCGCCCAACCCTACAGCTGCATTACGGCCACCCCAGTATAATCTTGCTTTTTTGAGACCAATAAATTACCGTTCATATCAAATAGCCCAAAACGATTTTAATAATCGTCACCATCGTAACAACACCCATAGCCAATGTCAACCAATAGTAAAACTGACATTTCCGCCTTCTAGGACTGCCATCAAAAACCGATTTAGTGATCCAATTTCCCTAAATCGTCATCAATCATCGTCGTTTAGAGCAACTTGTTAATATTAAATACTAGACTAAACATGAAATAATACTAATACCCTTAAACCTTACTTCTTTCATACCTATTTTTTAAGGGTTATTTTGTAATTTACTTCAAAACTACCTCCGGGAAAAAGAAAAATTTTAAAAAAATCTTAAAGAAAATAGAATAGATTAAAGTCATCGATTTAATATGAATCTTAAAATTAAATCTACGAAACCAGATTTCTAATCTTGTAGAACAAAAACACGTATTGGGTCTTATAAAATCGAGCTTCGTCTATTGTGTGTATAAGATCATTCAGCACCTGTTAACTTTATGCAAAAAATAAAAAATATGACAACACTTAGCTCGACTATTTTGCTTTATGACCACTACCAATTATGTATTAAGTTGTAGTGGTGATAACTTTTAATGAATCTGATTTTATAGCGGGTGAAGCTTTTGTAAAATAGTAATATTCGTGTAGTTATAGTAAGAACCCTGACTGTAGAAGTTTCCTAACCATAAACATTTGATAGCTTATTACATCGCAGCAGGTAAAGTAATTATAGGTAAATATACCGACCCGTTTTAAGGAACAGTACAAAGTGCTAATTAATGCTGGTTTTTCTTCCTAATTATATTTTAAATAGACACCGAACTGCTTATCGACAAGTAGTTTTATTTTTAAAATATGATGGTTTACTTATTATAACGATAACTACACACGTAAATACTATAAAATGTAACACGATTGACTTGAAAATTTTTTTAATCCTGATGAAAACGAATGAATTTTTATAATACTAGTAGGTAGCGTATAGCGATGATTTATTTAGGACTATTACCTAATGCACCTAGACCACAAGTGACAGATTCTCTAAAGAAATAAAATTAAACGATACGCTTGGAAGATAGAAATTTTTTTAATCAATTACAAAAATAAAAGTAAATTACAAACGCGTTGAATTCCTAAATACCTTTAAGGTTAAGACTAGCACCTGTTTACTACGATAAAAAACAGGCCTCTGTGATTGGTTTTTCTAAAATTCGATTCTTTTTTTTTCCTACGTTTATATTATTCCACGGCAGAAGAATCTGAACGCGTAACAACAGTATACTGACCTTTCTTAAATATATCAGACAGTCCCAATCCGTTTTTTTAACCAAATAGGTTTAGAAGAACCTACGGAGTATTTTAAATAGCATTAACAATAGTGAAATTTAGTTTAAATAGTGTAGATAAGTATCCATCAAAGATTTATTCAATCAGGAACTGGTATACTAACCCAAAATAGAAGCTAACCCTATCTTTAAAACTATAAAACATATTGGCGGAAAAGGTACTTTACTAAAAGCTGTTTAAAAAATAAATGCCTGTCACTAGAGGTTCTATATGATTTTTTAATACTTCGAGATTACTTATCTGTTTATTTTAGTTGATGGGAATAATGATTTACACAGCAGTTATATTTCCGCGGATGACACAGACTCTAAGTTCTTTTTTTAAATACTGAAACCAAGAATATAATGATTCTACTTTGAAATTAATTGACAAATTTATGTAGAGTCATTTTTGACAACCCGAAAGAAATACGAATACTGCGCTATTATTATTAACCAGAAAACTTAGTTCCTCTGTGGACAGATTTAAACTTAACGGTTCAAAAACATACGCAATAAAATAATTTCTAGAACTTACTTATGCCATTTATGATGAAGCTAATAAAAAATATCACCACTATTTGTTTTCTTTTATTTATGAATCAAATTATTTTGCTCAATCGGAAGCTTTGACTAGTTTGCCTCTATTCTTTAGAATATGGTTTTGTTTAGGAGTCATAAATCAACAAAACTAGTAAATCGGAAAATCTAAATGCCATAGGATATACTGGTATTGGGTGTTAAAACAACAACAGAAATAATAATTTGGAATGCAGCAAAATTAATGCACTTATTCCAGAAATCGTTTTTCTATGATAATTGAGTGTTACTGTGAAAAGATAAATACCTACAAGCATAAAAGATATAGTGAAATAAAAAAAATGTAAATTTTCGCACTTTCGCTTTTGCTTTCAGGATTGCTGAAGGTTTGGGTGCCGGAAATCCAATGGTTCCCTATAGTGGACGGTCGGATAATTCTCTCGTAGGAATACAATCTATATCGGAAGGTACGTACAGAGTCGTTCGAAAGTTCAATTACTGGATTGGGTCACTAAGTGCTTTTTGAACTAACATCTTGGTTATTCTGTTTTAGATAATTAAAGATTTTTGATTAGCGCTTCATTCCTTTTTTGGAAACAAAAAACAGAAATGAATCTTTGAAATTGAAGACAGTGCTTTAAACCTTTCGAAAACTACTAAATATAATGGGTGGGCAGAGGCTTGGTTTTGGGATGCAGTTCGATTGAACCCTGATAAATTATCAATAGGAGCACAGTGGCAATTACCTGCTAGTTTAAAAAGCAAGTTTAGATCGGTCGTTACTAAAACAATCGAATGGATCTACAAAGTATTGATGTGGCCTAAATGAAGTTGATAAAAGCAGAATAACTTTAATCTTACTTTAGACCATAGTATTGGTTTCCAGTTCTAATATCTATGAAATCATTTTACACTTAGTGCTGATTATAAAAAATTATTGGGACGCTACGAACCAAAGTAGACTTGGTGGAACTTATTGCAGATCAGGATATTTTTGGGATATGGATCTGAATTTATTAAAGATAAAGGAGTTTAAATATAGCGATCGCGTAAAATTATCGCTTAGGAATATAACTACGAATAATGGGTATTTAAAAAGTAAACAACAAGAAAATTGAGGGATTTAATATTACTGCTGGTAATAGGTCTGCCATAAATTTAACTCAAATTCTATTATCAATTTTTTCTTATAGTTATGGTTCTAAGGGGCTTATTGAAAAATCTTAATAAAAGAATAACTATCATTTATTTACACTTGAACACTAGCTTGGAGGATTTATGGTTCAGAAAACGAAATAAACTAAAAGTAAACTGATTAATACATTACAAATTAAACCACCAAGTAAATTAACCCAATACTTTCAAACGAATTATAGCTTTTTGAAAACAGAACAACTCAAAATCTTCGAATTTTGATCAAAGTCAGCTTTATAGGCCTTAAGAAACAAATGGCTTGTTTCCCTAGGGTCCATAAGGGTAAATTTTGTGCCAACCACTTCCCCCTTTTTCTTTATCTAAAGTGATTTGAGTACGTTTCTGTATAATGAAATGTTAGTTTTTAATACTTCCAGGTCTGTCCTTTTTTAAGAATTTTTGTGTACATTTTCTTGTGTGGTAAACTTTTCCTAAACCAAATACTTTGCCGTTGGTTTTATTTGAATAATCAAATCGCTATCATTTAGGATTTCTTTAAATAAAGTCTGACTTTATGTGTGTTTTTCGGAATCTTAAAATCGAACCCCAGTTTTGTAAGGGTGTTTTCAAACGCCAACTCCAATGCATATAATTAAAGGAGCGATTTTTTAAATCCGAAACTGAATTTGAATGATCTATGCTGTTAGCAATCCTAAATCAATGTCGTTTAATTCGCGAAGGAGATTTCTTTTAAATCGGGTACTATCTACCGTATTCAGACGGATTAAAATTCCTATTGCTATGTGCCGTTAGTGCAAAGTGATGCCAAAAACCGGATTGCAAAACGCACCTCAAAAAGCTGACGCGCACCATTTATAAACTATCTACCGTTTTCCTTGTACCGTTTGTGTAGGGTTAGCCGTACATTAAATAGGATGGCACCAATAATGTGGTGCATCCGTAAATTGCGGTTACATGAGCAACACTTGAGACGTAACACCTTTATTCTATCAATATTAAGCAAACGATCAGAAGCACTTCTAACTACTCCAGATACCGCAATACAACCAGAAGTCTTCAATAAATAACATAAATTCGGCTGTAAAGTTTTTCTCAAAACGACTATTCGTCCACACGTAAACCACAAGCTTTCTTTTGATAATTTCAAATGGCTAAGCTTTCATAAGTGACGGGTGGCGGCCGCTTCATCGACAAAAATGGAATCCTTTCCGCCAGTTTGGTGCATAAGTTCTTTCCATCCGATCTACTAAAATTTGTTTGCGCAATGGGCTCATATATTTTAATAAGTCTAAAGAGATATGCACAAAACGTGCATTTCCACCAATAACACCATGGGCCATCGTTAATTATTCCACGACCATCGCTCCATAAACTATGCATGGGGTTGGCAATTTCGATGACAGAAATATACGGAATCTAAAAGCAAATCAGAATAATCAGGTGTAACACGCCACTTCACTCTGTTATAATCGGGTTTCGTAGCGTTTATTTTTGTAAACAATGTTCCCCCGTTTTCTAATACAAAGGTGCGTTTAAATTTGCCGGCTGCAGACTCGTTCTTATTTTTGAAGCGAGTCTACTAAAAGTTCTACAGGCAATTTCGCCATCAATCTAAGCTGATATAAATCAAAAAACTCAAAAAACGCGTTTCATCTGTTAAGAGTGTAATTCGGTATTCGGAACCTCACCCCCATGGTTATTTTTATGGCTCTGGATGCTTTTGTGTTAAGTACTGGACACATTCGAAATGCAGCTGTACAAATTCCCAAGGGAAAGGCACTGAAAAACGCAATTAGTTTGGGTTGTACTTTCTGATGGTATTTTCAAGTAAGCGAAAGTGTTATTTTGATCAATGTATGTAACATCATCTTGCAAAAAACGTAATACACTCATCGAAAGAATTCGCGCTTCTGCCTAAACCGCTCGCATAGCGGCTAAACCGAAATTGCGTCTAATACATTCCACTATAAAAATCAGAATAATCTCTAAATACAAGGTAGCTAAGTGTTTTGGCTTTATCTGCAAACCCCAGTTTCTTCTCCAAAGCCGCAAATCTAAATCGTCTAATGTTGGAAAAACGAAGAGGCTTTCAGGGCAAAAAAAACCTTGGGTAACAAATCTGTCGTGCAAAAGTTTGGATTATTTATCCTTTGTAAAAAAGCGACTACAAGTGAAATAGTGCTTATATAGGAGGCCTTTAGAGCAACATTACGTTTTACAATTTTTCGGAAAATAATGGTTTTTATTTTTCGAAAGCAAAAGTGGAATATATGTTCCTAGTTCTTGCTTAGAAAACAGCTCTAAAAATAACCTCAATATTCTAAATCGACTGAAAACAAGAAATTTGTTTCGTATTCAAGAAAGACCTTTCAATAGGCCGTTGCTGGGTAGGGGCGTATTTAATTGTGTTAAAAAGGTGGCGTGAATGAGTAAACGTCTTTCCAATAAATTTTCAAGTTGGTAGCGTAAAGTAAATGAATAGTTTAGGTTCGAGGATTCCTTCTTTTTTTTTAAGAATTTCGGCAACAGCACTACGGTAGGCCGCCGGAATTATTTGCCTTTTTTTTATGGCTTTTAAAGCTTTTTTAAGGATCAGAGAACGATTGTGCAAAGAATATCCAAAGCTAAACATTTTTCATTTTTTATAGGGGTTGTCCTGATAAAAATTCATCGTAAAACTGCTGGTAAATGGTATCGTGAAATTCTTTTGAAAATTTTCAAATTCTGTCAGTAGGGTACGCCTGGGGCACCTGCCTTATCAAAGCTCGCAAAAAAGGGTCGGCAATAAAGGCCACGCGCCAAATCATAAAATTGATCCGATACTAGGAAAGCGGTTCTTAGCCATTTTTTTTGAATTGTGCCACAACTTGTATATCGCATTAAATAATATAGATTTAATGACTGTATTTTCTATACAGCGCTGAAAGCATCTAAATCTACCCCCCTTTATACAATTGCTTTGCCAATGCGGGCATGGATAGCGAATATTTTTAATCGGATATTTTTCTAACACTGGAAATGGTGTCTAAAAATTTCACTACTATTTCAAATAACCCATTCCCAATTTTTATAGAAACTAATAATAATCGGTTTCCGGCGTGCACTCCGATCTAAAATATGGATCTAATTTATCTGCTCTCTTTATTAATCCAGAACCCATTTCCCGCGCTTAAGTGGACCATAGGTAATGGACAACCTAAATTCGCAGTTCAAACTCTTATAGCCTAAGTCTTGAACATACTTTACGAACAAACAAAACTCGTCTGCATCATTAGTATGAGCTTGTGGAATAGACATTTAAAGTGGTGTTATTTTCTAATTGTAAATCGCGCTGATAAAGACGATTTTATGACCAATTTAACCAATCTAAGCGAATGTAGGGGCGCATAAAAGTGTCGATTCCGCCAAAAATTGCTGAAAAGGCATTTCTGAAGCGAAAATCAGTGAAATCCTGAAGTGGTTGATGATAAAATGTAAAACTCATAATCAAAAAATAAAAAGCAGATAATGCTATAAGTGGTTAAAGAAAATGGAAAAAAGACAAGAGGCAAGAAGCAATGGCAATAGGCAATAGGCGATATATACTATCATACAAAAAAATATAAAACTAGGACAACCCAAAAACTAATAAACATTTCTTAACCGCAAATCGAAGTACTGAACTTTAATAGTATTTTGATAGGCAAAAACAGCAAGCAATGATTTTTATACAAGAGTAAGCAACAAAACGACCTAATCTAGAAAAAATTCGTAAAATTCCCGTTTCTTTAATACAAAGACTCCCCGTATTGGGTTCCTCCTATGCATTGCGGACGAAAATGGAAGACTTTGATAAAGTAAAAATCTGCTTTTAAAGATGCGAGGTTACTTTTATTTTTTAGCGATATAAGGGATAATTGCTCGTTGGTCGCGTTGCCGCCATTTGCAATTGGAATTGAAAATTAAGCAGAAGAAAGTATCCAAAATGCCCGATTTGTTTGGTTCGATTTTTATTGATGATTTTGGGAAGTCACAAAAAGCTTTGTTAGATAAAGTAAAGCTGAATAGGAAAAAAAGCACCCACTAGCCTATATGGAAGGGCCTGTTGGTTTTTCAAACCTTGATAAAGTTGGGGTGCTCACCTAATGGTTTTTGACCAGATGGCACGAATGATTACTTGGTTCAACCACCCCTATTATGGTAAAGCATTACGAAAAAACTAAAACTTCATAAAAGAAGAAAGGCTATATAGAAAGTAAATTTTCCCTTTGCCCATGCGGATCCAAATTTTATGCTAAGGCCAATGAAATTAATGTAAAAAAGATACAAGCTTTAAACCTTTAAATTTTACAAAAAACCAAAAGATGTAATGCATGGGCAGATACAATGTTTGATTTTGTTTAATGCAAAGCTACGCATCACTTTCTTCTTTTTGTACCCATCAATGACATTAAAAGATATATTTTAAAAAAAAAAATACATCAGCTTTTTTATATTAATCCGATACATAAAGTTTGTTTTAGATGAAACATACATTTTGGTGCTTTTTAGTATTGGTAATGCCTTCCTTCTCAAAAAGCACTGCAAAAAAGCCATGGAGATTATTCCAACAGGCATTTTCATTTGTTACAAAGCAAAAAAGAAAACGCAAAAGAAGTTTTTAATTTTTTATTTGGATTGGTGTTTTATACCACCGAATATCAAAATAAAGGCGTAACCGCTATCATATTTTAATGAATGTTATGAAACGTTTACCAAAAGGGATTTTAGATTGTGTTAGAACGCCCAGAATTAGAAGACAATGTGGGAATACAACAACTTTGGAAAACTTTGAATCCTGTTGTTTATAAACGCAGAAGTACGTATAGAAAGGGGAGTTAGAGTTAAACGACAATCATCGAATAAAATCTTTAAGATCAGCGATTAAAACCGCTACGAGGCCTAAAGAACCAAGCTCTAAGGCTCCATGATAGGAGTTTTTGCTTCAAAATTTATTTCCGGCTAAAAATTTGGCAAAACGGCAGTTGCTTTTTCAACATCAGCTCACGTACTTTTATTGAATAGGATTAACCCTCCCAGAAGTTAACTCCCCAAGACTATTATAGCACCCATTAGTTTTTCAATTTTCAACAAATACTTCAATATCGTTATCTAGCAAATGTTTTTGCCGTTCATTCCTTGATAATGTTTCGCCGGTAAATATGGTGATCATGGTATTGATGTTTAATTTTTTTATAAAATTTAAACAAAAAATCCCAATACTAAAATTAAGTTATTTGGGATTTTTAAAATTTATTAATAGCTAATCTTCCACGCCATAGCGGCTTGCTACAGCCTGCAGGATACATCTTTTGTAAGTTCCGTTTTCTAAACGCTCACGAATCAGCTGAAAAGGCTTTTAAAGTACTCTAACATCCTTCTAATGTGTGGTGTCGCTGTCGGAATCAATACGTAATAGGTATTAATCCCCTTTGGAAATTCACTGGATACCTACAATAGAACAGAAAATTCCGTGATTTTTTCACAGTAAAATCTTTTACCAAGGCCATCGCCTCTGATACTACCGTTTTTAAAATATAAACCCGAGTAACAAACTCGTCTAGGTAAACCAATATCAAAACCAACGTTCTTTAAGTCCGTTTGCAAGGCATTCACATTCTCCCATAAAACTTATTTTTTAAGTTTCTGGCAATGGTGCGTAGCCAATATCTAAACGCTTTAATGCTCCTTTTTACATAAATCATCGGTAATGATTTAGCGAACATTTGCGGAACGTAATTATATTTTTAAATAATCGATTACCTCTTGGTCTGCGCTAAGAAAGCCCCTATCCCGCCATAGTTTGCCAAGAAGTGGCAAAATAAACATCTATACCAATCTTGAAATACCTTGCTCCTCACCTGCTCCTGCTCCTGTTTTTTTCCTAAGGTACCAAAACATGTTGCATCATCCACAAAATCTAAAGTGTACTTTTCTTAAAGCGAACAATTTCTTCAATCTTCCTTGCTCACGCACGCTCCCAAAAACAGCGACCTTCAGAGATCACCTAAAATACCTCCTCCAAGTTTGTTTCGGCCATTTTTCGTAGCACGTTCCTAACAGTTTTTTCTAAACTTTCAATATCGTTGTCTTGAACGTAAAACGTTTAACCCATATGCAAACGAACAACCATCACATAAATACACGCGTGTGCATCTACAATCATAACAATAATATCGTCTTTAGATACTAATAGCATCAAATGCACGACATAATTTCCTTGTATCCGAAGTTTTAGTAAATAAGCAGCTTTGCTTATTACAAAAGTCGCTAATCTTGTTCTAATTGTTTCATGAAAATCGTATGGCAACTCCAATCATACGAGCCCCATAGGGTATGCTGCTCCGTATTCGGCTGCTGCATCGCATACCACTTTTTTAATCTTCAGGTAAATTCGCAAGTCCTAATAATCATTTATACTCCACGTAAGTAACTTCCCTTCCCTTGAAATTTCATTCTATTGGAAATTGGGTCATTCCAGTTTTTGGAAAACACAAAATAGCCTTCAGCTTGTGAAGCCATTTTCCTAATGGTCCTTTTCTGAATTATTCCTTTCAAACAAATTCCCTCAA
>Ga0163217_1007393_pt1 | contig 20417 bp, 19 predicted proteins | sample SynspAceP_FD_185933 | JGI IMG/M metagenome (GOLD analysis project Ga0163217, IMG submission 185933) | Saline lake microbial communities from Ace Lake in Antarctica - Synechococcus sp. Ace-P (PacBio error correction) | ecosystem: Environmental > Aquatic > Non-marine Saline and Alkaline > Saline ...
GATCGCCCACCAACTTTGGAAGACGGGGTGACTTTGGAAGAAGTATCGGCCAAAACATCTGGGTTCATCTTCGCATAGGTTTGGCAACCTCGGGCCACCTGCGTCCACCCCATTGGACGCGGCTTGCGCCTATTGAGGTTTGGTTGAATCTGACCACCGGTGCATCCTCGTGCAAATATAGCCTCGGAGGATGGGGCCCTGCATGCCTGTCTCAAAGGCTGCATAATTCCCTTGCGTACCCTTCCCAAAAGGTTCGAGATTTCGCGCAACCGCGTCCTATCTGACAAAACCTGTGTCGAGCGATCCGTGTGTTTTCTAGCCCTATCTACAACAGACCCGACGTTCGCCTGAGAGGTGTTCCCCGATAGCGCGTCAGTCGCGCAATCCACTGCGTCGACAACCCGCTTCTGACCGCCGCCATGATGGTCCGCTGATGGGCTGCGCCTGCGGTGTCGAGTCGCATGGGTTGTGAGAAGTTGAATCGGCAGTCCGACCTCGATTTCAGCGCTTTAATGTAACGCATCTGGAGCGGCAATTTGGGTTTGAGCACACCGGCCATGGTGCGTTTCAGGCCACAAACATTATGGCGGGCCCGCTTTCAGTCTTTTGCCAGGTGTGGCGTACTAGGTATTTAGGTGCGTAATTTGGTACGCTGTTCCCACGGGTCGATTATATCACGTTATAGCAATAGCGGTACTCCTTCAAATATATGGTGTTGTCCATTCTCTATCACCGCCCTTCGCGTCCATTCGCGACTCGAGAGCATATGTTTCCTCAACACAGTTCAGGTCCCTTCGGAAGAACGCAGAAATACATCTACGGCCTTCTGGCCTCGCGGCAAACGCGGAAGATATCTCCTGATAACTACATTGCGGGTATGTTTGGTGTAACCAACGCCATTCGACTCCACATCGCAGTCTACAGCAATCTCGGGTCATTCCACGTTTGGGCAAGGCCGCGCGGCAGGTCGCGCAGCCCGCGTTTACCACCACGGACATTCCTGCAAGAACCGGTAGCCAACGTCTAATCGTTGGACCATCCCAACATTCCATAGGAACAAGTCGCTGCGAAGTATTACGCAGCATTTAAGTGCCTGGGCATAACCTTGGATTCACTAATCATGTGCTGCTGCAATCATACTTACGCCGATTGGCAGACAGGACAGGGTGGCACAGCGTCGCGCAATGGGTATCTGGTGATCAGCACTGCCGCTGTTGTCGCATCCAGTCCCGGCGACAGCCTGTGGCCCTTCTGCTCGAGCAAGTTAGAGCGTGTGCCCATCATGGGTTCTGGCGCGGGCAGCCAGGGGGTTGTGAGCGCGCGCTACGGCTGCGCAGCAGCGAGGGCGCTCGAAACCCTTTTGTGTTTCAAGGGTGTGCCCGTCTCACTGACGGTCGAATGTCGCGATATAAGTCACCACCACTTTTAGTCGGCCCGGTCGCGGCTCTTTTCTCAAACGTGAACAGCTTCTGTGCGTCTATGTGTTCAATAATATTTGGTGTGGTAGCTGTTATTGAGGAAAGTCGGATCGTTTTCAGCAAGGTTTTCTTCACGACAAATGCAAATATTTCGGAAATGCCCCTAATGCGGAAGTCGCGCAGGCTTGGCGCGTCCATGCGGGCGATCGCCTGCTCTTGTGAGTTTGCGCTTTGAGGCGGTGATCATGTGAACCAACAGGCCCTATCGTAATACCCGCGTCGTATAACGGATTAACGCAGACCGACCGGAATAGGCAGTTAGCCGCCATCAAGTGACGGAGCCCATAACGCTGTCCCCGCTCGCGATAAGCCAGTGGATGCGACCGTAATCAGGAAATGAAATCTATTTTGCGGGTCTTCGGTGGTGACTCCGTGGGTCTGTGGGCATGGCCGTTCAGCTGGACCATGCAGCCTGTGTCGCCTTTGCCTGTCGCCTCGGCGATGGTACTTGCCTTCAGCGAGTCAGATCTGGGGGCTTGTACGATGCGTCGAATGCCGGTGACTTCCTCGGTTCACGGTGTGTCAACCTGAAAACCTTGATTTACTTCGATAAAATAGAACTTACCGTCGCCAATATCCATGAGGAATTCGACGTACCAGCACATTCTATAGTTCACATGAGCGCAAAGATTTTTATAGTGCCCAATTCGCAAATCTCGGCTGCGTCTGCGTCTTTCGTTGAGTATGCGGGGTCGGGCGCGTCGTTCCTCATTAACCTTTTCGGCTTGCGTAGCGCTAGCGAACCGATACAACTCCCGTTCAATAGATGGTTAGACCTTCGCGCGTGGCTGTCTGCGCCGAGAATCTCTGCACTTTCGACATTGGGTCGTCGGCGCTGAGGGATCATGCCTTTCCAGATATCCTTCGCCGTCCAAAGGCAGCTTCGCGCCTCACGCGCCCGCCCTTCTAAAACCTTTTCTTAAGCTCGTCTCGTGTCGATCGGACGCTCATCCCGCGTCCACCACCCCCAAGATGCCTTTGAAGCTAAGCGATAGCCAACTTTCTGCAGCCTGTTTCCGCACGAGCTCATGTCGTCGCCCAACTCTACAATCCGTCGCAGGCACGACCGGCACCTCCTCTTTCCGAGGTCTTCGCTTCGAGCGAACGCGGCGCGCGCGGCTGGCCTTGTCACCTCAAAGCGCAGCATCGTTCAGTCCCGAGGGCCGATGAAGGAATGCCACTTTTTGCGGCAAACACATCCTATACAAAATCGGAAGTTTTCCGACAAACCAATCAACAGGGAATGGCACCGCATCCGCCCCAAGAGGCTTTTGCCGACACGAATACTATTGCAATCATATGTTCTATAGATAGCGAGCAACCGGGCTCGCCCAATCCCGGCTCCGATTCTCGATAAGGCCTTCGTCCGCTTATTAAATCGGTGGCAGCCGCCAGACTTATTCTTCTCCGGCGGAACACGTGCGACGTCTTTTTTCCCATCTCGTTTGGCCTGCTACGCATAATTCGAATGGCGATCTTCGCCCGCGGTTTAGCGAATTTAGAATTTTTTAAAGATCGGTCATATATAGTCTTCCTGCTGGCCACAGAAATCTTATGTTTATCAAAGCATATCGTAGCGCATCCTAGTAACGCTGCGCTGCGGCATTGTGCGCTATGAAATGACCGTACGTGCAAGCAAAAGTTTTTTTTGAATTGCTAGAATTTTTACCACTTTGGCATAACGATGATGGATGGTACGAAGGGGGTGAGGGTCCAAAGCGGCCACAAAGACACGATCAAGAAGGGGAAGCGGACAGCTAAAGAATACACAATTCAAACATCTTCCGCCTAAAACCGCATTTCAGCGAAGAAATTGTTAGAATTGCACCCAAGAACAATTTGCGACGCGTCTTTATTTGTGTGCTTTTGCACGTATAGATTGGTGCATGAATGATTTTCCGACAAAATGGGCCGCCTTCGAAGCGCGCTTACCTTACATCTGCGCGCCTAATGCGCTGCGCGTACCGTCAACCCTATTTAAGACGAGGTTATAACCTGCGCAGCGCGCCGCGTGTAAAGAACAAGATCGAACGGTCCCGTCTTGATGCTGGCACGTGCGGGGACGGGCAAGACCAGGCGGGTTAACCGCGCGGATCGCTGCATCTGATGAATAACACCGGACCAGCGCCGATCGGAATGAAATTCCTTAGCCGAGTGACTTTACCCAACAAGGCCGCGCGAGAGATGAAACCGCGTCGGACAATCATGCTGGGGCAAAGTATCAGAGGGATGCTTGCCTCGCGGCACTTTCACAAGAGCGATCTCTTAAAGCTGTTGCGACGTCGTCATGCTGAATTGGTGGGGCTTTAAATTGAATTTACCATTCTGGATACGGACGACCGCTGCGCCTGCTCACGCAGTTTGATTAAGGCGGAAAGCGTTGGATGACAAGCGTTTGGCCCGCGCGCTACTTGCGGGGGTATCTGATGGATGGCAAAAACCGTGCGCTGACAACCTGAACAAGATTCTGCGGCCGATGCGGGGGCTTACAACCACCGCGGGGCAGAAGCTTTATGCGCAGTTATCGGCGCGGCTGAAAGGGACCTGACGCCTGTGAGTTTTGGTGGCTTGCTATTTGCATATGGTCACCACCTTTTCAACAGCACGAAGATGTGTGGGCAATCACCAACGCTTGGCTTTCAAATTTAATCTTGGTGGAACGAATATCAGGATACCAACGTCGCCAGTATATGTGGGCTTCGCCTGCTTGCATCCGGCCACAAGAAATATTTGCTGCGTCGGGGATGACGACCCAGTCGATCTATGGGTGGCCGTGGTTGCCGAGTGGTAACATTCTATCGGTTCGAAAAGGATTTTTTCCTGGGGCCAATGTCGGCCCGGCTTTGAGCAAGAATTATCGTTCAACCCCGCATATTCTAGCCGCAGCGTCGGGCGTGAATTGCCGAAAACGAGGGGCGTTTGGGCAAGACGTTTGTGGACGGAATCCCGTGATTGGGGGAAAAAGTTCGTTTGGATCGGGCATTGGGAATGGTGGAGGACAGAGGCCGCTGATCGGTGACGCAAATCGAAAGCGTTGCGCGCGGACCAGAGCGCTGGACCCTTTATATCGTTGGATTGCAAATGGCATATTCTCGTCGGGCCTCGCACCAGATGCGCGCTTTTGAAGAGCCGTTTTTTGAAACCATTGGACTGCCATACCGGTGTGATTTGGCGAGCCCACGGTTCTATGAGCGGTTTAGAGATTCGCGGAGACAGCCAATGGAGCTTATTTCTCGAAGTGGCTGACAATCACCGGATGAACGATCTCGCGAGTTCGAGAGAATCGTTTAATAACGAACACGCCCGAAACGTGGTTTGGCGACAAGCGCAGCAGAATATTCAGAAAAACAGCGCGGGAGAATGGTGTTGAAACCTCGTTGAAAGGGGCCCGCATTCTTACTAGTGGCCGAACATAGTGACGGAGAGGAAATACAAGAGAGCGAGTGTGCATAGCACTATCGCCGGAGGCAGCGCGCACGCACAGCACGTCTATGCGCTTAAGTAGAATCGGTAGATTAGAGGATCACAAAAGAGCAGAAAGCTCGAAAAAGGAGACTGATCTGCGACGTCAGACTGCACAGTTCAATAGGAAGTATATACGCATTAAACGACTAGTATCTGATATTCACACTGATGAATCATGCGTCAGACATATCTGCGAGCGACGTCACTCACGCGTAACTAGAATTTATGCTAAATGCTTCAAATGTAATACGAAGATCGACCCTACACACGCGAACATATATAGTCGCCCATCACGCGGAGCATCTAGCGCACCACAGAGACTAGTCATAGCTGAGAAGAACTAGACGGCTCATCTACAACTGGTTTTATCTTTCTGTGCAGATTAGACTAAAAGGCACCAATGAGCAACTCCCTCTGCGGGCGCCTTGAACTGGAGAGGAAAGGCAGCGGTTTATATGCCAGCGCTAGGAGCAAGGTTCGCAGAATATCTTTACAGTGTTCTGGTAACACATCATGTCTAGAACTTGATCATTGGACAGGAGACCAGAGTGTAGATCGATGTGGTGGCTGCAAAGGTGTCGATAGACATTATTGTGCTCTATAGCACACGCGGCGCTCAAGGGGCTTAGGAATACCCCGGCCCTGTTATTTTATAAACTTGTCCCGGTTGGGAAATGGGCTGTTACCTAGTCCGCAACGGTCTTATGGTATTGAACTTCCTGGCCTTTTAGAGGTACGCTTTGATGTATGAATGAGCGCCGGCTTAGCTTATGTTAGGGAATTAACCGCGAGGCTGGAGCACTGTGCCTATCTGATCCTCATCTTGCGGCACCGAATCGGGTTTCAGTGTGGTTCCGAGAGCAGTGGAGGAACAAAGAGCTCCATAGCGATACCGCGGATTCCTATTGATGAACTTCCCCGACAGCGCACGTCGACGTGCTGACAACCATGCCTCGGTCTGATGGCGGCAGGTATGTAGTGCCAGCGAGCGCCGCATATCGAATCATGTCACGTAAAAGGAGCGGCCTGCGAGGCGAGAATTTTAGTTTTATGATTAACCTCACCCGGGTGTGGCCGGGTCAGGGATTGCAGACGCGCAGCCTAGTGGGCCGCGGAGGACCCATAAGTCTAACCACACCGAGGCCCCCAATATAATGACGACGGATATGTCTGCCGTTAGCAAGCTAATTGGGCCACCAATGGGGGAAAAACGCGTGGTTTTCCACCCGCAATATATATCGGACTAATGGTGAAGATTGACGGACATCGAAGAGGGTTAAGTCTCTCGAGATCGCCATTATGACAAGGTCGGCGTCAAAAAGCGTTCGTTTTCCCAGCGCTACAACACCTGAGACATCGTATCGGATCGAACGTCCACGTTTGAAGTAATGCGATATGTACAGGTAACCGTATACTCTATGAAGAGACTTAGGATCGCAAAGATATCGGACGAGTGCTTTAGCGTGTAGAATTCAGCACAGCCGTCTTTATTCTATCGTCCCATCCAACTCGGTGAGAGGAAGGGGGAAGAGGGACAGTTAAGTGAAACCAGCGCCGTCCGCACGGAAGGAGGAGACCCGAAAGCTTTCTTTAGCGAGGCACACAACAGGGAGGGTGCGTGAGTGCCACGAGATCTGGACGGTATAAAGTCAAGCAGCGTTGCGCAGCTTGTGTTCCAGTGGCTATGAACACCGGAATTTTGACAGCGGATGCCCCATTGCCCAAGTCGTTCAGTTCTTCTCGTTGGGACAGAGAGCTGTAGTCACCGAGTTGAAGTCCACACCACCACAATAGCGTGTATATAAAGTGACCATCCCGGCGTTTCCGACCTTTGCGCAGTCTCAAATGATGGACACATCATCGTCGCGATACACACTCCTGCCAGGTCGGTGCGGATGTGATGTTCAATAGGCCATCGCGAGGAAGATACATCGTCTTGCGATTCGTCTGAAGTTGTTTATCATGTCTTGTGTTGGTTATGTATGAAAATGTGTCAGCTGCACAATCAGCCAGATCGGCAATGCTGCTATGCAGAAAAGTGCATAGGGAAGGTGGACGTAACGTCCTGGAACGGAAACAAAAATATACCACAGCGCAACGCTTGGATCCGAATTGCGATGATGTGAAAAAAGGCGAGATACCAGGGAGGAGGAGGGTATCCAGCCGCGAAAACAAAACACCATCCGGAGGAGGATGATGGTTTGTCTTAAACTTGGAGCGCAGTACTGCGTTCTGAAGTCTTTTTGACCTATTTGCTGCGCCTGCCACAATTATCTACACTCGTGCAACTGCCTGCTATGTCTATGCGAAAACATATAGGGGGTGAATGACGTAATATTGGCGGCGGAAAATGTTCGTATTGGCCTTGCCTACATGCGGGAATTTTGACACCGCAAGGGTGCGATATATAGAACAGAATAACTGTCCCAATGACAAACGGCGGTCTCTAAAGGAATAATCGCCCCAAATGCCACTCTCTAAAATCCGAAACGTTGAAAACAGACTCTGGCATCGCGTGAAGTATGCAGACGGTAGGTCCGATTCTCAGATCACGAACCCTTATCAGCCGCTCTTAACTATTGAGGGCGATGTGTAGTGCGGTTTGTTATAGAGGCACCTAGAAATGCGCAGGTGCGCGCAACTAGATGAGCCCCCCTTTGCGCGACGCGCCGGAAGGCGGTGGTGCGCGAAACTGATGCGTGTCGGTTCCGTCACAGTATTGCTTTGGAACCGCCCCACAGGCCCCTGCGCCCAAACAGGCGGCCCCAGCCTAAGATCGGCGGACATCCCGAAGGCGCAGGCAGGGTCACGATGAAGCCGGCAGGGTTCAGCGTATCTAGCCATCGGATAGCTGGTAAGGGCGGGGTGGGTAAATCTTACCGTCAGCTGATCCAACCCTTCAGCGGAGTCCGCGGCACTGGGCGACGGAGCAGGGCGTAATAGTCTTGGTCACTGCCTCGAATATGCACCAATATCTATGGCCACCAGTCCAGCCTGCGCTATGATGGGCGTGACACAGACGGGGCGTCGCCCCGATGGCAAGACGATCATCCCGCTGCGATGCCCAATGGAGGTAGTAACCTTGTTGTCTAATCCGGATTTAAATAGATGGAGCGAAGATGGGTAAAGCCGGTGTTTGGCGTGGTCCTGATGTTAGACTGGTCGGCGCTGAGCAGCAGATGCCTATGGGCAGAGCTGGACAATGGTGAGGCGAGCTTGAGACCTGCTTGCTCGTCGATCTGCCGCCTGGGGACGGCGGATCGTGCAACTGACAACTTGTCCGTTGCACCAAATTCCGAGCTGTCCGGCGCGAGTAGTGGTGTAGCCACCGACCGCAGGATGTTGGCGTTGAATTGATGCGCGCAGGCGATTGGATATGTTAAATGAGCACTAGATAGACGCGCCGTATACGGGTTTGAATGAGAATATGATCGCTGTTTGTCCTGTCGCCGATCTGGCGGATCGCTAAGCATGAAATTTTTGGTCACAGCATGGTTATGTCCTAACCATGCAGAGGCCGACCAGGATGGATATACCGTTAGAGGATAGCCACCCTTGATCTGGACACGCGCCTCTCAGGCGACGAATAGTGGAGATGGACGCCGCGTGCAGCGGTGATGGTCCCAATGGCGCAGGCCTATGCGCGTAATCAGCCCGAAGGGTTTTGATCAAGGGCATGGCTTAGAGAGCGCCCGCAAGCAACCCTTGTATTAAAAGTTTAACCGCCGTCGCTATAAGTATTTTTTGTAGCGCTGTTCTGTATCTGATCGCCGAGCGCAAAAATCCGAGCTACTGGTGAGCGTATTGGGTATATTGCCAATGGAGAAAATTCATGTGAGCTTCCGCATCACAGCCTTTGTGCTGGACTTGGCAAGATGAATTCGCGGAAAATTGGCCGTCTGCGGCGCGGAATCCCAGTTTTGCGGAACAAAGCTAAATATCTGTGTATAAATTTGCAGGAAACAAGTGGCGAACCTGGCTTGTGGATAACTCCTGATTGCGTGCGAGGAGAAATGTTGAGGAAATTGGTGGGAAAAATTTGGCGAGCGTTTCATTTTTTGTCAATATAATTGTGTTTATTATAACGCCATAAACTTTACGATAACAAATGCGACCCGGATGTTCTCACCCACAAAATTGTTGTTTTACAACCCTGTGTAAAACCCAAGTTTAAGTGGTGGCATTTCCCAAAAAACTTATACGACGCCACTCATTCTCTGCTGGCAAATCCCCTTAGTGCAGCTCGCGTCGATGAGAACGGGAACACGGAGGCACAAAAATCTGACCCACGACCAAATAAAAACTCTAAGCAGTTCATACAGGCACCTACGCTTCATCAGACCAAGAGATACGCCGGGCGCGCGAGGAACCAGACATCTCTCCCTCAGGTTGGCGCGCGCAGTCGGACACTCCCCCCAAGGCGGGACGGGCGGCGGGTTGACAGTGGCAGCAGATCAACCCGCCGTTCTACCATCTTACCGCCGGGGAAAAGTTTAAGGCGCATCAGCGTCACAGGCAGGGAACAAACACGTGAGCCGCAGGTTCAGGGCGAAAAGCCAACCACAAGGTCGACGGATAACGAAGGGGCGGTAGTCCTATCCGCAGCCTCTTTCTTTCGTCGTGGTTGTTGGATAGCCGGTGATTCCGTAATTGGCAGAACGGTGAGGCACGCTCTGCCTAAGGTCAGTAAGAGCATGGTAATCGTCTAGGCGACAGCCGCCGCAGCTATCTTGAATGACTACATAAAAAAAACCATGCGCGAATCGACGGAGTCGACGACAAGATCGACGCCTCCACGTGGATCGATGCAGCGTAAGATGTTGCACGACGTAGTAGGTCCATCGGTCACCTTTCCGATCCGGTCGATGAACGGCCGTTTGGTGCTGCCAGCCAAAGCTGCGCAGAGGCAAATTTGATACCACGCATATATCGGAGCTATATTTCTTATTAATCGCACGCAGGGAGATACCACCACCAGATCTGGAAGTCAGAGGAGAGAGCTAACGAGAACCGAGAGAAGGCCCAGCGAGAGGGGAATAGGGCTGACGAGTTGCCAGAAGACTATTGGATCGATGGCCTACTTGACCGGCACGCCGGAGGCCTGGAATCGATCCTGAGCGGACGCGCAACGGACACCCTCCTGTCCGCCCGCACCATACTCCCGTCTGCTGCCCCGCTTCTGGCGGCGTGTGGCCACCTAGGTGTCGGGCGCGTTGGCTGGATGGACAACCTTGGGCGCGGGGGGTCTAGATCGCGCGGGCTGCTGGAATGCCGGTGCTGCGCAGGTGAGTGGCGAGTTGACCCCGCGACCTATCTTGGCGTCGAGAATGGCGCAGGCCTGGCCGGTGACTCTGACGACAAAATCGTACATGCAGCGCGGACGTGTTTTTCTCATTAGATGACGACTATGCGCAGGATTCTCGACGGCATACGTGCCTGGACGCCTCGGGCGTTCTCTATGCAGCTGGATCTGGCAGAGCGCGGTTTTCGTCATGCGCGACCCGGGGCCCGCTCTGACCGATGCGCATGAGGCCAAGGACGGCCCTCGGCGGCCGGATATCGTCCAATAGAGGCCAGAAAGAAGGATGATCGCTAATATCCTCTTTCAGTACGGCCGAGAACGCGCACCAGTGCGCCAGGAATCGCCAAAGCCCATTGTGGCCGCGCCATACGAAAGACGCTCCGATCACCCACTCGCTCTCGGACCTTGCTGGGTCTGTAGATGGCTGGTTTTGCCGCGGGCTCAAAGCCCGTCCAGATCCACCCGCGACCCGCAGTTTTTCCAGGCGCTGCCGCATTGCTGTTGAATAACGAATATGGCGAGTCTTTTTCACACGGGTTGATTTGCGGCTGGCGGAACGCGCGTTTAAAATGCCCGGCGGCAGTCTGGCTGTTGTGACTCTCCATTCGGTCGAAGATCGCATGGTCAATTACGCTTTTTGACCGCCCAGCGCCGGGGGCGGGGAGGAAATGCGATACCGTTTTGCCGCCCTGATATATCGACGCGCCCCGCGCCACAAGTTTAAAAATCCTCAAGCGCAAAAGCCCATCGGGATCCCGACGGCGCAAGAGCTTGAAATGAAACCCGGCGCAGCCGGTCCGGGCCAAGCTGCGCGTTGCAGTACGCACAGGATGCGCCTGCCAGGCACGCATCGACGCAGGGCGCTTGGCATGCCTATGGTTGGGGATAACCTATGAGAACCGTGCTTTATCAACATCCTGACCACCTTTTCGGTGAATCGGACTTGCCTTTTGGGCCTACCGTTTGCGAGAATTACGCGACCGCAGCAAGCACCTGAGCGACGCCGATACCTGGCCGCTAATGAATTCCGCGAAGCCTATGCCGACTTGCCGTGCTCAAGGCGGAGGTGGCCTACCAGAACCGCCCCAGCCGGTCTGCCCGCGATTCTCTTGGCAAGAGGCTGAAACTTTGACCGTCCTCATACCTGTTGCCGCTGGCATCCCGACCAGTTCGCTCGCATCGATCAGGTCAGCTATCCGCCCTTGCCGAACTGCCCCTATTTCGAGATCACCGACGGCGTTGATGTATCCATCCATGGGAGGCACCCCGAAATGACCGCACCGCCCGCTACGCCCGCTGGCCCGTATTCTTGAAGCCCGCAAAAGGGAAAACCCCGATGCGATCGAAACCGAGAACAAGCGCATTCGTCACGAGCAGATGCGCGACGCGTCACGGCAAGCGGGCAGAAGGGCGTTTGTTGGTTCTGGGTGTATTCTTCCTTTTGCCGCCTTCGCCGTCGTTTGCGCGCGCATGGGCGGTTCAATGGCCACCACAGACCCGACAGAGCCGCGCGCGGTCGGCCCCGGTTCGGTGATCTCTGCCACCCCGCGCCGATATTGTGGATCGTAACGGCAACCTGCTGGCGACCAACTTTGAGACACACTGCGCTTTATGCGCAACCGCACCATATGAATGACCCGCGCGGTGCCGTGAAAAAGCTGATGCGGCGTGGTTCCCGACCTGAACGAAGAACGCCTGAATGCGTGACTTAACAGGCAAGCGTAAATTCTTGTGATCAGAAAAAGAAAATCAGCCCCGAGCAATGCAGTGCGGGTACATGAGAATTGGCGAACCGGCCTGTTGTTTGCCCCGCGGTGACATGCGCCTTTTATCAACCGGGCACTGTGCTGCGGCACATCATGGGCCGGGGCCAGCTATGGCCGTGAGGGCGTGCACGCCCGCCGAGGTGATCGGCGTTGCCCGGTGCTGAGAAAATACTTGAGACGATATCTGCGTGACCCTGCCAATGGAACAATGCCGCCTCGAGCTGTCGCTGGACATGACCGTGCAGGCTGCATCCGAACGTAAATCCTGCTATGGCGGGCATGGAAGCTGATGAACGCCAAGGGGCGACCTCTATTCTGATGGGACGTCATACGGGCGAGGTCACAGGCGCCCGTTTTCTTTGCCCGTCCTTTTGACCCACGATCGTCGCCCAGCGCCGGTAAAGGGCGATGGCGTCAGACGCCCCATTATTCAACCGTTTCCGTTCAGGGTGTGTACGAGCTGGGTTTCGGTCTTTCAAGATTTTCACTGCAGCGCAGGCAATCGATCTTGCATCGTCAACGGCGGACACGTTGATCGACACCTCCGGCCCGATGGAGGTCCGGTGGCTTCCCCGCATTTGGCGAATTCCACGGGAAAAAGCTACGGCAAGCAGTCCCGTGACCGGTATCGATCGTTACGCTCCAACCGCGGGACCGGGCGGCCTCGCGCTCGAGATCGGGGCCGAGCGCCAGCAAGAAGTTCCTCAAGAGTCCTTGGGTAACTTTGAGCCGACCCGGGTTCGAAATCGTCGAAGCTCTGGTGGTAAGCCTTTGCTGGCCGCAGCGCTGCAGGACTGAGCACCGTGACTGTGTCCTAATGGCCACGGCCTGTCTCTAGCCCCGATGCATTTGGCGCAGGCCTACGCCGCCAATCGCCGAATGGCAGTCATAAGGTCCACGCCACGCTGCGGCAGCAAAGGCATTACCGACCCAAGAGGCCTTCGACGATTTTTCGAACCCGTCCGGCTCAAAGAAACCAGAGGCTCCTGAGGAATCTGCTTGCTGGCGCCTCGCACCCGATCTCGAGCGCGAGCCAGCCCGGTCCCCGCGGGTTGGAGCTGTTTAACGATGATACCCGGTCACGGACTGCTTGCCGTAGTTTTTGCCCGTGGAATTCGCCATGCGGAAGCCCAACCGACCTTCATCGGGCGCGGAGGTGTCGCTCACGTGTCCGCCGTGACGATGCCCAAGATCGATTCCTGCGCTGCAGTGAAAATCTTGAAGACCGAACCCAGCTCGTACACACCCTGAACGGACGCGGTTGAATAATGGGGCTGTCTTGACGCATCGCCTTTACCGCCCGCATGGGACGATCGTTTGGGGTCAAAGGAACGGCAAAGAAACGGCGGCCTGATGACCTACGCCCGTATGGACGTCCATCAGAATAGATGGTCGCCCCTTGTGTCTGTTCATCAGCTTTTCAGCCCGCCATATGAGGATACGTTCGGATGCAGCCCTGCACGGTCATTCCAGCGACAGCTCGAGCGGCTTTGTTTACCATTGGCAGGGTCACGCAGATAATTGGGCGTCAAAGGTATTTCTCAGCACCGGCAACGCCGATAACCTCGGCGGCGTGGCACGCCCCTCACGGCCATAGCTGGCCCCGCCCATGATGTGCGCAGCCAGTGCCCCGTTGGGATAAAGGCGCATGTCACGCGGGCAAACAACAGGCCCGGTCGCCAATCTCATGTACCGCCTGCAATTGCTCGGGGCCTGATTTTCCTTCTTGCCCACAAGAACTACGCTTGCCTGTAAAGTCAACGCATCAAGGCGTTCTTCGTTTCAGGTCCGGGAACACGCCCATCAGCTTTTTCACCGCAATACCGCGCGGTCAATCAAATATGGTGCGTTTGCGCATAAAGCGCGTGGTGTCTCAAAGTTGGTCGAGCCAGCAAGTTGCCGTTACGATCCACAATATCGGCGCGGGTGGCAGAGATCACCGGAACCGGGGGCCGCCGCGCGCGGCTCTGTCGGGGTCTGTGTGGCCATGACGCCCATAGCGCGACGTCCAACGACGGTCGAAGGCGCAAAAGAAGAATACATCAGAAACCAACAAAAGCGCCCTTCTGCCCGCCTGCCGTGACGCGTCGAGCATTCTGCCTCGTGACGAATGCGCCTTGTTCTCGCGTTCGATCGCATCGGGGTTTTTCACCTTTTGGCGGGCTTCAAGAATACGGGCCAGCGGGCGTGGGGGGGTGCGGATCATTCGGGTGCCTCCATGAGGAAATACTATCACGCCGTCGGTGATCTCGATAGGCGGCAGTTTCGGGCAAGGGCGGATAGCTGACCTGATCGATGGAGCCGGAACTGGTCGGGATGCAGCGGCAAAGGTTGAGACGGTCAAGTTTCAGCTCGCCAGATCGCCAGAATCGGTCGGGGCGGTTCTGGTAATTTGCCCACTCCGCCTTGAGCACGGCAAGTCGGCTATAGCTTGCGAATTTCATAGCGCAGGTCATCGGCGTCGCTCAGGGCTTTGCTGGGTCGCGTCATTCTCGCGGTAGCCAAAAGGGCAAGGCCGATCACCGAAAGGTGGTCAGTGATGGTAAAGCACGGTTTCATACGGTTTTAATCGCCTAAACCAATAGGCCATGCCAAGCGCCCTGCCGTCGATGCTGCCGCAGGCGCATCTGTGCGTACTGCACGCCGCAGCTTGGGCGCGACCGGCTTGCGCGGGTTTTCCATCAAGCTCTTGCGCGGTCGGGCCCGATGGCTTGCGCTATGAGATTTTTAAACTGTGGCGCGGGCGCGTCGATTTCGGGCGCAAAACGGTTTCGCAAATTCCCCCTGCCCCGGCGCGGGCGGTCATAAAGCGTTGAAACATGCGAATCTTCGACCGAATGGAAGGTCAGCAACAGCCAGCTTGGCCGCGGGCTTTAACGCGGCGCGGTTCCGCCGCCATCAACCCGTTGAAAAGCTCGCCCCAATAATTCCGTTATTCACAGCAATCGCACGCCTGAAAAGCTGCGGGTCGCGGGGTGGGGGACGTGACGCGGGCTTTGACCGCGGCAAACGCCTCTACCAGACCCGCAGCGTCAGCGGTTGTGGGATTCGAGCGTCCTTCGCGGGCGCGCACAATGGCTTTGGGCGATCCGGCGACTGGGCGCGTTCTTCGCCGTACTGAAGAGATTATTAGCGATCATTCTCTTCCTTCGGCCTCATTGACGATTTATCCGCCGCCGAGGGCCCGTCCTGGCTCCAGCGACATGTCGAGCCGGCCCGTCCGCGCATGAACGAAACCCCGCGCTCTGGCCAGATCCAGCTGCATAGAGGACAACGCCGAGGTCCAGCACGATGCCGTCCAGATCTGCGCATAGTCGCCATCTTGGAAAACACGCCGCGCTGCATGACGATTTTATCGTCGATAGTCACGCGGGCCCCCAGGCCCCCCTTGGGGCCCCCCGGCCCATCCTTTCGACCCCCTCCCTCCGCCCGCCACAGGGTCGCGGTCAACCGCCACCCTTGCGCAGACCCGGCATCCAGCAGCCGCGGGTATAGCCCCCCCGCGCCAAAGGTGCCATCCCAGCCAACACCGGCCCGCGACACAGGTGCCACGCCGCCAGCAAGGGGCGGCAGCAGAAACGAGTATGGGGGCGGAAGGGTGCGTTGCGTCCGCTCATATCGATCAGGCCTCCGCGTGGCGTCCAAGAAGGCATCGGATCAAAAGTCTTCTGGCAACTCGTCCAGCCATTCCCTTCGCGGCCTTTTTCTTCGTCTCGTAGGTTTCGGCTTCCCAGATCTGGAAGGTTCACCGGCGGCGATAAAAGAATGCTTCGTTTGCGAGATCAATTTGTTGCGCAGCTTGGCTGGCAGCCACCAAACGCCCCGTTTCATCGACCGAGGTCGGAAAGGAACTGACCGTGGGAACAGAACGCTTGCAACATCTTAGCTGCATCGATCCACCGTGGGAGGGCGTCGATCTGTCGTCGACTCGTCGATCGCCTGCATGGTGTAGCATTCAAGAAGCTGCGGCGGCTGTCGCCATGGACGATTACCCAGCTCGGAGCCGTGCACCGTTTCTGCCAATTCGAATCACCGCTTTTCCAACAACACGACGAAAAGAGCTGGGATAGAACACCCGCTTCGTATCGACTTGTGTTGGCTTTTCGCCTCTGAACCTGCGGCTCAACGTGTTTAGTCCCCTGCCTGTGAACGCTGTGCGCCTTAAACTTTTGCCCGGCGGTAGAAATGTAGAAACGGCGGTTGATCTGCTGCCACTGAATCAACCGCACGGCCCGTCCCGCCTGGCGGGAAGTCCGACTGCGCGCGCCACCTGGGGGGATGTCTGCTCGCTCGCGCGCCCGGATCTCTGGTCTGAATGAAAGCGGAGGTGCTGTTTATGACCTGCTAGAGTTTTTTATTTGGTCGTTGGGGGTGTTTGGTGCCCCGTTTCCGTTCTCAGTCCGATGCACTAGAGGGATGCCATGGAATTGAGGGCGTCTATAAGTTTTTTTGGGAAATGCACAACTAACTTGGTTTTTACACAGGGTTGTAAAACAACATGTGGGGAGAACACGGGCATTTCTGGCTCATATCGTAAGTTATGGCGTAATAAACCACAATAGTATGGAAACAAAAATGAAACGCGCCAAATTTTCCCCAACAATTTTCCAACATTTTTTGACCACAGAGTTATCTCACAAAGCCAGGTTCGCACAACTTGTCCGCATTTATCATCAAGATTATTTAGCTTTGTTTCCGCAAACTGGGGATTTCCGCGGCCGCAAGACGGCCAATTTCCGCGGAAATCACTTGCAATCCAGCAGCAAGAAGCTGAGCGGGCTCCCATGATTCCCTTGGCAATCCATACGCTCCCCATAAAGCTCGGAATTTATTGGCGCTCGCGTCAGATACAGAAAGCGCCGCAACAGAAATACATGCGCGGTAAACTTAATACAGAAGGTAGCTGCGGCCGCTCTATGCCATCCCGCCCTTTGATCAAGCCCTTCGGCGATACGAGCGCCATAGGCCTGCCCGCCTTCGGACCAGTCACCCGCCTGCACCCGGCGTCCCATATCGCCGAGAGCGCGTGTCCAGATCCAATGGGTAGGCTACCTAATAACGGTATATCCCATCCTGGCGCCCTCTGCGGCAACACCAACCGTGACTCAAAAATTTCATGCTGCGATCCGTCAATCGGACAAGACAACACGACATATTCCTCAATCAACCCAGTCACGGGCGTCTTTAGTGTATTGAAACATTCAATCGCCTTGCGCGCATCATCAACGCCACATCCTGCGGCGTCGACACCACGAATCGCGCCGGACAGTGCTTCGGATTTGGTGCAAAGGCAGTGCACGTCGCCGCTCCCCGGCGGCAGATCGACGAGCAGACGTCAAGCCTCGCCCGCACTCCACCCTGCCAAGCATCTGGCTGCAGGCGCGCCCATCAACAATATAGGACCACGCCAAACGACCGCTTTACCCCTCTTCCATCATAAAGCCGATAGACATCAGGTTACCGCCATGGGCCATGCAGCGGGAATGATCGTCTTGCCATCGGCGACGCAGGCCGCTTGTTCACGCCCATCATGCCGCGGCTGGCCTTGGGGCCATAGATATCGGCAAATCGAGCAGACCAAAACTTTACGCCCTGCCCGCGCCAGCGCGAACCGCAGGTTGGAGCTGACGGTAGATTTAACCCACCCCGCCCTTACCAGATCCGATGGGCTGAAATAAGCTGAACCCCTGCCGGCTTCATCGGACCCTCCTGCGCCTTCGGATGTCCGCCGATGCTTTAGGCTTGGGTGCCGCCTGTTGGGCCAGGGCGGTGGGCGGTCCAAAGCCAACCCGTGGACGGAACCGAACACATCAATTCGCGCAACCAACCGCCTCCGCCGCGTCGCTCAAAGGGGGCTCATCTGTGCCCGCGACTGCCGCAATTCGGTGCCTCTATAACAAACGCACCACATCGCCTCAATAGTTAAAGCGCGGATAAGGTCGTGTATCGAGAATCGACCTTATCCGTCTGGCAACTTTCACGTCGACCTAGAGCTGTTTTCCAACGTCCGGAATTTAGAAGAGTGGCATGGCTATTCCTGTTAAGAGACCGCCTTTGACTATGGCAGTTTCTGGCTAAAAATCGCAACCCTGCGTTCAATCCCGCACAGGACCACATGGCAATACGAAACATTTTCCGCCCAATAATTACGCATCACCCCATGTTTGTCGCTGCATACAAGCATTGCACGATGTAAGATAAATTGTGCAGGCGCAGAAGCAAAATAGGTCAAAAAGAATTCAGGAACGCAGATACTGCGCTCCAAGTTTAAGACCAACCATCCATCCTGCCTCCGGATGTGTTGTTTCTGTGCGCGATACCCTCCTCCTCCCTGGTATCGTCGCCATTTTTTTTCACATCATCGCAATTCCGGATCCAAGCGTTTGCGCTGTGGTTATTTTTGTTCGTTCAGGAGTTACGTCACCTCCCCTATGCACTTTCGCATAGCATAGATTGCCGATCTGGCTGTTGTGCAGGTGCAAGCAATTTCATACTAAACCAACACAAGTACGAATGTATAACGAAACTCAGACGAAACATAGACGAGGTACTTCCGATGGCCTAACTTGAACACCAACAACCGCACTGAACCCTGGCAGACCGTTTTGCCGCGCGTGATGTCCAACATTGAGACTTCGCCGCAAGCAACGCCGGGTATAACCGCTCGACCTTCAACGAAACTCAGCTCTCTGTCCCAACCGCGAGCTGAACGACTTGGGCAGGGGCCGCTCGCAATTCGCGCATAGCACTGGAACCAGCGCGCACGCGCTTAACTGATACGGATCGGGCAACGCACCCTCCCCTGTTGTGTGCCTGTAGAAAGCTTCGGGTCTCCTCCTCCTGAGACCGGCGCTTTTCACTAACGTCCCCTTCCCCCTTTCCTCGTTGGATTGGGGAACGTAGATAAAGACGGCGGTGCTTTCCTCCAAAGCACCCAAGTTCGTTGCATTCAAAGTTTGATATTCGGATTTAAGCTGACATCGCTCCGCGTTCAATAACGGGACGTTCGTCCGACGTGCTCAGGTAGCGCGAAAATCAACTCTATGTTTGACGCCCGCCTTGTCAAAGGCGATCTCTGAGAACTTATCCCCTTCGATTCCAATGAACTTCAGCGTAGCCGAACTTTTGTGGAAACACGCGTTCCCCGCCATGCCGAAGCTGCCTAACGCAGACAATATCCGATCGTCCATATTGCCGGGCCTCGCTCGGCGCTGACCTGCTCCCGCCGCTGGCTGCGCCGTCTGCAACCTGCGCCAACCGGCGAGTTATAAACATTCGCCTCGCCGCTTTTTCGTGCAGATTCGATTTGGGCATCGCGCAACCATACCCGCCGCCATACAGACCAGGCGGTGTCAGCACGTCGACGTGCGCTTCGGGAAAGTTCATCAATAACCGCGACGGGCATGGCGCTTTGCCACTGCCCGAACAACGCGCCGGATTGGCCGCAAATGAGATCGTGCACAAGCTGTCTCCGCCCGCGTATCCCAACATAAGCAAGCCCGGCGCTTGTCCTCCAAGCCCTTAAGGCCGGATTCATCCTATAGACCCCGTTGCGACGGGGAACAGCCAATCTTCCAACCGGGCAGAAATACGGCCGGGAATTTCCAGCCCTTGGCCGCCGTGCAACGTCATGATCGACACCTTTGCGCCACCATCGTCACTTCATATGTCCCATGAATCAGGCTGACGTGTTCCAAGAAAGCCCTGTAGATTCTCGAACTGCTCCAGCGCCTTAAAACCAGCTCCTTTCAAGTTCTCACCGTCTCTCGGGTGCCTCTGGCCGTTTTGTCCCGTTCTGGCCAAACCGGTATAGCCGCTTTCATCCAGTATGATCTGTGCCAGTTCGATATGGCCTTTACTTCAGGCGGGCCATATTCATTGTGAAACAGCGGCGCGCCCTCGTCGATCACGCTTCATCATCGACCATAACTTGCAGCCGAGGGCCCTTTGCCAGTTGCAGACCACCTTGAAGTACCCATCAATAAGCAAGCGCAGCTGCAGCCGCGCCGCGACTCACGATGTCCCCATTCGCCCAACCACGACACTGCCGGGCCCCTCAACCGAGTTAACCACCAATCTTCTCCCGCGCTGTTTCTGAATATTCTGCTGCCGCCTTGGTCCCGCTCCAGAACCACGTTTCGGCGTATTAACGATTATCTCGAACGCGAGGATCGTCATCCCGGCTGATCGTCACCACTCCGGACTTACAGCCATTGCTGTCGCGGAAATCTCTAACCGCTCATCAGAACCGTGGCCCGCCAATCACGCCGGTATGGCAGTCCAATGTCAAAAACGGTTTCAAAAGCGCGCATCTGGTGCGAGGCCCGCACGAAGAATTGCATTTCATCCAACGTATAAGGGTCCAGCGCTCTGGTTCCGCGCTGCAAACGCTTCGATTTCGTCACC
>Ga0163217_1119711_pt1 | contig 20415 bp, 13 predicted proteins | sample SynspAceP_FD_185933 | JGI IMG/M metagenome (GOLD analysis project Ga0163217, IMG submission 185933) | Saline lake microbial communities from Ace Lake in Antarctica - Synechococcus sp. Ace-P (PacBio error correction) | ecosystem: Environmental > Aquatic > Non-marine Saline and Alkaline > Saline ...
AGAAGAAAAAAAAGCAGGGAATACCCCCAAACCCGGAAAACCTTTACATAAAACGAAAAAACAAAAGCGAAACAGAAAATTCCCCTAATCCCGCCCAAAATCCGGGCAAACCCCCTGTTCTGAAGCCCCCAAGACATTATAAGATTCCCTTGAAAAATATAGTACATCTTTCCAAAGTAAAAAATACATCACAAACGAACAGGAATGTTAATTTTGGCAACTGAACAAAAAATTGAATCAATTTAAAAAAAATTAAGGTATGGGTGGAAGAAATTCAAGAACGAAGGAAAAGACAACAATCCCGGTTGGATTTGAAAAAATAGAAAAATAGACCTAGGTCAGCTACAAACTCTGTATCACAGAATAAAATCAGATTGGGGAAAGTGAATCATTGGGGCCAATCAAAGACATGATCGAATTGCCCTAAATTAATATCTATCCTTGGCCCACGGCACTCCCTAAATAGAAAGGAGTTTTTCCCAGGAGTAAAAGCCAAAACAGTTTACAGCAAAACTTTTTGGGCAAAGACCAATGGATTGTTGGCTTTAAGTATGGATACAGTTTACCCCAGACCTTATGGCCGAGCGACATTTTGGGTACCCCTTTTCTATTTTTAAATGTTAAGACCTCCGAATTTGAGTTTAAAAAAGGACCTCTTTTTTTCCCAAATATTATTTTTAATCGATGAAATAAAACCGTGCCCCTGCAAAAACGCAAGCGGCCCTTTTTTGAAGCTATGGGAACGAAACAAATTACTATGGGATGGCCTTGACCTATGTAATGGGGAACAACCATTTTTTGGTGTTCGCTACCCAAAATCCCTATAGAAACAAGAAAGGTACTTATAGACTTCCCGAAGCACAATTTTGATAGATTCCTATTTAAAATTAAAGTAAACTATCGCAATCTTGGAAGGGAGATACAAATATTTGGGAAAGCAAACATCGTTCAAAAAAACAAAACACTGAATCCCTAATAACTTTCCGTAACTTACAGCAAGGCAAATAGCCAGTTACAAGATTACTATAAAGGAAATAATAATAGAGGATAATTTAAATGGAAGTACATTGCTGGTATAAGTCAACAATACACGTAACAATGCAAAAATCATATCCTCGGCCGCCTCCCCTAGAGCCTTCTATAGCTATAATGGCGCGTCCAGCACTGGCAAGCCCATTAGCGGACGTGTTTTTGGTGACCCGGACGAATATTTAAAAAAGTAGCCACACCTATTTTAGGACACAGGGTCCATTGACTGCCGGAAAGGGAAATGGAAGGCCTTACCCCTGATAAAGTGATAAAACAAATTTTGGAGACCAATCGAATTCCTAGATAATTGGTCTATTTTAATTTGACCATGTGGTAAAGGAGAGTATTCAAATGCAGTTAACAATGAAGTTGATGCGTAGTATAAAAAATACATGAAAAAAATTCTTCAAACGTTTATCTGGAAAAGCGGATTTTTTTATGTGCTAGCAAGCCTGGTAATAGGTTTTTTGGTGTTTTTTATTGTTGCTAAATATCCTGGGAGCTCTAAAATTATTGTATTATAATTTTTTCTCTTAATTTTTTTTTGGTTGATATTATTTTGACCTTTACCGTCCAAGGCGGAATAAATGCTGAACGTATAGTTTTCCAAGAAAAACTCTCCAATGGTGACGAAAATGAAAATTGAAATAAGCGTAATCAATTCATATTTGTTTCCGGTCGGTTTGAAAATTTTGGATGAAAATTCCCCATCAATTTCAAAGCGCGATTTTAGTAATAATAAACAAACTTGGGAAAGGAAGGAAAAAATATTCCGATATAACCTAAGGCCTACGGAAAGAGGGGTTTTATTCTTTTGGAAATTTAAATCTCTTTTGCCCGGTCCCCAATTGGATTGATTTCTAAAGAATACACTTTTGGCACGCACGGGAGGTTTCCGGTATACCTTCATTTTAAACAATTAAGGAATACGATTTTAATGGCCTTTACCATAGATTGTTTTCGAATATGGTCTGAGAGAAAATCCGGCGCATTGGCCATACCATGGAATTGAACAAATTTAAGGATTAATGGTTCAAGGGGTATGATATTAGGAACATTAAACTGGAAAGCTACCGCTAAAAGAGCCAGTTAATGGTAAACCAGTATCAAGATGAAAAATCGCAACCCATATTAATTCTGGTAATCGATAAAGCAGGGTTTATGAAAATGCCCTTTGATGGTCTCAAGGCCTTTCTTAGATTACGCCATCAACTCCACTCTGGTAACTATCCAATATTGCCCTTAAAAAACAGGATAAGGCCGGAATGTTCGCCTTTAGTAAGAGATTGAAATCGGGTGGTTCGCAGAAAGGCGTAAGTTCCCAAATGAACCTTATTCCTAAGAACCCTCTACAATTTAGAATACTGATTTTGCAGAAAGTGACTTTCAATCGCTTATATGCCGATATAAGCGCACAATCAACCATAGAAGTCTAATTATTACTCTATAACCAATTTTTGGAGACCTTGGATGCCCTGCAGAAGGCAACTTCCCTAACCTAACAAGCCATTGCCAAGCAACATTTAAAATAGTGGTTTTTTCTTTGAAAACACCCGAACTGAACCAAGTTGTAGATTTGAAAAAGCCGAGACTAATCATCAAAATATTTGAAAAAAACTATTGCTGAAGAAGTTTTTGGTTATGAAAGAAGCTTATCGGTGGACGGAATTTAAGGAGAATACGGTATTCAGACTATCCTGACGAAGCCCGGAGAATCTTATTTCTTTAAAACAGCCATCAAACGATATTTGGAAATAAAAGCACGGGATTGATCTAAAAACATTGTAGGCACTAAACTGTTCAGGCTTTTGCAGGTATTTCTATAATCATTGCTCCCATATACGCCGCTTCCTATTAGATAAGCAAACAACAACTCCTTGTTTTCTTCTATGTTTCTCTCTTGAAAAATATCAATGGTAATGCCAACAGTTACCCCACCCATTATTGTGGCAGTAAGGTCTTCTATTGTCCACCATTATAAATATGCTTCATCATAGGCTTTCTTGGCCAAACCCGCCATTAAATCTTGATGCTAATGCTCCTGCAATTCTCGCAATACCGGTTTCCACCAGAGATACGATTCCGCCTATATCGGCACCAATAGCCCGCGCTCATGGCACCAGCCTGCAAAATGTTTTCACCTTAATGCCTCCTGCAGTGTGCACGAATTGTAAGGCTGAAAAAAAAGAAATGAGAATACTTAGAATATTTCCTTCATGGAGGCGCAAAGATACTAAGGCCATTATGAATTACCTTTAATTTTTATAGGCTTAAAGAATTAATGTATTTCCTGCATATCATTAATAGCTAAGCCTATGAATTCCAATTAACACGCAAAGATATTTTTCCGGCAATTTTATAGTATCAACAAACAATTGTAAATCAACTTAGGGAAAATTGGTATAATACCTCGTGATCAAGGACGAATCGGAATCCGGACGATTGGCAAAGGTTTTGGTTCGCCCATGCAGGGAGATCAGGAGATATATGTCAATATTGATGAGTTGGAAAAAGCCACAGGGTATAGTGAAAAAGTTTATTGGAGCATAAAAGGAAGCCGGCCATTAGATTAACCTTTAACAATTCAACAATTGACAATAAATAATATTAAAACCCTCCTTTGTCTAAAACACACCATACCAAAAAAAAACTATTTTACGCTCACATAAACTCCCTAGGATTCACTACTTTTAGATGTATTAAAAATCCGTTTTTCCTTCCCCCACAAATTGGCGTTTATGAAATTCTCCGTTGGCATTTAGCTGTTTACTATTGAGATCTTAGCAATTCTATATTCCAACATAGGTAAACTTCAACTAACACACTTAATATTTCAAATAAAGGATTAAACATCAATATAAAAATTCCGACCTCATGAAAACAAAATTGAGTTCTCTTGATAAATAGCTCTAGCGTCTATTGCCTCTTGTTTTTATTACGGAACCCGAACCTACCCAGAGGTTTTTGAGTAACACGGAAGCTGTTTTTTAACTCCATGAAATGTACCGTTGCCAAATTCCTATGAGCAATGTAGATACCACCCAACTAATTGCACCACTGTTTGAGAAGCTTGGAAATTTACATTTCGGTATAACGCCACCAAAGACCAAAAGGCCCAAACTTATTTTGATCAGGCTTTAAAGCTTACTTATGCCTTTAACCCATGCCGAAGCTCATCGCTCATTTATGGAGGTCCAAGACTTTGACCCCCAAGGCTGCATGGCCTTTGGGGTGGACAGGCCATATGCGCTTAGGCCCCACATTAATGAACCCCATGCCAGATGATGAGCGTAGGACAAAATCTTACGAAGCACTTAACAAGGCCAGAAATAAGGCCCAAAATGCTACTCCAAAGAAAAGGCTTTAATAGAAGCATTATCCCATAAGATATAGTGATGACTTAACTAAGGATATACCTACATTAAATATGGCCTACATGAATGCCCATGGAAAAGGTAGTGAGTAAATTCCCGAGGCGCAGATGTACAAAACCTTATATGCGGCATCTGTAATGAACACTAATGCCTGGAAATATTGGGACAATATCGGTAACCCGCTGCCCAATAACGCTAAAGGGAATAAGCCGCCTGGAGCGTGGCCCATGGTCCTGATGCCTGAACCCATCCAGGTGCGCATCATTTATTTATCATATGGTGGAACCTTCCTAAACGGGAACCTCGCCATTCCCAGTGCGGATAAACTTGGGTCCCTAATGCCCGCAGCAGGCCATATTGTTACATTATGCCATCATTTTATTTAGGGTTGGCAGGTATGATGATGCCGTAAAGGCAAATCAGGCCGCTATTTTGGCTGATGAGGATATATTTCCCAATGTTATTCCACAGGGTATGTACCCATTAGGGTATTTAACCTCATAATTTACACTTTCTATGGTCTGCCGCTACGCCTTTTTTGGGAATAGTGATATTGCATTGACGCGGCCAACCAAAACGCAGAAAAGTCCCTAATTTGGCGAGATGATACTATGGCCATTTCTACAAGATTCCGCCTCCACACCCATTTTGCCTATACACGGTTTTTGGAAAATGGAAACACTGAAAATTTTTTGAACGATACCTTATCCTGGCGAATGATTTAATAGACACCTAAAACTTATATGCACTATGCAAGAGGCATTGACTTTATAAGAAAAAATAACATAAAAAGAAGCCAAGGAAAGAGCTTAGAAGCCCTTACCTTAATGAAGAACCGACCCAGAATTGGAAACTGTAGCTGCCAATTATACCAATCCAACGTCAAGTTATTGCTCAGTTGCCCATTCGTTGTTTTCAGGTGAGATTGCCGCCGCCGAAAGGCAACTTAGTCAAAAGCCGGTGGGCACCTTTCAAAGGCCATTTACCTGGAAGCGCATTTAATTTTACAGCGAGCCCTAGCCTGCATGGCAATATACCAGTAAGAGCAGACATTGGTGCCGTCTTTTAGTTAAAGCCGAAAAATTTTCAGAGGCGGAAAAAATATATAAAGGGGCCTGGAGGTACTCGTCAGAACGGCTGTCTTTAATGGTTACACCAAAGCTAATGGGGGCAAGGGTAAAATTGGAGAAGCTAAAATGACAAACAAGAATTTTTGATACCGCTGGAAACATGCGGAATATAAAGATATCAAGCCTCTATTTTATAACAGTATATATAAAGTATAAATACTAATGGAGGAACACTTCAAAACAAATGGTTGTATTCCAAAGGCTTTTCCCTAATGGAGTTTTGGGGAACCTGAAATTTAAAATGAAATTCATTATTTGGCATCAATTTTACAAACGCCCCACTTCAGCCCTTTGCCGTCTGTAAATTCCTTCATTAGATCGGAAAACATTTGGGCAGCAGGTTTAATATCATGGACTAATTGCGGCAACTTGGCCTATTTCCAATTCCCCCGTTCCTCAAAATCAACCCTCGAACATACCCTCTTTTGGCACGGGCCCGCGGCCTAAATAGGGTTTTAAGTCTTCCAAGCAGTATGCACAAGCGGCATCAGGCTTGCTCTATGTCCTTATAAGAATTTGTTTTTTTATTAAACGTACCGGAGCGCATTCCCCCTTCAACGTCAATTGGTTTGCCCCTTTCCGCCAGCCTCTTACCACTTTCTTTGTTTTAAATAAGGTATGGGATGCACGCTTCTTTACTGGCTATCAAACGACTGCCGACCTGAAACCCATCGGCCCCCAAACCTAATAAACGGCCCAACATTGTCCCTCCCAGTAAGGCCAATACCGCCGGCTGCTATTAAAGGAAACTATTTTTTCTTTAACCGCAGGAATTAATGTCAATGTAGTAGTTTCATCCTTCCATTAATGTCCGCCTGCCCTCAAAACCTTCAGCTACGATGGCAATATCCACCCCAAGCCTCCTCAGCTTTATGGGCAAATTTCACACTACTCACCACGTGAACTACAAATATCGCCTTTTCTTTTAAAAAGGCCGTCCAGTTTTTGGATTGCACTGCCGAAGTAAAACTATCTTCACATCCAATTCCAACAATAATATCCATTGTTTCTCTATATCGGATAGAAGCATTTGGCACATTTACGCAAAGGGCTCTAAGTGGCCAACTTACACCTTCTCTATATGTTCACGTAGCACCTCAGGAATACATGGGAACGCGCTGCTTCTATAATACCCAAGCCTCCTGGCGTTTTGAAACGGCTGAAGCAAGGCGGCCATCCACTTGGCCCAAACCATTCCCAAGCTTGAATTATTGGATATTCAATTCGCAAAAAGATCGGTAATTCTATTTTGCATAAATCACCATATCTATTTCCGTGACGTTCTAAAAATTTAATGACGTCCAGAAATGTTCGTTTGTTGGTTTATTACCAGGTTATCAAACTTTACCTAATTGGATGCATCAAGTTTAATATAACTCACTGTTGCTGTTTATGAGATCACCGCCTGAACCCCACCAATTCTTCTCCAATGTAACCAGGCCACAAATTGACCTTCATGTAAGGCCGACTTTGCAATTTCTTCAAAATCGACATACAAACCGGCCAATACTCTAATATAAAAGGTTGGCTTTCTGCAAAGGTTGCCTATACTTATCCTGGCCATGAACCCAAAACTCTGGTCCACTTCTCAAGGCCAAATCGGTAACGTAACCCAATGTAGTTCGTCATTATTTAACAAATGGTCCTGCCTATATAAGTCCTGGGGTGACTTTTGCGCCTTGACCAGTGGTAAATTACATTTTGGTCACATCGGTCTCTATAAACGAACAAGGTTTCTTTGGTACCAACACATCCCATATTCGTTTACGTTGTCTTTAGTAAAGTAATGGGCTCCTGATGTTCCCTACACCTGACCATCCGTTTAGGTTATAATGTGGCTTTTTTCTGCAAAAAAGGCCAATTCCTCCAATTTGGAATTAAATTCGGAACATTAAATGAGCGTAATGCTCCATTAATGGCGGGCACCTCAACGATAACACCCTTTTTTGGTTTAAGCTTTTGTTGTAAAAATTCTGGCAAGCGAACTTATTCCTATAACAAGACCTTGGGAGTCTTTTTTATCAGCAGTGATCAAAATCATTTCCGCGGCTATCTTACGCACTTCAGGTTTTAATGCAATTCTCCCCAATAGGGAATAAGGTTTTGGAAAGCTGCTCCTGGGAAAGCTGGACGATAAAAAATAGGACTGGTCCTTATTTCCATCAGCACCCGGCCAACAATTGATTAGGTTTCCGTCCCATCTTCATTTTTTGATATCCTTTTCTACAGTAATGTCGCAGTAGGGCCCGTAGTCCGCCCGAGCTTGCATGGCTATTTTATAAACGTCAAACTAATTTCGCGAATTGCAAAAGCACATCGGCCATTGGGAGTCCTACTTTTTCATAACTCCTACATTATCCAGCAATACGTTCCTTAATACTGGGCACTTAAATCCACAGTCTGAAAAGGTATTCCTACTTCTCAGCACAATAAGGGAATCATTACTATCTTCACCATGGACATTTCTTTTAGAAAATGGTAACGGAATCGTCATGCAGTTCTTCATAAACAAGCCTCTAACCTCATATCCCTGCTCCTTTAATAGATATGCCGTAACACTGGAATCCACCACCGCCGAAAGTCCGACAACACCTTTTTCCATACGGTTTTAAATCTTCTTTTATTTTACTGTTCCCCTTGGTCGTCTTTCACCAAGAAACGACTTACAAATGTATGGCGCAAAAATACAAAATTGAATTTGGTTACTTTAAAAAATATAACTCAATAAGACCAAGCAAAGATTCCAGTTTTCAGCTACTCAAAATTAATTCTTTTTAGGATATGGTTAAAAACTCAACTTGACATCGGAAATATCCTTTAAGGGCTTTCAAGCTGTTAAATTAGAGCATATACTCAGTCCCTAAAAAAGCAGAATTCGATTGATTTAAAATCGCTTAAACCAACCAAAGCAGCTACTTTAGCGATACTAAAAAGACTCCTTTACACTATTAGTTTTATACAAGTTTAAAAAAATACAATCTTTGGAGACCCAAAACTTAACCAAAACTAAACAAATCAATGCTAAACCCCGACAAATGGCGGGGTTTTTGTTTTAAACTTTCCCTACAGCTATCAATCCTAGGATTAGGAATAAAAATTATTCTATTTATAGGTAGTCAACTATATTAAATTAGTGATACTTGAAGTATTATATGCCATTTAAAATTCAACCTTAATCCAAATATTCTTTCCTATTAATAGGTTTAGGATTATACATATCCTAGACTTAGGATAAAAAAAGTTAAAGCAACAGATTGGGTCGGACAATTAAATTTAAAAGAACACAACTTATTTTTCCTGGAGAACAAGGTAGAACCGCGCAATATCCTCCAAAAAAAAAAGTGCTTGAAAAAATTCAGCAGCTTTAAATTATTCGGAGGCAAGTTTTTTGGATTATTTTTTTACCTATTTTTTTTTGTTCCTCTGCTGTTTCCATCATCTCCCTCATCTTCTTCTGAACTTGTTTTTTCCTTTTTAGGCTTTTTCTTATTCTCCTTGGATCTGAGCATGGATCTTGTCCTCGTCCAAATATAAATTTTCTTAATGGCCAACATAATAAAATGGTAATCAAGTTAGATACAAAATAGTATAAACTAATCCAACTGGCATAGTTATTAAGAAAACCAACATCATTAAAAGGAGACAAGTACATGATAAATTTTTATATTTGGCATAACCTTGGCTGCGTTCTGCATATTTTGAAACCAAGTGGTCATCATCAATATAAAAGAAATGGCGACCGGACGCTAAGATGGGTAACAAACTAACAATGATCTCCATACAAATGGAATATTAAATGGCACATTGTGCGATAGCATCATACGGAAGAAGGTCATCTGCCCATAAAAGAACGGTTTTTGCCTTAATGCAAGGAAAGTCGGAAAAACCATAAACAAGGCATAAGAAAATTGGCCAATCTGCAGCACTGCAGGCAACACAACCACTCATGGGGCTAACGCCAGCCTGTTATAACAATTTCAATTGGTTTCTGTTGCTTTTTCATAGCATTGTCCTTAAACTTCCTCGTTAAGCTCAGTAATTTCAGGCTTCAAACACCTTCATTTTGGCTTGGGAACAAATAGGACTTGTAAGGTTGCAGGTGACATTATAACCTTACCATAATAGTCATGACCCAATTGGCAATTCCGAAGGCAGAATGAACTTAGGAAAGTGTATACTGGAGTAAAATTATGTACCTATTGATCCATCCAAAAATCCCCACCAAAAGGATGGAATCATCCAGACCTAATTCCCTTGTATTGCGGCTAAAACTTGAACATCTGTTGGGCCGAGTTACCAATTAAAATTATAGCCACTCCCCCACCTTCCAATTTCAAAGGCACTTCTGAGGCAAACTCCTTGGTACTTGGGTTGGGTATGACTTTCCTCTTCAACCAAACTTAATGGAGTTCAACTTGGCAGTTTCAAAATTTAATTGCATAGGTAAGAATAGACTAAAGAAATGTTGTCTGTAGGATAATCCATTTTATATCTACTTCCGTTTCCCTCATGCTTCACTACCCTTCTGAAAGCTTACTAATTTTATCATCCTCGTGATTGTAAGTAACCCTAGTTATATCTATTTTCATAACTGAATACTTTTTTGGAGTGTCGAATTTGTTCTTCAATTTCCAATCCAAATCAAACAGGCTTAAGAACTATTAAGTATTCCGTTTAAAACCTTGGAGCGGCACTGTAAAAACCAATTAGGTATGTTGGGTTTCCACTTCAATATCTATACTCCAAGAATTTATCCGAGCCACTTTTTGGCGCTCATGGACAGCACCTGATTTTCCCCCAGATTTCGTAAGTGACGGCTCAAAATAAAAGGTCAATTCGTATTTAGAACGCGATTGTCCCGAAGTGCTCAAAAATTAAGTGCAAAATTGGGCATTGGGCCATCCCTTAATTAGATAAACGGAACAGAATTCATAAGTAACATAACCTTATTCTGCCTCAAACCAATCTGACTCCTTTGTTGCTTATTTCCAAATAAACCACATCAAATTTCCAAACTGTGTCCCTTCGGTAGGAGCTGTAATAGCCAAATGCGCAATTGGCACTTTTATAAAACTGCACAGCCGTTGAATCTTGCAGATCGATTAGCCTTGGGTTGGAGTAACTTCTTTGTTTAACCGCATTGGCCTTTTGCAATTTCTGCAGCCTCTTAACCTTTTTCTTGTTCGCTTCTGCGCTTCCCAAGCTCTCTGGTGTTGGCTGGTTCTGCCAAAACATAAAAATAAGAAATACAAAATCGTACAAAGCCGATTAATGGTATTAAATATCCCCAATTTCTTTTCCTCCATCTAAAGTTTAAATTTAAAAAAACTATTTCTCGCAAGGGATTCAAATCAATTTTCTTCGTTCCCAAAACAGATTAACAACAGCATGCAAATATATGCCCACATCAGGCTATTCCTGTCAAACTGGCAACTAATTTATTGCTTTCCTTCCTTTTGGTGTTTTAAAATGCTGCTTTTACAAATCCTAACAAATAACGATGCGGATTGTCTACCGTACTCTTATATTCAGGGTGATATTGCCACACCCTATAAACCACGGGGTGTGAAGGAATCTCTACTATTTCTACCAATCCTGTTTCCTTATTTACACAGAAGCTACTAGACCAGCTTCCTCCAGTTGTTTTTTTATAGCTGTTTTGTTAAACTCATAACGGTGGACGGTGCGCTCTGAAATTTCGGAAGCCCCATGATAGATTTTTTGCACAAACTCCCCTTTTTTAAATCACAGGCCATAGCACCTAAATGCAATAAGTTCCTCCCTTATTTAAATGAAATGTTTTCTGTTCCTCCATAATACTGATGACGGATCAGGGTGGTTTTCATCCATCTCTGTGGAATTGGCATTTTTTTAAACCAAGTACAATTTCTGGAATATTCTATTACAGCCATTTGCTTCCAAACCTATAACCGCCAAAAATGAATTCATTTTCCACGGCCAAATTGGACCGCTTAATCTTTCCTTCTATATACCTCTCTCCCCAAAAACGGGTTTGCTACGAATACTATCCAAATCCTTGACACTCTTTTTACGACATTCTTCGGCGGTAAGACTATGTTTCGAGGAATCGAGTCAGATTTATACTTTGATACATTGTCACAGGGTGTTACAAAAGACCTACTCAGAGATCTATGCGTGCCTAAAGAATTCATAAATGGATTTATACGGAATCCTGCCAATTCCACAATCCTTGCCTATAGTTCCTAACGGTCTTCATTTTAGGAATTTTTGTGCATTGCAAAAATTGATTCCATTTCGTAAGATCAGGAACGCACATCAATCCGGTAAGCGTTTAATTTTTTTTAAGGTTACAGTAATCCAGACCTCTTCCTTTGCATTAAGATGGGCACATCATATATGGTGGACTGCATCTATGGATTGTATCACCGCTTCCCTTTTTACATTGCAAAAAAGAAGCGAGTTTATCTTTAATTCACTGGAATTTCATGCTGCGGTCCTACAGACCAAAATACTGCCTTTAATGGCCACTTTCCATTAAGGTTCTTAACAGATGTTGGGTCGGTTTGTCTTTAATTCGCCGCAGCTGAAAGATAGGGCACAGGTTAAATGAATTACAATTCCCATTATTATCGCCCAACTCCATAGCAACTGGCGCACAGCTTCTATATATGGCAATGATTCTAATATCACCTACTGTACGCACCATTTCGGTAATTACAATGCGTAAATCCACTTTTTCCCAATAATTGGATACGTTCTTTTATTTCATTTGTAATATGGGGTACCACTTGAAACCGTTTTTCCTAAAAAATTCACCTCTACGTTCTTTTCATAACCTTTGGTAATTCTTTCTGTGGTAAACATTTTTGCCTGTGACGTCCTAACATTAAAAAACGTTCGAATGCCAAGTCCAAATCGGTTTCCGCACCATAACGGTTACATAACATTCACCATGCTCATAGGGATTTAATGTTCCCGATCAAAACATTGATATAAGGGTCTAATTTTGGTAGTAAGTTCTATAACCTCGAGCCTGTAATAATTTGGCCCAGCCGAGGCTGCTATAATCCTTCCTAGGGATGAGTAACCCCACCGGTTTACAAAAATATATTTAGTCGTGGACATGAAGCGTTAGGTTGAATTCGTAACGCGAGCAAAAATGCGAATTGCTATAACAATTAACTGCTAATATTGAGGAAAATCTTTTTGAATTTTCTAATTAAATCACCCTCTAGTCCCGTTAATTTTAATTTCCAACTGATCTTACCAAATTTTTCCGAGTTTCCCTCTGGAAAATTCCAGCTTTGGTTGAAACCAAAATCAGGTATGGTTTCGGGAATTCCACCAAATACCTTCCTTAAACTTCCCAAATGGGAATTCCTATAACATGTGCAATTTCTATTAAATTGCCTTTAATTCCGACTACATTCAATAATTCAAGAATCTATCCAAATAGACCATCTTCGGTCGGCCTTCCCAAATTATTTGCCAAAACTTACTCCACGCATCTTTAAACCTTAATGTTTTGACATTCTATTCTAAATGCGTAATTTTAATTGAATCACTTATCTTTTATACATGTACTTTTTACACTTATAACGCAAACAACCCGACAATAATGCCTTATTAAATTAGAAATAGGGCTATAAAATTTAATCTACCCTACAACCTTGACAATATGACCAAAGGGGTAAGCGGAAAACGGCTCATAACTTTGGAAACACATACAATTAACGCAATGAAAAGAAGACCATTTATAGAACATCAGCGGCCGCATCTGTGGGGCTTGCTGGCTTGCAAAAATGAAATGCAATGGAATCAAATAAAGAAAAGTGGCAAAGCTACAAAATAACATTAAATCACAAGCGTTTTTGCCTTATTGGTGTTATGGTAGCATCCTCTTGAAGATTTTCTAAAATCAATTAAATGAACTTGGGAATACAAGTATAGATCTTATTGGCCCTAAAGACTGGCCGTTACTTAAAAGTACAATATTAACTCTTCCATGTGCAACGGGGCAGAAATTAGCCTTACGGAAGGCTGGAGCGACCCTAAGTACCATGAAACCTTGATCAAAAATTACACAGATATGATTCCCAAAGTGGCAGAAAGCTGGCTTACACAATCCTATTGCTTTAGTGCAATCGGGAGGGGAAATGGATGATGCTGTTGTCTGCAAAATTGTGTGACGGATTAAAACAGATTATGCCCTTGGCTGAAAAACACGGGGGTAGTAATACAAATGGAGTTGCTTTAAATTCTAAAGTGAACCATGAAGATTATATGTTGCGACCCACACTGAATGGGTGTGGAATTGTGCAAAAAATTGGGGTCCAATAAATTTATAATTATTATATGATATCTTACCATAATGCAAATAATGGAAGGTGAATAATATTAGGAACATATCAGTTTCATGAGTATTTTGGACACTACCAACACTGGCGAAACCCTGGACGCAATGAAATTAATGAAAACTCAAGGACTATAATTACCTGCTATCATGAAGGCTATTTGGCTACTGGATATAAAGGACATGTGGCACAAAGAATTTATACTACTTGGGAACGATAAAATTGGCAGCCCTACAAGAAGGGGTTACCTTTGTGACGTATAACAGAATTCAATCTAGAATCTAAAGAAGATATTGATCTAAAAGGAGACTTTTTAAAAAGTCTTCCTTTTAATTGTTTAAGGCTTTTTTGATTCTTTATTCCAAATTAATTGCTGGAAACCGTATCCCTTGAATAATTGGTTTCCGAATCGTATTTATTTTGAAATTCATTTAATTCCTTAAGGACATTTTCTTATATATCACTTTCACCTGGTGGGCTTTTGCATTTTTTATTGAATTGGCTTTGCCAATTCTTGCCTCATTTTACGGGCGTAAACTTCGGTGATATCAAAAATGCAATTTGTTCATGACTTAAAACAGTTGATTGGTAAGTTTGTGGTTTCTACCAAGATTTGTTTGGGATAAAAATGACAGCTTACCGTGAAATCGAGTTCCATTTTTATCCGCGGTTCCCTTGAAGCAGAAAAAAACTGTAGGTAATTTCCACTTGGCCGGTAATGGCAGCGGCTCTGGAATATTGGATGCTTGCCCTTAAAATCGGCCCAAAGTCCAATTTTTTACCGGGTTGCCATTCAATAATCTCTCCTCTTGAACCAAACCCCAAGTTGAGGCATGAGGCCCCTATAGAAACAAGTATTGTCTTTAAAGTTCCCATTGAAAGTGATATTTTTTACTATATCCGGGTGCAAGCTGTAATGTACCGGACAGGAACGTGCAGAAAAAATTGGCCCCCCCTTTAAAAAAAAAAAAATTTTCCCTATGTTTATCGGAGATGAATTTGGGGGCATTTGGAATTTAACATCGATTCCTAGGAAATACGTCCTCGGTTCGTCTCCATATAACTGGTGACCTCTGCAGTAGAATTCTCGAGATTTAATTCCAATTCTAGCCTTGTATCCATAACAAGAACATGCAACTAGCCAACGCCGTAGCTACGGTGTCCGTTGGGAAATGCTTTTCCCCAGTCCATGATTGTCCAATGGAGCATCGGTAATAAATGTATTGCCCGATCTAATATGTTCACAATTGGTTCTAAGTCCGCCAATATAGGTCACTTTAGAGTCATCGGCTTCAATCCTTAAGCTCTACCATTCTCATATTCTCATAGCCCTAAATATATAATAGAAGCTCTATTAAAATATCCGGAGGAGATGTCTTTGTTAAAGTTAAACTGTTTACAATATATTCGTTTCCCCAATTAAGCTTGGAAGCATCACCAAATCGTTTTATAAGCCAATTTTAAAAAAGCATGTCCATGAGGGTCAAAAGCCGCGATTGCATAGGCCATCAGGATCGAATCCCATAATTTTTTTCTTATGAATTTAAGAAACCATTATCTTCGCCTCTCGTCGATGCGGAAGGATAGTGAATCTTAAATTAGAAAGGTGTGAATATGAACAACTCAACTATCAAAAGGCTTGGTTTTTGTCAGTAGTGAAAAAGTCGGTGCTAACTTCCTTGTTTATTAAAGAGTTGAGCAAGGACCCTACATGATACACCAACATTAGCCTGATCCGTTTCCAAAACACCAATTTTCATTCTCAAGCCGACATAATCTTTTTGAGATTTTATCAATGTCCACAGAGCGATCTCTTTAAAGCGACGATTTTAAGCTCCTGGGAATTCAATCATCAAAGCGGATTCTGTAGGCTTATTCCTTTTGATCGCAATTATAATAAATATTCTCTTTGGTCCGTAAGCCTTCCACATAGTTCATCATATGATCCTCCAAACCTTTTCAGAAGGAAGGGCAAAAAACACATTGTTTTAAACCTTAATCGCTTTTTTCGGTCATTTGACCGTACAACTGGAACTCCGTATTCTGCAGCCTGCATTGGCCCACCTCTTTTAGGGGATTGGGGGTTCTTAAAAGGACCAAAAAATTGCAGAGACGCCTAATAATTTTCCTTTTGCAATATACCCTTGGTTCGGTTCAATCCAATTGCGTATAATAAGTTTTTTACATCTATCGGAGATTCCCAATTTTGGCTATTGAATCCAAAGCCACCATTGCACCAGAATATTTAAGCTAAGGCTATATTTCACATCTTTCTATTTTCTATGGCATTCTTAGTGGCTGCAATTGTCCTTTAAGTCAACCTATCCAACCTAAAGGGTAAAAGAAATAATATTCTTGGATGGTTTTAGCCTATTGATACTGTCCTTAAATTAATCTTATCTAAGATCAGCGCATTTTTCCAGCATCAAATTACCCGTCTGTGCTTTGGGTAATTCAAAAACATTTCCAGCCTTTAAGCCCTTCTTTTAATTCTGATTAAGATCCAATAATTCTTTATAGGTTACCAAATTTCCGGGTAAGCGAAACTGCAGTCTTGGCTTAGGTTTGACCTCATAAAAATTGGGGTAATTATCAATTTTACCACGCCGGTCTCTATCTTTTGTACTGGAATCTCAACACCTTCTTCCTTTAAGCCACCTCTTTCCTTTATTTCGGGATTCAAGGCTATAATTTCCATTGCCGATAAGCAAACTTTTTTTCCAAACTATAAAAGTTTGTTTGGGTGGAATAAAAAAAAAAAAAAGAAAACAAAAAAAAACAGTAATAAGAATTGTACAATTGGGGTTCTTGATCTTTAAATAGAACTGCCCAAATAATTTCGGCACAACAGCTCCTGACCCAGAGGATAAATAATCTGTTATTTTGGATAACTTGGGGTTTCAGCAACAATAAACCTAATCTATAGTAATCCATACTTATTGGCAAAACTCCAACGAGTCCTCCTTTGGTGCTGTAACCGTTATAGATCTCATATTTTCTTCATTGAATTCCAAGTCAGAAGGGTCAACGCCTTTTTGTATTGAGTATTTTAAGATCATACCCTTTTTTCCAATTGTACGGAACTACAACTCCCTTATTGTAGCGCTATATCATCCTCAGAAATTAGCAATACTTCTTGGAGATCCCGAAACAAAGTTCCTTTCTTTTGGTTCTGTGCGAAATATAGGCCTACAGGTTGCTGCTGTTGTAGATCGGATCATTTCCTTGTAGCGCTGCAACAAGGGTAAGAAACCCGCATTTACACTATCTTTTTTTTACCACCCCACCGTTTGCTGACGGAATTAACCAAGATGGTTTGGCCCTCAAGGCCTGCCCCCTTTTTTATCTGCCTTGTATAATTTAAATATCCCTTGCTCGGATACATTGTACCGTTTTTGAGATACTTTCCAAGGTTTCACAGCTTTTAACGATGGTTAGTGAATTTTTGAGCTATTGCATTAATACTCAATAACAAATAAAAAAAATGTTGTAAATATTACTTTTTCTATATATTTTCACAAGTAATAGATTTTATTTTATTCTTTAAATATAAGCCAAGTACAAAATTGAAGAACGAAACAAACGGTCATAATGTTTATACTAACAATTAAATATTAAAGGTTACCTTGGAAATTTAGAAATTCGCTATACAAACCAGCCAATTTATTCCACTCAAATAGTTGCAGGTGGTTTGGAACTAAATATCATATACCACCCTATTACACCTCTTACCTTAATTTACATAATGTCGTTGGAAGTTTCTGTAAAAACTCATAGGTAAATTTATCCCAATCCGCTGTCCATTCCTCGGTACTTTCCACGGCCTCTTAAGCTACACATTTTTTCAAAGTCCTTTCATCCCCCTACACCAACACTATTAACAGCAATAGCAATTGCTCCCGCTTGCCAATACCTGTCCCATAAAGGCCCATTCCTTTAAACCGTTAATAAAAATGGCAATCTAACCTCGTTGCCAAAATAGCCACTTTCTCCACGAGTTAATGTCCTCCCAAGATTCGAATGCGCCAATCCTGGCCGCTGGAAAAAGGATGCTGCCAAACAATTCCTTATCGATACCCAAACTGGCACCTTACGCGTCTAACTTCGTCCTTAAACAACATTCGCAATGGCTCCCACCTACTTTCAATTTCATATAGTCTGGCAAAGACAGCCTACATTATGATGACTTTTAATCGTTGGCCGAACGGACCCGCCTGTGGCTGAACGGATTCAATAACATCTGAAATAAATGGTAACCCTGCGCCAACCATTTTGCATCTTCACCAAGTGGCGATTCATCATCAAAGACTTCTATAAAAACCTACCTATGGCTTTTTCTTTTCTTTTTGGGTCACTTTCTCCTTCGCAAGTTTCCAAAAAAACGTGCCGAAGCGTCCACTCCCTTAAACATTTAACCCCATTCCTTAATATTGATCCAAAACTGATTGGAATTCATTTTTACGAAAAGTAGTCCATTATTACGAAAATAACAATGCAAATGTTTCCCATAGCACTTTTGTGTCTTATATATATCCGCGCAACAGTTGAATCTACTCCCTAGAAAAGTCCTAGAATACCTTTTCCATTCCCAATTTTAGCCTTTAATTCGGCACTGTGGTTTCCACAAAGGAATCCGGGGTCCACGTCTGCGCTAACCCCAGCTATATGCACCAAAAAGTTTTCCAATAATCCTTTTTCATCGGTAGTAATGATACACTTCAGGTGAAATTTGAATGCGTAGTCTCTTCATCCTTTAGCTTATAGGCTGCATTCTCCACATCATGGGTACTGGCCAATTTAATTGGCTCCAAGCAGGCAATTCCTTTATCGTAAATCACTATGGCTCATCCAAACTTGGCTCCTTCAGAAATTCCCTTCGAAAAAGCTTCACTATGATGCAATAAAAGACAATTTTGCCCTTCCGTATTCCCGGTTCCGAAGGCGCTACCTTGCCACCATTTAAAGTGAGCTAAATATTGGGCACAATAGCAACAGCCAATAAGGGCATTTTTACTTTAATTTGGGATATAATCAGGATGTGGAGCATCATCGGCTCCTTACAGAAAAAGGTGACCCTGAAAGGATTACAGCCTTGTATTCCGATAAATCTTTAGGCAAATGGTTGTACGGGGTTTTATTTGGCAGAATATATTGAGTTCCTGACCCTTCTAGCGATGAGCTGCGTATATTGGGAACATAAAATAGTCAAATCTAATATTAGGCGTTATTTTGCATGGGCAAATAGTAATTTGAAATTTTTGTAAAGTATCTTGTGGTTAATAATCACAAAACTTAATAACAGGCATAAGTTTACGCACCAATATTTGCTGAATAGCCCTAGAACAAAGGGATTCTTTTTTATAAAGTATTAAATTATTCTTGGACCGTGCCTTAATTTGGGGGTTTAGAATTACGTTTACAAATGCGCTTGTTTGGTATAGTGTTAGCATAATTAGCACAAAAATAAAGGCCCGGTAACCCACGGGCTTCTAATCAAATCAACCTAAACAAAATAAAAACAATTAACTCTTTACTACTATCGCAATTTAATTGCGAAATTATTTTCAAAATTCATAGCAATTTATATCCTAGAAAACTGAGAAAGAAATCGCCTAACTCCAACATTTATTTTTATCTTTAATAAAACATAAAAAAACAATATCATGGCCCATTTATTTAGCAAGAAATAAGGGAAGAGCTTGCAGAAGGGGCCCACAGAAAAAGACCATCCTTTTAAATTTTTTCACCTTCTCCACCGTGGGGCTAGATCAGGTAGCGCGCGTCTGCGTACCGTGGTTATTAAAGGGAAGTTTCCAAAGATTTAAACTAACTTTTTACCCGATAACGTTCTAAAAAAATTACCCATTTAAGAAAACAAAAAGGTAAGCCTGCCTCCTTACCATCCATCCAAATTGATAACAAATAAAGATTGAAGGTACGGCAGCTTTAAAGATGATAATTGACACCAAAGAAAAATATTGGAGCAAGCTGGATACACTGGCAAAAAAACAATACACTACCCAGATCGCCAGGCAGTAATTTAATTTAATCCCCAGAATTTGGAATATCTTAGTGAAGAAATCATTTTCTGCTAGTGGAGATTACCCTTACTAAAAATTGAAATATCTAAAATTAAGTCAACCCAATCATAATCAGGTCCGAATTCTCTAAAAGTTGGGGCAATCCTGTGGGAAAGGAGTATTTGGGTACCTTAAATAGATCCCCAATTTTTCCCGCTTCAAGCTTAAGCCATGGAATTCCAATATCATAGAGATATCCTTCTCAGTAGTATCAGGGTTAATAAAGCAAATCGCGCCACTGTTTTCATAAATACCCTTTTTTTTTGCTTAATACTTGTAGGTGTTACCAATGCAAACCCTTCCCTTGATTTTTATAGGTCCAATTGGTGTAATCTGGGGTAACCATCCTTCTTCGAATAACACACATGAAAGACTAGGTTCCCTGACCGCAATTCACCAAGGGGTGCTCACGAATAAGTTCCGCCAGCTAAGTTAGCCAACTCAATACCTTGATCCACTGCCCACG
>Ga0163217_1014963_pt1 | contig 20406 bp, 28 predicted proteins | sample SynspAceP_FD_185933 | JGI IMG/M metagenome (GOLD analysis project Ga0163217, IMG submission 185933) | Saline lake microbial communities from Ace Lake in Antarctica - Synechococcus sp. Ace-P (PacBio error correction) | ecosystem: Environmental > Aquatic > Non-marine Saline and Alkaline > Saline ...
GTAAACAAAAAGGAAAAAACGAAAGGGGATTTTTTCCCCCCCGTCCCCCCCCAAGATTTTCCCAAGAAAAAGGCCCCGCCCGGGGCCGCGCCCGCCAAAAGCCTCCCTTTTTCGATTTTCCCGGGGTCCCCGGTGAATTGCCAGCCGCGCTCCGTTTTTTCCTAGGCGAAAATGAAAATCCTGCCGGCGCCGGTTTACCTTGGCGAAAAAAAGCTGAACATGACATCTTTTCCGCGCTTTCTTTGTCCCACCCAAAGCAACCTCCCCAGCGCCGTGCGAACGGTTCAACGAATCCGTTCCGGACTATAAATTGCGGCGCACCTGAAGGTTTTCCAGCCCCGGTCCGCCCTCCACCCCAGCAAAAATGTCCACGGTGCGCGCGAGAGCCCGTTCGGCCGTTCTCTAGTCCCTCTCCGCGCTGCAAGTTCAGCCAGCTCCGCCAAGGCGGCAGCACAATTCTAACCAGCACCGTGGTTCGGCCAATCTGCCAAACCGGCAGCGCCACACCACGGCCGACCGCAAACAATAAACGCCCGCAATGATTAACAAGTCCTGGAACTGGGTGCCATATTGGCCCAGCTCCGTTTTGCGTCGACCTGTTCGTGACCTGTTCGCCATGATTTTTCGAACTGCAAAACAGCATTCCATCAGCGCAATAACTTCTGCATCTGTGGGTCTCAAGGCTTTGCATTTAGGCCAGCACCTCTTCATACCGAAACATGCCTGATAGGTATAGGCCGCCCCCGCCAACGCATTCTCTTTGATAGAGGCACCGCATCTCGGGTTTCCTGCGCGCGCATCGCTTCGCGCAGTACAGGCTCTTATCTGTAGGTCGACGAACCCCCGCGCCCCACGGGCCGCTGCCCATCAGGAATCTGACCTGCCACTTCTGGAGTCCCTTAATGGAGCCTTTCCTCCACATCGCTGGCCACCATTTTTTTCCCCAAAAGGGCGCGACAATAATTCAACACGCGGAGAATTAATCCCGCGCAATCCATTCAAAATCGCATCGCTCGCTTCGGACTTCCTCAGCATCGTCTTTCTCCTTAGAGAGGCGTTTTCAGCCGCGACAACCGCTTCCCCCAGAATCGAGCGCATAGAAGTTGGACGCGTGGTCCAGTGCCTTCATCGCTCAAAGCCTTGTGCAAGTAATGCCGCCCCCATATCAAGCATCAAATCCGTCTCAAAAACCCTCGCGTACCAATCGTGAACCATTTCAAGAAGCCAAAGGCATCCGCATTGATACTCACATCTGTGGGGCGCGGATCCAGCAGAACAGCCGAATCTTTTTCAAATGCGCGGACGTCAAATACCCGGAACTTCCAGAAAATGCATCGACCCATTTCCCCTGTCGGCAGCCCGCGCCCATCGTGCAATTCGCGGCGAACTCATGGGACCGCTAATCCAAAAAAACATAAAAGTTAAAACGGTTAAACGGGTAGTCGCCGCATCGCGGTATTCCTTTGAGGTTATTCCACCCAAGACCTTTAGGCAAAAATTGAATCTTCAGCAAATGAAATTCCCCGTGTCCGCGAAAAACTGGCCTAGCCCCCCCTTGCCAACCCCGTAAAATCCCTCCTAAACGGACGCACCAGCACCGATGCGGAGAGGTGCGCGGAGTGGTTCGAACGGGGCGTCTCGAAAACCGTTGAAGCCTTCACGGGTTCCCAGGGTTCGAAATCCCTGTCTCTCCGCCATTTAATCTACACTCCGCAGGAATCCCGCAGTCGGCCCATGCCGGCAGACCAGTTTCTGTGGTTAATGCGCAGTGAACCGAAACATTCACCTCGAACCGGCAATGCAAAGCGGTCAGCCTTTTAACTCCGCCGGACTCTGCCTAAGCAATTCGCGGCTTTGTCACCTGCATTAAAACGAACCTTCAGGTCAACACGCGGCGCAGGAACGCATTGGGTGCGCGGCATCTTTTGGCGCGTACAATGAGCTCCGCCGGCGTGCCCTTGTTCGACGATGCGCGCTTCTGTCCATGATATGATCGGTCGCTGATCTCGCGTGGGCGAACTGGATTTTCGTGTGTAACAATCAGCATGGTCTGGCGTTTTTCCGCCAACGCGGCCGCAATCAGGTCCCAGCACTTCGCCGAACCCCACTTCGGATCCAGCGCAGATGTCGTTCGTCAAATAGCATCAGGTCTTTGCATCCAGCGCCATTGCGCGCCGATACCCACGCCGTTGCTGTTGGCCAACCGGACGGGCGGGCCGGATAGCTGTGTCACTTTCTCGATAGGCGGTTTTTCGCGCAGTGTCGCGTCGGCTCGCGCGTTAGCGTCAGCCCTTCAGCTTGTAGCCTTGCACTGGTGATCAACGCTTGGTGATATTTTCGCGTGCGGCGGTCCTTGTGCAAACAAAGCATAGTTCTGGGAATACGAAAAGAAGTTCCGCCGGCGGCAGCGCTAGAATGTCGGGGCGTTTCGCGTTGCGGCATCGACGGACCTATCTGCCGATGCGGATAACGCCCGGCGTCCGGTGCATGCAAGAAAACGTTCAGGCAGCGCAAACAAGGTAGATTTTTCCCTGTGCCCGAACGGCCGATGATCACCCCCGTTCCCTTGGGCGATTCAGCGAGATGTTCTTTCAACACGGTGGTGCTGGCCGAAATGATTTTGCTCAGGCCCGCGATGGTTATTCCGTCGCCTGTCCGCCCTGCCGTCCTCCTGGAATATTCATTGTCTTCGTCATGCGCGCATGCGCCTTGTTCAAATAGAACGCTCTAAGTGACGCTGCCGCAAAAGGCCAGCGTTTCGACCAACACCCAGTAGATCGCGGCGACAACGAGGAAGGCTTCGAAGTACAAGACGCTTGCCGCTGCTTCTTTCTGGGTCGCACCCATTTCAGCTCTGTCCACGCCAAGGGTGAAGGCCAGCGAGGTCCCTTTAATCATATCGATAAAGTAGTTCACTGAGCGTCGGCCGGCTGGCGACGCGTGATGCCTGTGGTAGAATGACTCTGTCGCATCATCTGAACTTGGGTTCATTCCAACCGCTTGCGCGGCTTCCCACTGGATGCGGTCCACGCCCAGAATAGCGGCAACGGATGCTTTCGGCCATATAGCCGAGAAAGCAGTGTTTAGCCCATGAAATCGACGCGGTGACGCGTCAATATTCCCCAAAGCCAAGGACTTGCGGCAAGCCGTAAATAAAATAGAAACAACTGCACCAATTTAACGGCGTGCCGCGAAAAAGCTGATGAACAGCCGCACCAAGACGTCGAGGACGCGGAATCCGGAGCACCCGCTTCTACCCGCGAGCGCAGAGGCCAGCACCAAATGCGCAGACCATCGCCGATAAACGCCATAAAAAGCGTCAGCGGGACATAGCCCAGCAACACCGGCAGCCAAGCCCCACATGTATTCGAATCGCAGCCCTGCGCATCTTGGTTACTCGCTGTCCGGGAATGTTCCAGAGCGAACCCTTTTCCAGAATCTCGTCCAGGGTGCCGTCTTCTTTCACTTGGTGATTGCCTTACGTCGACCGGTCGCGCAGGGGCTTGCCTTCGTCGTTTGTTTCGCGGAACGGCAGCGCATTTTCGGATTTCGCTAAAGGGCTTTTCCCGGCAGCCCAGCGCAGCGGGCTTTCCGGCAATCAGTGGCCGGACGAGACGCGGTCCATGACAAGGGCAATCCACCCGACCAAGCGCTGTGTCCTGAGCGAATGTTGCCTATTCATAGGTCGAATGTCGATCTCGCCGCATTTGGCAGTTCACGTTTCAACACTCCTCAAAGTTGGAGCCGAGGTTTGGACCGCAACGGTTTTCCCGCTCAAGGTCTTCAACGCTGCCGATGTTGCTTCGTTTTGCCGGCCTTAACCACGACCCTGCGCCCCCGTCAAAGACGTAAAGGCCTGCGAAAAGGCCGAATTTCGCCTCGCGCTCGGGTGATGGTGATCTGGATGGCGATGTGTCCGATCGGTTGGATTCCCAACGCGCCGATCAGACCGGAAAACGACATAGGACTGAAATGGACCCTCGTGCCGGTTTCCTTGGCTACAGCGTTGATGAATCGACCTCGAACCCCTGCAGCTGTCGAGCTTCACAAAGGTAAAGGGAAAGTACCGCGCCCGACAATGCCGACATTCAGCGTCTCTGCCTGACAGCAACTGACGCCGGTAGCAGGGCGATGTCGGTGAAGTGTGCGTGTTGATCATGATTTCTCGTTACTTTGAATGAAGGCAGGGGTTTTTAAAAACCATGACGCGGCCGCGCTTCAATGGTGCTACGGCAAGCAAAGTCCGCGATTTAGTAAAACATTCTCCTTGTCAGGAATATATTCTGGCAAGGGTGGAGATTGCAAAACGCTCTTTGGGGGGCGCAGCGGCGGACGGGGTTTTCGGGGACGAATCAAGTCAAAACGACAGCCGATATGGGGAATTACCGCGCCAAGAATCACCTCGTAAAACATTTGATCAGACAAATAAACCGCCGCAAAAGTGGAGACTTTGGCGGGCGGGGAAATTCTGTGGCTTTAGACAACGTTTAGCGCAGGCAAACCGCTGCGATGCAATTATTGCGGATCTCGCGCCGCGTGCAACACGATATCTGCAGTCCCTCGGTCATTCATCGCCGACAGTTCGCGGAAGGTCCTGGCGTGGCGCGTTGATCGCCGCTGTAGGCGCGGAATGCGTTCAACGACATGCGCAGCTTGGGCATCTAGACCCGCAACGGTGCGGCGGTATAAGTGGAAGTATACGCTCATTTTCTATTCTTTCTTTCACGTCTATGCGGCGCCCTATCCACCGCATTCGGTTTTGGTAGTTCCGTCAGCGGAAGGCGTTTAGGCTGCAGACCGTGCCGCGGGGTGCGGTGCGGAACAGGCCGTAAACTTACGCGAAGCTTTGGGCGCTGCGGCGAGATATAGGCACTACGCAAAATGCATTGGTTCGGCAAGCCAGGCGGGTCTGAACTTCGACGGGTGTGGCGGTTTTGTATTAGCTTCGGTTTTCATTTTTCCAGCTTTCAATTTCAGGCTTCGTTGACCGTGTCGTCATATGTGGCGTTGCAGCAAAGGTGCAAATCCATAGTCGATATGCGAAAAACGCATGGCTTAAATGGCACAGTTTTACCCATAAACGGCCATATCCGGCTTTGTAATAGGCAAGTTTGACCTTCACACTGAACAATAGGGCCGCCCGATCGTTGGGTAGCCCTGAAAACGGAGAGACCAACACAAACCGGAAGAAGACCCTGAACCAAGCAATGAACCAGCCGCAGCAATCCCGCCCCCCACCAAGCCCCGCAGAAAAACCCCAGCCGGTGATATTTTACGGATTAGCCAGCATTGAAAGTGACCATAGCGCAGCACTACGGTATAGGTGGTCGGTAAATGACTGACCTGTTTCCATCAATCGTATCTTTGGCCCGCGTTCGAGCAAAGCTGCCCAAGGCGGGCATTCATTCTGCCGAAGCCTGCGTGATCTGGTGCCCGATGCGGCCTACGCGCGTTTACTGCAAAAATGGGCAACGTCCGCACTATCGGTATTATGTCTTGGTTCATGGGCCTGCAGGCCGCCCATGGAAATGATTGCAAAAGGCGAGAAAAGAAGGCGCTGCGCGTCAATTCGACGCGATCAGGCCCGCCGCAGACGATCCGGTCCAGTCAGGAGTTCGAGCGGATGATGAACCTCATCGGTGTCCGAGAAGCGTGAGCTTTGATCTCTAGTCGGAACGTGCCCACGCCCTCACCGGCGTTATACTTCAGAGTAACCCCCACAGGACACCCGGCCCCATGCCCCATTTCCCTGATGTTCAAGCACGATCTTGATCGCCTGCGCGGGTTCTTGCCCGCACGATGGACAGCGCGTTGCGCGTGCCATGTTGGCATCCGGTTGGCTGGGACAGTATCCTTGGCCTTGATCCCCGGCGTGGGCGATGTTCCATGGCGCTGGCACAGCGGGCTTATATCGTCAAAGAGGCGCATCGCATGGGCGCAAGCAGATCGGTTTGGCAACGCAATGGGCCGAACGTCGCATCGACCCTTGCGATCGGTGCAATCCCCTTGATCGTGATATCTTTGGACTCGGTTGGAAGGCAACACGCGTACGTTCGATCTTTGCATCCGTCACCTTTGAGGAAACGGCCCGATGAAAACGGTCAGCCCTGTCCGGATGGCGCGCTGTCGTCGCATCACCCCCGACCTTAAAGCTTAAAGCCAATCACGCCGCATCAAAAAGGGGCCGCAGCTTCCTGCGACCCCCTTCATACGTCTAAACCGTTAAGGCTTAAGCCAACCAGTTCCAGACCGGAGAAGAAAATACCGATTTTCTACTGCGGCTGTTTCTGGAGCATCGGACCGTAAAACGGAGTTCTCGCCAAACGGAATTCAGCGAATTCCCTGCGCGGATGGTGCCAGCTGCCGGCGTCGGCTGGGTTGGTTGCGCCCATAACTTCGCGTTTTCGCGAATGGCGCCTTCACCTTCAAGAACCTGAACGAATAACCGGCTCGGACGCCATGAATTCGCACAGTTTTTCGTCATAGAAAGGACGCTCAAGCGTGTACAGCATAGAAAACGCCCGCCTGTGCCTTGGTCATGTGAATACGCTTTTGTGCGACGAATGCGCAGGCCGGCTTCTTCGAATTTTGCGTTGATTTTGCCGGTCGGTTGCGGCGTGTTGCATCTGGTTTTGGATGATCGAGAAATGTGCGCTTCAAAGGGCCATGATAAGCTCTTTCCTAGGTGGGGTTGATTTGGCCGCTCCCTTAGCATGGGTCTCATCCCCCGTGAAAAGCCGCGATTGAGCGGGCCAAGACATGGTCCACACTCGCGTCCATGTAAGCATTTCAGAAATCAACTATTCCGTCGAAGGCGTCCCTTGTTTGAGGAAGCCAGTGCGGTCATCCCCGAAGCCCAACAAAGTGGCCTCGTCGGGCAAAACGGTGCGGGTAAAACCACGCTCTTCAAAATCATTCGCGGAGAGCTGTCACTTGAACGCAGGCCGACAATCAGCTGCCCTCAGCGTGCCAAGATCGGTGGCCAAATCGCTCAAAGAGGTGGCCGTCGTCTGAACGTGTCGCTGATTGAAACGTTCTGGCCCGCCGATGTGGAACGCGGCCGGCTGAATGCACGAGCTGAACACGGACGACCCCGCGCGCAATCGCCGAGGTGGCAGACCCCGTTTGCCGATATCGACGCCTGGTCCGCCGAAGGCCGTGCGCCGCGATCCTCAAAGGCCTCGCTTTGACGATCATGACCAACCAGCAACCCTGCTCTGCCTATTCGGCGGGTGGCGGATGCGCGTGGGCACTTGCGGGGTTCTGTTTGGCAGCCCGAATTTGCTGCTGTGGACGAACCGCCAACTACCTCGACCCGAGGTGGGGTTGGGCCCCCCCCCCCCGCTTTGGCTGAAAACTAACTGTCGAAATACCCGCAATACGGTGGATCATCATCAGCCACGACCGTGGGTCTGCTGAAACCGCGCCGTTGGTGGCATCCCTGCACCTCGAAGAACCGTAAAGCTCAACGTATTATCAAGGGTAATTCGATCCAATTCGCGAAAATCGGGCCGAAAAGCGCGCACAACTGACCCGCAGCAGTGCGAAAAAAGCAGCAGGCGCATAAACAACACATGCAGGCCGTTCGTTGACCGCTTACAAAAGGCTAAGGCGTCCAAGGCAACAGGCCAACGCGGATGAAGGCATCGAAAAGATGGTGACGATCACGCACCGGAAGAGCCGCGCGCAAGGTCTTACCTTCCCGCAACCTGACGAGCTGTCCGCCACCGATCATCCAGCCATTGAAAACGGGTCGATCCGGAACACCACACGGCCAGCCTGTGCTGTCGCGCCTGAATCTGCGGATCGACCAAGACGAACGTATCGCGTTGTTGGTAAAAACGGTCAGGGTAAATCAACGCTGTCCAAGCTGCCTGTCCCAACCGTCTGGTGCTGTTTGATGGCAAGGCGATCAACTCGAGCAAGCTGCGATCGGTTTCTTGCGCAGCAACCAAAGTGGATGAACTGGTCGTTCACGAAAAACGCCGCTTTCCAGCACATGATCAGCGCACGCCCCGGTGTGAAATGCAAATCAAAGCCTGCGGGCGCAGTTGCCGGTTTGGTCCTGGGGCCGATCAGGCCGATACCGAAATTTGGTCGCCTGTCGGGTGGGCAAAAGGACGTCTGTCCCTGCTCTGGCCACGCTGGATGCACCGCATCTGCGATCCTCATGAGCCGACCAAACCACCTTGATACGAATCGCGCGAAGCGCTCGCGAGGCCACTGAACGCCTATTCTGGCGCTGTGATCCTTGTCAGCCACGACATGCACCTCTTGTCGTGGGTGGCAGAACCGTCTTGCTGTGTCGAACTGGGCACTGTTCAGCCCTATGAGGATGACCCTCGAGGCGTATCGCAAGAATGCTGCTGACCGTTGAAAAAGACTGTCATAAGAACGCCCCAAACAGGCCACAGGAGGCCCTTAAACGAAACGCGCCAACCGCGAAGACATCCTTGCCCTGCGCCGGAAGTACGTACCGCCGAGGCGGCGTGACCCAAGATCAACGATATGCGTGACAAACGGCTAAAAAAGCTTGCGGCCCTCCCTTTTAACGAAAAGGAAAAAGTCGAGAAAACCTTGAGGTTTGGAACAAGAAATACGCGAATCTGGCCGCCCTTGAAAACGTCAGAGGCGATCTGATGGGCGCATTTGGAAAAGCTGGAAACCGCGTCTGCCGAAGACACGGGCCGGCACTTAAAGGCAAAGGACGCGGGCTGGCCCGGTGGCAAGTTTATGAATGGCAACTTGATCTGGCATTCATGATCACCGGCGTTCGCCGACATGACGTGACAATTGACCCCTTTGCGATTTGGCCGCGATTTCTGGCCCTGACCCCGCATGACCCCGCACCACGGCGAAATGGTTGCATGGCGCTCGTTATCATTGCCGGACTGATCTTGCCTGGTCTTTGCCGCCTTTGGGGAGGCCGTGCTGGGAGTTCATCGGGATCTCCATGCCCGCCTTTTCGGTGGCGGGTGCGTGCTGCTTTTTCCTGACAGCCCTTGATATTTGTTCGATCGGCCGGACCAAACGCCGCCCGAAGGCCATGCCGAAGCGGATGATTGAACCACGATCGAATCCCTCGGTGTTCCCGTTGGCCATTCCGTTTGATACGCCGGTCCCGGCTCTATCGCGTCGGGATCCGCGACGGGCGAGAAGCCGGCCTCGAAGGGGTTGGCAGACCGTGGCGCCATTACTTGCCCCGTGCTGCTCACAATGGGCCAAATCACCATGCAGGCCAGCGCTATCTGAAAACCCCTTGGGTAAGGGTCGGGGATCAACGTGATCCACGCGACCTTTGGGGATGCTATTGCCGCCCTTTCGGTGCAATTCGTGATAGATGGACTGAGCGCCTTTGTTCGGCCGGGGCCCGGGCGACATTCCCATTGCCTGCCCCATTTCTTGAAGACTGCCAAAAGGATATATGAATAGCCGGATATTGAAACAGGCGTTGATCTACCTGATTTTGCTCCGTGCGGATGGTTTGCGGGCTGGTTCTTTAAAATGCAAACCGTTCAGGGGTGAATAAAACGCTCCAGCAAGTCGCAGTTTTGGGCCTGATTTCATCGGCGTTGCAAGCGGCGACGGGCTTTGGGGCGATAATCAGCCGCAGCGGTGATATCCCGCGCAAAAGCTACAAGGGCGGGACCCCGCAGCGTCACCCTGCCGCGCGCGCGCTGAACGGTCATTTAATTATCTACGCCACGATCAAATGCACGCCGCTGCCGCTTTGTGTGGATACGGGCGCAAACCGATATGTCCCCCGCAAGGATGCCGAGGCCGCGGGCTTAAAGCCCGGAACGATCTGAAGTATCTCGGCGCGCCAGCACCGCCAATGGCGAAAGTGCGCACGCCTATGTCAGGCTGGCCGAGGTTGAGCTGGCGCCGTGCCGCGAAATACCATCGTGCCTGCTGTCGTCAACAAGCGGGCGAGATGCGGCAATCGCTGCTTGGGAGGGCTATCTGGCAAACGCTGGGCCGGACTCGAGATTAACCAAACGAGAGCTAATCTCACCGCGGTATTGTGCGCGTAAAGCCCTTAGGTCTCTGCCCTTTTTTCCCACCGCCCGATCTTCGACCAGTATGCCGCCAATGCTCCCGCGGCCTCAGAGACTTCCATTGGTCGCCGGCGCACGTTCAACGCGTGCTCGTCCACGTCCGAACGGATGCAAACGCGGTCCAGCGCGGCAACTTCTTCGGCCGGATACGGCGCTCCGTGGATCGAAAACACGCAAGGTTGCACGTTTGGTGCAGCCGTTTTGGGTGGTCCAAAAGCACCGGCTGATCCGCATCAAGGGACCCGCCCGCCCAAACCCATGCGGGAAAACCCGTCACCGCCCCCGCCACAGGGCGACATCCAGACTGTTCGAGCCAAGGTTTTGATCGTGCCACGTACCGCCACGCGCCAACACAGCGCCTTGGGCCTGCCAAAAGTTCAGCGTCTCGACCAGTGTCGCTGGGTCAGATGGTAAAGTACGCGGCACCCATCAGGTACTCTGTCCTCGAGAGGTTTTGAAATCAAACGGTTCAACGAGGCAACGCCCCAGCCGTCCGCACCCCAACAGGTGCAGCGCCTTGTTTCAGATTTAACCGATGGCACGCCACGATATCAAGGTGGATCAGGGCATACCGTCTTTGAATAAACCGTTGCAGGAATTGCGCCGCTTTGTGATCGACCCTGCAGGACGACCGCCAATGGTTTTTTCATATCACAGCGATGCGCCTTTTCAGCAGCTTGTCGTAGCCCGCGCCATGGGCATGCGCCATGCGCCTTCGCCTTCGTTTTTGCTGCTTAAAAATGCGTTTGCATACAGCCGTGTCGTCGTTCGAGAAGACGCCCGCATTGTCATGCCCAAGCCGATAATGATCGCGCCGTGATGTCCGCCAGATCAATCACACCCGCCGGATTAAACCGTTCCTGCCGTACAACGCACGTCACACAAGACAACCAAAACGCCCCCGGCGTCGGTGTTGATGACCTCGACCGAGTCACCCTTTCCATTGTTGATGACGTCACCGGGCGGGTTGCCCGTGCTCGATGGCAAATGTTCTCTACAATCCCCGACAAGACCGACGACATTTGCCTAGCCTTGGCGCAAACGCGAGCGCGCATCACGCCCGGACACGACGCCCGCCGCCGCCATGTCCCATGGTCAATGTCTTTCCAATGCCCTGCGCCGGGTTTCGGCTGATTCCCGCCGGTGTCAAACACGACGCCCTTGCCGACCAGCGCCAACGCGGGGCCGCGCTTTCTCGCCGCGTTCCATTTACATCACCAACAACATAGACGGCTTGCCGACCCTTGCCCCGACGCTGAGCAAGGTGCCGCATTGCCAGCTCTTCGAGCTTGGCGTCGTCCAGCAACTTCGACCTCGAGCCAAGGGAATTCCATATCTCGCCAGACGTTGGCAAATTCGGTGGTGGTCAGGATATTTTGGGGTTCGTTGGTCAGGTCGCGGTCAATAAGGGCCGTCTGCGATTGCCATCAAAGCCGGCCGCGCGGCAGCCTCGAACCCTTCGGGCTTGGAGTTCATGATCGTGACCTGCCCCGTGGGCGCGGCTTGCCGTTTGCTTTTTACGATCTTCAGAACGTGTAATCACGCATTCGCCAGACAAAACACAACTCTGCCGTTGGCGCAGGCCAACCGGTCAGGACCAGCAGATCAGCGGTGCCACGGCGGTTTGGCGAAGCGACGCACCCGCAGCCGCGCGCTTCTTGTGCTTGGTTCTCCACTTCACCCATCCACCGCCTTCTGCCGCCATGCCGGTTTCCGGAAAACCCTAGGGGCTGAACGACATCGCCCGCCTGACAATTTCGTGAAGCTATCATGGCAACGAGCCGCTCCAGTGCGCCTTGGTAAGCTTGTGATGCGTCGCGCCGAGGGGTTCAGCGTGCCATCCGCGCCACGGTGACAGCAACGCGGCCTGTATGGCCTGCAATCTGGTCAATATCGTTTTGGGGTGAATGCATGGCGTCCAGTGCGGTCATCATGAACCCTTTGTCTGAATTTTTGCTTAGACGTATCCTGGCGGCGCCGGTAAGGCCAGAAGCAGTTTTTCGCCGGCGGAAATTTTCTTAACGTCCCGGCGAAAGTTAACCCTGCGTTATACCTAAGGGATGCAAGATTGGCCAAGTTGACCAGCCTATATGTTTTGTCCGCAGTTCCTGATCCTGTTTCAGCTTTTTGCGCTGGTTTCTGGTGGCGAATTTTCTGATCAACCGCGCTGTTGTGCTGTTTGACCGGCTGATCGGGCGACGGCCAGACCGCGCCTGGTGTTTCTTGAATTCCACCGTGTTGGGGCTGCCCAAGCTGATCACCACGGTGCTGCCAAAATGCGCGCCTTCGCGGGGTCGGTTAATGTGATCAACCGTATGACCAGCGAATCCGAACTGACCGTATTGCAGGCAACGGGAACCAGCCCCTTGGCGTCTGGCACGGCCTGTGTTCGTCTATGGGCTGTGCCGTTGCGCTGATGAATGTCGGTGTTGACCCAATTTGCTTTTGCCCCTGTTCGAATGCCCAGCTGTCCAACGCGAGGCGTAATTTTCGCAGATGTGACGGCGCGCTGCTCACAACGAGGGACATTCCTGCACCCACGTCCAAAGGTGACGTCTAACACCCGCGTGATCGATGCCGAATGGGGTTTTGCGTGGATGTGTTTCTATCTGACTGCCGCCCGCAACCCCGACGAGGGCGTATCTATACCGCATCCGAAGACTATCTGATCGCAACGGCGACGGCAGACTTTTTTTTTTTCTTGATCATGGTTGACGGCATGGCGCAGCGGCTTGAAGTGGCGGGCCACGCGTCCTGTCGACCACGCAAGTTCCGCGATTTCTCAATGAATATTTCGGCCTTGGTCAGCCAGCAAAAACGCGAAAAAAGCACGGTCCATCTCGACGCGATGCCACAGCAACAGCTGTTCGCGACTGGGAACCAGCTTGAGACCGCCACGAAATCCACATCGGGCGAGATCGCAGAAAGTTGGACCGCGCGCTTTGGCCTCTGCCGCTTTTTGCAATGATTGCTGGCAATGATTGCTAATGCGACCGCTTGTGCTCGGGGGCTTTTCCCGGTTCGGGGTCTGGCGCGAAAATCGTGATCGCTTGGCCGTTGATCGCGATGACCGGGCTGCGTGCACTTTGGTCGAAACACGGTCGGGAGAACGCAGATCGCTGCCATTGTTTTCCTGCCCAGCCCATGAATCGGTGCCGTGATCGTGCATCGGATGATCTGGCAAACGGCGCACCCCGCTGGGACCAAACGGTTTGGTAAACAAAAGGGACGTCGCATGATCCTGCATCTCTATTTCCCGCCCGTTAAAATCATGGGCTTCGTGCTGATCCTCTGCGTGCTGTTTTCCTGCTGGTCCTCGTCGACATGGTTGAACAGGCGCGGAAATTCAGCGCTATGATCGGCTGCCTCGCTTTCGGGATGACCTTGCTGAACACACCCCGAGACGATGAATCTGATCCTGCTTTGATCATGATCCATCAGCCACGGTGGGTGCTGTTTTTTGTCGTTGGCGCGGTCGTCTAACTTGGTTTGTGACCCGTGCCCGCCGGTCGGTCGCTTTAGCGCGTGCAGCACCATTTGGGTGGCCTTCATATCGGCGTATGGCCGTGGGCATGTTGAAACCCGAATCGTTGCGGGCAACCGCGAAAAAATACGCCAGATGACGGACAGTATCCGCGCGGGCGGGACTCTGTTTGTCGGTCAGCGCCGAAGGCTGTGGCTGCGGCAAGCAGCGACCGATGGTGCCAAACCGTGATCCGTGCTTGGCGATCAAACAAAGATGCCTCGGTGCTTATGACGTAACTTTCCTGACCTACGCGCCGGATGGTGGCCCGAAGCGCCGGATCGAAAGCGGGCAGCGCCGCGCCTTGAAGACGGAACTGGATATTGGCGGATGCAAAGTCCATGGTCGGAAGTGGGGTTGTGAAACGCCAGAAGGCGCGCAGAGACGTTTGAGACGCTTACCCTGCCCTCGACCCTGACACGGATCGCATCCCGTGACAGCAATACGACCCCGGCGCGGTGTCATCTAATGATTTGCCCGATATACGAACAGCTTGAAACTCGCTGATTCAGCCCGCGCCGCCAACACAGGTTGGCTTACAGACCGAACTGCCGCGGACCGTTCTTTCTGGGGCGATGGTTCTAGTTGCGAGCGCTTTCACCATGCGCATAACGAGTTCGGAGGCAACGGGCGTTGCCGTGTTGCGTCTGTCTTGTTGGGTTCGGGATTGTATTGTTATTTCCGCAGCTTTGCGCAAATTCTGGGAGAGAACGGGCAGATCCCGGTCTTCTTGGCCCATGGCACCGCCCGTCGCGTCAATTCTCTTGCCCGCTTGTCTTCTTTTACACGCAGAGGAATGGCTTGACATGCGCGTTTGCTCTGACCCCTTCTTGTGGCCCTTGGATTGCTTTGCTGCGCAAGACAGCGCCGTTCCCGCTGTGCTGGTAGCCGATGACCTTTTTTATCACCCGTGACAGGGATACTGGTCGCCCGAAGGCAACTAGGGCGTTTCCAGGGCACCACCCGTATTCGAGACGTCCGCCATTCGCTATACGACCAAACCGGTGCTTGGTATCGAAGGCCGATCGTGCTGAACCGATGGAACGGTACGGTCATCTTGCGGATGCCGCCGAGCTGGATCAGGGGCTGCCAAAACGGTTGCTGCGCGGGCGCCTGGGTTGAACCGCAGTGCAAATGGCCCGCGTGCAGATCGACCGTGTTGAAGGGCGCTATAGCCAACTGTATAAAACCCCCGTGACCTCCGTGCAAAACCTGCAACGATGGCGAGTTGCCCCTGTGCAGATACGGCCGCCCGCCGCGTGGTGCATGACACCGTGGCGCAAACAATTGTAATTTCGACGATGGCGACCTTTCACATCCGGTCCGTTCCAGTCCTTTTTATCCTGCCGCGCCTGCGCCTGCCCGATCCGACACTAGAACGCGCGAACGGCTTTTCCTCGCAGCCAGTCGGTCCCGCACGACGTCGCTTTGGTACGGGGCTGAAGCTGCCCGTAAATTTTCATTACGCTTGGGAAAAGCCGCGACCTGACTTGACCCTATCTAATCGCGTCGACCCCGCACCCTCAGAATTTCGCTAATTCCGCCAAGCGTTCATCATGCGAAAGATCCAGTTTGAACGGTGCTACACGCGGGATGACCAGAGAACCCGGCGACACCCGTGCTACCTGTTTGGCGAGGAGGTTTGATCTGGAGCGCGACCTATCAACTGAGCTTCACAATAGAGGCCGTGAGCGACAGTTCCGTATTCACCGAATACGGTTATGCGGATGATGATCGTCGCGCAGTGATCTGACCCTGTCTCGTGCGCGGCGCGAACAGTTTTTGTGCGCACCAGCCTTTAATAACGTTGAAACCCTGCGCGCCTGGCGAACTAAATAGCACCCTGCCGACCGTCGTAATTGACGGCGAATTCGAACGGCGCTTTTCCCCAAAGCATGGGGAGGAGAACTGCGGTTCGGCCTCGAGGCAACAACAGCCCACTGGCGCAGTTCAACGAGGACATCATCGGCCGTGATGTAAATCTCGGATCAACGGGTCGCTCAAATATCTGCGCCGCTTACCCACCGCTCGGGCCTTGTGACGGATTACGCAGGTCGGGACGGCACTTCAATTTTTTTGACATCACCCAAAGATAGCAGCTTTGCGGCAGACCACAGCCGATGTGGCTCCTTTGGGGCTGTTTGGGTTTTCCAAGCTATCCGATGGCCCGCCGCGAGGCCGGGCGGCGCTCGCAGGTGCTGACGCCTGTGGTTGCAACTGGCTGACCGATGGGGGCAGGCTCGACATTCCGAACGAAGAAGCACGCGCGTCGAGTTCGTCAGGGCAATATCCTGTCATTGGTCGCGCTTTCCGCGCCCCGAACCGGCGTGAAACGTGGCACACCGCAGCGGTGGCCGTTCAAACTGGTCGCGCTTTGACCCCAATGGTTGGATATCCTATGTGGCTGTTGGTCAGTGTTTCGCAAGCGTGATCGAATTCCCGAGTTTACCGATACAATCCGGTCTGTCTGGCGCGCGCTCAGATGTTTTGCCTGGCCAGCCAGATCAGGAACAACGCCGGTGGCTTTCGTGACCGCGCGCACGCTGGTGATGCCGACTCGACATCTCAAAGGCAGAGCTGGCGCCGGGGCTGGAACTTTGGAAAACCACCCGTCGAAGGGACTGATGTCGCTCGAAAGCCTGATCCGGTGAAGACCGGACCGAGGCATTTCAGAAAGTGTCGCTGGACGCAGCTATGACATCAAACCAGCAATGTCAGCCAGCGCGGATGTGCGCTAATGACGTGCAAAACAGTACCGCAGCGACGGCGGGACTTGGCCGACCTACAATAATGAATGCGTGAGCGTCGACCCTTTCGGTTCGGCCGCCGCTATACCTCTTCAACAAGTGTTGAGCCTCTACCGAATATCGGGTTTTAACGTCGCCTGCGGCTTTCTCGCTTCCACGGAAACAGAAAGATATGTAGTCGATCTATGTGGGAAATAAGTAAGATGAACCTGAACCGTCTGACACGAAAGCATCGCCGTCCTTTGGCCTGGCCCTGTGACCAGCCGCCCCGTTTCGGCGCAGAATCTCTTGCGCCCGTGGCCCAAGGTGGAATGAAATCCGTTGTGACTGAATTTGAGGTGCAGCAACGCCGGCGCTTTCCTTGAAGTGTTTGACGCCGCCTGGTGCGACCCGCGATGGGGCGCTGACTTCAACTCATTGGGACGAAACGCCCTGCGCAAACGAAGCCCGGTGGCCCGAGGCGGGGTCGGAACTGAAACCCCAACAAGGCATCGCTGAACAGCCCTGTCCGAAATTTGCGTCGCGCGCGGGATTGAAAGCACCGAAGAAATTTTAACCCCAAGCGCTAAGGTCAATCCGGTAATCTCGCCCGAAACGTTCCGCGATTCCGTCGGAATTCCCCATCGGGTGGCGTGAAACTGTGCGTGGCCCGCTATGCAGCCCGGTGCAAATCAAACTGATGCGAAATCGACCGGCATTGGGTGAAAGCAATGGCAGCGGGCGTGCGCGTTCTTGTGGTCCGAGATCATCATACCCGCCCACCAGCGACAGGCCGGCAACGGGTAAATGCACTGGCCCGAACAGATTTCCCAGTCCAAATCTGCGCTGATTTTCGAACTACGCCAGCGCCTATTCGCGAACCGCTTCGCGGGTCGTGCGGCATCTACCAGTGGGCAGATACTGAACTGACTTGCCCCCCGAGCCTGCAAAACCGCTGATCCTCAGCCTTGCGCCGGGCCGAAGCACCGATCCTCTACCATCCCGAACGCCGTGGCGCTGTTTCAGCTGCGCGACATCGAGGAAAACGAACGTCACTGCCAGCGACCTATTCGGCGATCGAATAATGCCGAACCTACTACATCCCAGCGGACGGACCGAGGCAGCACTGGCACAGGCCGCAAGCATCGTGCCCCGATGCGAAGATGTGATGAATCTGTTAACGGTATTGCCAAAGAGGCCAGCCCGCCGAAGTGCTGGAACGTGCCACGCAGCCCCGCAGAAATCCCGCAAGAGTGCGAATTGAGCTGTCAAAAGCTGACCCCCGGCGAAGTCTTCAACGAACGCTGACCCGCGCCAATGGGTCAAAACGCTATGCTGCTGAATGATTGTTGGCCGTAACCGCTGCCAACGCAAATCTTGCCTCGCGCGAGGATGTTGACCAAACGCGCTGCGGTCAAGGAACGGCTGACCGCTATGCCGAACAGCTGCTAGAACAACTGCGGCCGACGCGCGCATCGTTTCGCAAATGACCCAAGCCAAAACGGGCTTTGGCCGACAAGCGTTGTGATCTCTTGCGCGAACCTCTGGCATCGCCAGAGGTCGCCGCACGGCTTGGGCGATGCTGGCAAGGCGAAGTGCCACTTGGCCTGGATCGGCCGATCCGCGCCACCTGCCCCGTGATATCCCCCATTGCCATCATTGATAGCCCGTCCGACGCGCGGAGAAGGCAGGCAAGCACCGCCCTACCCGTGTTGCGGCGCACGACTTTGCCGTGACCGCGGTCGGGAACACCCGGATCCGGCAATGCCGCAAGGCGTGATCGACGTAATCGCGCGCGGCGTTGACCTGGTGCGCAGCGGGTTGCCCTGTGCCTTGACCAACGGCCCCGATCCACAAGGAAAGCGCTGAAAGACGGCGCCGCTTTCGCCTATCCGTCATACGGAAAATACCTTGCTGCGCTGGCCGTGGTTTGAGGTGGTGAATGATGCTGGCCTCGGATCAGCTGCGGGTCGTGCCGAGCCGACAATCCACATTTGATTGGATCCAGGTCCCAAATGTCCTGACCCCTGCCCCATCTGCGCCGCGTGATAGAGATTACATCGGCGGGGCTGATTGTCCCAATTCGGGATCGAACACCCAAGAATTGCAAATCGCGGGCCTGAACCCCCCACGCTGGAGAAGCGCACGATGGGCCGTCAGTGAGCCCGACTGGATGAACCCGCTCGTTAACGCGCAGATGCAGGGGCGAATAGGCTTTGACCTCAGCGGACCGCAAACCCTGCGAATACGATGTTCCATGCTGGCCGCGCGGGCACGATAATGAACGCGGCGATTGCCATGTACCACGATCAAGCGCTTGATCCCGAATCAAGACGCCTGGATTTCGAAAACCGCGGCGTCAAACGTTACGCTCGGCCTGCCCGTTCATCTCCGAACCTCGCCTAATCTATGGGCACTGGCGTTTGACATCGCGGGTCGGTAATTGCCAATCCTACCAGCATGGTCGAAGCGCTGCGTATGGCGTACCGTATGGCGCAATCATGAGCGTGCCGCCCCCCGTCTTTTCCCAGTTTCAACAGGTCCCCCAGATGAGCACAATCGACAACTTCCGCCCCTGCGCGATGTGATTAACACCATGGACCTCAAGGCACGCAAATCCTTGGGCAGAACTTTTTGCTCGACTCACCCTTACGGCCAAGATCGCGCGGCAAGCGGGCCGATATGAACTGAATGTGATGTGCTTGAAAATCGGGCCAGGTCCCGGTGGGTTGAAAACGCCGCGTGGGTTGCTGTCCGGCGAAAGGGGCGCGCCGCGTTTCTTGCCGATCGAAAGGACAAACGCTGCTTGCCTGCGCTCGCCGAAATTTCGGACGCCCTATCCGAATCGGCTGATGGTCATCGAAGGCGACGCGCTCGAGATTGACCCGTTAGCCCATCTGACGCCACCGATGCCGCATGCCGCGAACCTGCCGTACAACGTGGGCACCCGAAGCTGTTGTCCGTTGGTTGACCCGCGCCGCAAGAACATGGCCGCCGTTCTGGCAAAGCTTACCCTGATGTTCCAGCGCGAGGTAGCTGAACGTATCGTGGCCAAACCCCGCTCCAGCCCTATGGCCGTCTGGCTCTGCTGGCACAGTGGCGGGCCGATGCACGGATCGTGCTGAACCTGCCGCCCGAGGCCTTACCCCCGCCCAAAGTATCCTCTGCGGGTGGTGCATCTCACGGCCCTGCCCGAACCGCGATTCCCGCCGATCCGGCCCCGTGTTGAACCGTATTGTAGCTGCGGCGTTTAAACCAGCGGCGGCAAGATCTGCGTTCCGCACTGAAAGGTGCCGCACCGGAAAATATCGAGGAACCGTTTGCTGGCCGCGGGTCTAAAGCCGAACCACGGAACGGGCGGAACAGGTGCCGCTAGAAGGGTTCTGCGCCTGGCCTACCGCGAGATGCCCAAACCTGATGCCCCCTATCATTAGCTTCAAAAGCAACAAAGGCCGCCGAATCGCGGGCCCTTTGCTACAATGGTCGCAAAGTGTCCTATTCTGCCGCTTTCGGGGCAGGTCGCCGTTTGTTGTCCTTTGCGGACTCGTCAAGCGTCCTGCATTCGGGGCTGGTGCGGCGCGGCGCAACGGCGTGGCTTGGCTTGTTCTCGGTATCTCGACAAGGTTTGTCTTCGGGTGCGTCGCCCATCTGCTGGCCGTCGCTTGTCCGACTTGGCGCGTTGTCGTTCTGGTTCGGGTTCTAAACGGGGGCGGCGGCGCTTGGGCGCAATCTGCGTTACCGTTGTTTGCCCTCTGTTGGCTGTCTGGCTTATCACCTGTGTCGGCATCTGCAGCAGGTTGGTCAGCGTTATTCTTGCCCCGCCTTTGCGCCACGCTTTCGCGTTCCTGACGTTCTACCGCTCGCGGTCCACGCCTCAGCTGCGTTCACCGGTTTTCAAGCGTTCTTGGCTGGTCACGACGCTGGTCGATCTCGCGCTGTGCCTCGGACAACATCCCAGGTATGGTTCGGCGTGCTGTTGAAAGGTTCCTCTGCCCGCCACGACGGTCATTGCCCTAGATGGGCGTCACGCGCCAACTGGCTTGTATTTCTCGATAAATCCTGCTGCGGTCGTGCCGCGTACCTTGCCTCGGGGCCAGAA
>Ga0163217_1097097_pt1 | contig 20381 bp, 6 predicted proteins | sample SynspAceP_FD_185933 | JGI IMG/M metagenome (GOLD analysis project Ga0163217, IMG submission 185933) | Saline lake microbial communities from Ace Lake in Antarctica - Synechococcus sp. Ace-P (PacBio error correction) | ecosystem: Environmental > Aquatic > Non-marine Saline and Alkaline > Saline ...
CCAAAAAGAAAAAAAAAAAGAGAAGAATTTTTTTACCCCAGAAGCAAAAAACTTTTATTAAAAAAGGGAACTAAAACTTTTTGGGTTTTAAATAAATTGAAAATTCCAATTTTTTTTTTTTTTTTTACACTATACAAATCTAACCATATTAATTAAAATGAGCCATGCAGAAATGAAAAATAACCTGTGGTACGCAGTGAAATTTCGAAGCGGAAATTTGAAAACCAACGTGGATCGACCAAAAATGCAGGCCGGTTGAGTTTAATCCAAACCTTCAATTGGAAGTTTACTTTAATAAACAAATGCAGTAGAATTGGGGTATTATGCCGTCACACTTTAGCTCTGATGAAAGTTGTTTTTTCCTGAAAGTAAATTGAAAATTGCACACACCACTCCAGAACTTTACAACTAGTAAAGAAGTATTTTACGAAACCAATTGAATTGGCGAAAGAACTCTTGAATTTAGACTTAGTCTCCTTCTAAAATAGACATTGGTAGTTTACGATGTGAATGGTTTTAGCAAGAGAAGAAAAACTTCGCTATTCTAAGTCGGACTTCATAGCTAATAAGTTAGACAAGGAATGATGTGGGGCCAAAGAAAAAAAGTCAATTGGAGCCGAGAGAAGTATTCCTTTATGGATTGGTTCGTATTTGCCGTATCGGCCAGCGAAGAGAGCTAATCAGACCAAGCGGAAAGGCAACAATTGAGATTAAGAAGCGATGTAAAACAAGAGGTGAACAACGAGGCAGCTTTAGAAAAAAGAGCCGCTTATTGAGAATGACTCTGTTCATGGTGCTTTTGAAGGAATTGGTAGAAGTGGATCTGCGGGAACGCACAATGACAGTCTAATGGTCAGCGTATATTCAAATGGAATCAATGGAACAATCCAGACGAGATTTTTGATTACACTGCTTTATGAAATCAATAATGCCATTAATATATGAACAAATGGAGTTTTTAAGGAAGAACTGCATTGAGCAGACACCTGAATCTAAAGGTGGTTGAAAGCTGAGTTTATTTTGAAACTGCACCAGGCAAGAAATTCCAAACATTTGTGTACGGTGTAAATCAAGGGTGAAACTGACATCGAAAAAGAGACCATTTTATTCCTGCAGTTCTTGTACTAACGAACGCTCCATCGTTCCTCGTATTGAAAGTAATTGAAGATAAATTTCAAATAAGAAAAGAGGTCACATACGAAACTGTACATGCTTATCACAAATGACCAAAACTTATTGGACATATGCATCAGCCAAAGTAACTCCGAGAGGTCGTTCGCACAATCAACATGTAATTCTGAAACAGGTGCGAGAAAAGCGTACTAAAGTATTGCCTTCAGTTGCAAGATAAAATTGGACTGCGAATGGCAGTGCGAGTTCTACTCTAAATGGTTCTTTGGCATTATGACTTTTCATTGAAAAACGGAAAACGAACTTTCGAAGAGTGAACGAAGTAATGAGAAATGAGGTCATTAGAAGGAAATTTAGTGAATCAGATATTTCTACTGCATAAGATCCTGAATTGGTTTCTTCTGATATCGTTGGTGATTCTTTGTTGTTCATGTTTGAATAGTCCTGCTACATTGTTTTTTCTCCAGACAGAAACGTTGTTCTTTATGTACTGGTATGACAATGAATTTGGTACACAAAACAAGTGATTCGTTAGCGAAAATAATTCTAAAGTGAAGATTGATTACTTACTAGTAGATCATCCACGATAAAAAGAAAGGCTTTGAATTGTTGAAATCAAAGGCCTTTTTATTGTCGATAAATTTCATTCTTGCTTTTATGCTTTCTTGACTAAAACAATTGTTCTCATAACGTGTAACCTTTTATTGTATCAATTATACAAAAAAAGAACATGTTTTATAATTTCGAATTAAGAACTCCAACAAAAATCATATTTGGCAAAGGTCCCAAATAGAAAAAATAGCAACGGAAATCCCTACCGATGCAAAAGTATTAATGTTGTATGAGGTCGGAAGCAATTAAGAAAAAATGGCATTTATGAACCAGTTACAATATGCAACTACCGCAGCATTCTGTGATAGAATTTGGTGGAATAAGAGCAATCACAAATACCAACTTTATGAGACTTTAGAGGTAATCAAATCTGAAACAGTCACGTTTTTATTAGCAGTTTGGTGTGTTCCGTAATTGACGGTGCACCAAATCTGTTATCGAGCGCCGCTTTTATGAAGGCGACAATCCTTGGGATATACTTAAAAAAAATTCAAATCCGAAAGGAGTGGTATGCATTTTGGAACAGTTTTAACACTACCTGCAACCGGTTTCAAGAAATGAACTCTGGAGCGTAGTTTTCAAAATGAGGAAAACCATAGAAAACGGAATGGGTGGACCAGGATTAATTCCCACTCAATTCTCAGTTTTTTACAGACCCAAGGTGGATTGCTTTATCCGAAACGACAAATTTGTAAACGGAATCACTGATGCATTTACACTACGTTATTGAACATACATTCCTATCCTGCAGGGCGCTTCATTACAAGATGAAATGGGCGAAGAATATTACAAACGCTGTTGAAACTGCTCCTAAAATCATCAAAGACACATCTGATTATGAAGCGGCAAGTAATTTATGTGGTGTTGTACAATGGCGCTGGAATGGCTTGATTCAGAAAGGCGTTCCAGGACCGATTGGGCAACTCATGGAATTGGACCTACGAATTAAACTGCTGTATTCGAGAATCGACCACGCTAAGAACTTTGGCGATTATTGACTAATTTATACCGATATCAAAATAAAGGTAAGAGTAAAAGAAAATTAGCTCAGTAATGGCTGATAACGTGTTTGGGGAATTACTTCTGGAAGCACTTTAAGAAAAAGCCGAAAAGCGAATAGACAGTACAGTTTGAAATCTTTCCAATATGGATATTTCGACCAACCTATCAGACTATACGAAAGACTAATGAAAGGCTTCGCTCAAATTGATCAATAGTGTTTGAAAGAAAGAGGTTGGGGTAGCCTGGGCGAACGAAAAAAAATCACTCCCAAGTGATGTACGAAAATTATAGAAATGAGTTATTAAATTCATTATCAATTTAATCGATGAATCAAGTATATCATATTTTCTTGCCTTCGAGCAATCGGGTTTCCTTTTTGAGAGCACTACTGGATAAAGAGAAATTAAATAATTGACAAGACTTTACATAAAAACCTTATCTAAATTTTATATAACTTGTAATACCAGCCGATTAAGGGTATCTTTATCGGCTGTTTTGATTCATGAACTATGCGGAAATGATTTTTATTGGGGAGTTTTTTTAGTGTTCTTAGGAGCATGCAGCTACGGCGTTTTGGGCAACTATTGTTAATGGTGGCGTATCAAACAATGGCTTCAGTCACTTTAAAGAAATTACTTTCTCAATTCGCTACGGTTTTGGATTTACTTTATTAGCCATCGTAATTGTTGAACGAGTAAAAAAACAGATCAATCGCCGCTCCTAGCAATCCGCTAAATCTAAGCGGAAGCTGGATGAAGGCAGGAACAATCTAATGGGTCTCACCAGTGTGCTAATTATTTATGTGTTAAAAAATATTCGTTTTCCATTGCCGATCGTTTTGCTCATGCAAGAGCACTTGGATGGGTGTCATTGTAGAATGGTTTGATGTGAACGAAAAACACCTTCTAGGCAGAAAATAGTGGCGGCAATAGTACAGTTGCTAATTGGAGACCGCACTCTCTGCTAAAAATCTCAAATCTCTCTTTAGATGAATTGGAATTGTGGGATTTTTATTTCGCTTCTTGGCTTTCTATCTCCTAATTGTTAAGTGTATACATCTGGCAAAGTTGCATTAAATATGAGGCACCTGCACCGTAGTTTTTTGGATGCTAAGTGAGGTTTTGTGATCATCTTTTATTTATGGCATTGATTGCCTATTACAGGCACTTCAATATTAATATTTTATCTCCTACGGAATTCCGTAGCCTTATTCAGGCACCGTGTTACCTCCTATTCTTTTTGCATATGGAAATAGCTTTCTGCAGGAACAAGGCAGCCGGAGACTATGTTTGGTGCAGTTGACTTCCAATCTCAGTAATCATTGGCCCTATTCGTGCTCAATGAAAAATATAATTCATCGCAATGATGGGATTGTATTTGGATCCTTTTAGCGGTGGTTTTGATGAATTATCAGAAAAAAGTTAAAAACTATTAGGATAATATTTACCTTCAACCTTCAATATCGACACCGTTGAAAAAATATTATTCCAATCCAAGACCCAATCACCTTAAGCTTCTTTCGTATTATTTTCGAATCTGCTTTTTATGGGAACCCTTATCTTTTAAAGATCCAATTTTGTCTCCGTATTTCTTACAAGTCCACAGTTGCATTTTAAATTATGATTTGGCACTTTTATCAAAGTTAACGAAAAGTTTTGCTTTCTATTGTGATCATTGGCTTGCTTTGTGCTTCATGTAATTTATGAATCTATTGCAAATACCTACAAGCAGCATCTTGCTATATTTTTTCTTTGTGTTTTTTAGCTATATCCTGCTAATAGATAAAGCCATACTACAACAACACACTTGTACTCTGATCTGCTTATTGGCTCCTTTTTTTTTTGCAATCACCCGCTTCTGACGAAGCATTAAGTATAAAAAAGGAATTCAATATACATCCCTAACTGGCGACTTATTATTGTTCCAGTTGCAATTAGTGATTGTATATTTTATGCGAAGGCATCGCAAAATCAAACTCTGATTGTTGATTAAAATGGAACCAGTCAAGACATTTTTAGATGCAGAAATGGCCTGCGAGCTCAGCATTGCAGCTTCATTTTGCAATCTGAGCTGCCATTTATTTTATCAGCTATTGGTGGATTAGCATTCGAATCTTTTAAATTGGATTTTTATATTCTTATAAACGTACACAAAAACTAGCGCTAATCGCTGCTCTAATTTCATATTATGAATTGCATGGCTGTTGACCGAAAACCCTCATATTTTTTCATTTATGATGATGGGCGCCTTGGTTAACTTTCTTTCATATCCAGAAGAAAGTTTTAGAAATTTCTCACCAAATACACCAACGTTAAAATCAATACAGGCTGCTACTTAAAGACAACTTTTGTTGCAAGTCAAAGAAGTTATCGTTGGAACTTACCATCATATTTTAATTTCCAAGTATCAGTTTTCCATGCGACATCCTTATTATTGTTGAAGGCAACACAGAATGGACGTGGTAAAGCTACTTAATAGCTTTCGTGGCGGATGAAAATCCAAGCTAAGAAAAACGGAAGCAACTAAATTTGCTTGTGATGAATTTATGACAAAAAAGAAAGTCATCAATGTGGATTTAAGAAGCTTTGATTGAACTACGATCAATTCGATTGGTGAGTATGCATCCAGAACAGGAGTTCAACAGCAAAAGCCAATTCGAGAACGCGAGAAAAAAAGGACTTCGAAACAATTGAAAGGTGAAAAGCCAAAGTTAAAGTCTCTTTTAATGGTCAGCCAGCAACAAATAGCTTATAAAGACCATGGATTTGTCTAAAGTGAAAGAAGGTATTTTTGAAAGAAAAGAGATTAATGTAGTTGGTGTGAGGGAAAGAGGTTTAATCTTTTAACCAATTTTAATATCCATCTTCTGATGGAGAATTCTAACTATTTCAATATTCCGTTTTCGGAACTTTCTCATAAAAAATAAGAATGAGATTTAAATTTTTGAAACTCTATATCCACTCCTGTGTTTGTTCAATTGAGTTTCGCAACTCAGATAATTATTAGTACATAATTCTATTCTCGGCTAATTAAATAAGACATATATCTATCGCCTTGCACTTTTTGACATCTTAAACAATAATAACTTCCAAATACTATTAAATCAGATTTAGCGATTTTAGAAAATCTTGTAATTTAGCATTGCTCATTTATGCTGCCTATGTATTTCTTTCAGAAGTTCATTCTGGATTAAAATCGTCAACAAAACCACTTTGTTCTCCCAATTGCAGTTCGCTTTATAAGCCTCTGTTCTTTCTTTTCTTCTCTTTCCAAAAGCTTAACGCAAGACCTGATTATTCGCTAAACAGAACATAACCTCCAGAGGCTCCTCTTGCTTGATAAGCTCCTCAAATAAATCCCCCAATGATATTGATTGTATTCTTTCCCATGTTCAAATCCTTTCATATCAAAATTACCAAACTTTGGTAAATCTCTAGATTCAATAAAAAATCCCGCCTAAGGCATTGCTTAGCGATTCAAGTATAAAAGGTTCATCACTTTTTTATTCTCGAATGTTCCAAGTAGAAATAATAATTTCAAACACATTCCTCAACTCTGCTCCGTCGATACCATGGTGGACGCAAAACGGAGTAATATTTCCATGAGTTGGTGCTAATAACCATTTTCTTTAAGCCACACAATATCCATTCAAGCAAGTAGTAACTATCTTCTGAATTCATTGATCACGATGTGCATTTAACAATCTCTACCTCTTACCAAAGAACAAAGTTAGGACACCTCAACATATTTATTTGATTCCAGCTCTAAACAAATCTCTAGACAGTTCTGCTTTAGCAGTCAAATCCTCTATCAACAAATAACAATCGAGTGCTGAATAGCTACTTTACAACCAAGCGGGTTTCCACCAAAATTAGAACCGTGTTGACCTTGGCTTATCACATTCATTAACTTCGTCGTTGCATAAAAACTGCTGAAACTGGAAACACCAACCTGAAACTGCTTTTTCCTAAAATTCACTACATCAGGTTTAAACCCCCGCTGTTACTTTCACAAGCGTTTTTACCTGAACAAGTACACTCCTTATGCAACCGCAATAAGAAAACTTCCTGTTCTATCCTATTCGGTTGAACCTCAATCAAGGCCAATAATAAAACCACCAGCTTCTTTGCACAAACGCGCGGCTTCAGCCATGTAATTATGCATCTGGCAACAAATACCACCAGCTTCCCTTGAATCGGCTCCACTAAAAATCGGCTATGTTATCCTTGTTTTAATGAATTCAGCTAGTGGCAGTTAAATCAATTGAAGGAACACTATACAAAACCAGGAGTATAACGGTCCGAAATTTTACGTGCATTTGAATCATCTGAAAATGAAACACATTGTAGTGGTTCGACTCGTTGAAAATTTCCATTGGCTAACAATAAAATTCGTTGCAGCACTTCATGAGATACTCATATCTTCTCAAATATGGCCCACTTTCGGCATAATTTAATAGCCTGTTCACAGCCTCAGCCCTGTATCATTGGGAAGCACTTTGTCATAGTCAAGTAATTGGTAATGTCATTTTTCAAAGGCCCCCAATACAGTCGTTGTAAAACGCTCGCGAAGTCAAGTTAAATGTTTTTCCTGCTGCTCTATTAATGCGTTTACAATCTTTGGATGGAACAATGACCTTGGTATAACAAGCGAATAAGCAGAATGAATAAAATCAATAATAAAATTCTTTCTTCTACAATCCCAAACATGAACACCCTCACCTTTTCGCTAAACCACCGGAAGTGGATATAGTTTTTGTGTGCCCATATTTATCTTCCTCTCTAACCGCTTGATTAGTAAGCGGTTTTTATTTTTTTCTACTGTTATACTCATTACTCGCTACTTTAATTCTACAAAAATTGAAAATACAAATATATCTATATTTGAACGGAATTTTTTAGATACCACTATGGTTAGAAAAACTAATCTAAAACAAATTCAACTATAGTTAACCTTTCAAATCAGGAGCATCCCATTACTCCAAACTGCATTAAAAATGAATTGAGCCATTAGATGACTTGTTGAGACTCACCTAACTGGCAATAGAAACACTGGAATTTATCTGGACTATTGGAAATACTCACTACCACTTAAGATAGGTAAATGAATAAACATCGCTCAAGATTAGTTTTTAAATAACCGAATAATCGTTCCAACAAACTTGAATTATTTTTTTGGGAACCGCAATCCAGATTATATTCAAAACACTCTTTAAAAACTAATTTTGCACCATGAGAAAGAAGAAATAAAGAAAACATAATTCCAATAATGGAATGTAAACTGTTTTGGAATGCAGTTGCCGAAGGTAAAATCATTAGCGAAAGTAGATGATTTAAGTGTAATCTTTTGAGCAATGCTGTTCCAGGTGGATGTTGGGTAGACATCCAAGTTCACAAAAAGAAAAAGAACTACGTTGAAGGCAAAGCCATTAAATTTCATAAGTATGTCTGAAAAATCTGTAGAAACCCTTTTTGCCCGAACATTTCGGAACTGTGGAGGCTGGCAAGTGCTAATTCTTTCTTATGAAGATCAATTGGCCTATAAAGCAACGAAGATAAAAAAGACAATTTCGAGCGTTTGGCAAAAAATGAATTGCCTGAAAATTGAACAATTCCTTGGAGCGCCTAAAACAACTTTATTAAGCCGGCAATAATTAGAATATACTTTCCTCTAACAAACGATGTTTACAGAAGTAGAAATCGCAGAAGAAAACGAATTGAACAAGATGGCTTGATTCCATGTCCCGTGACGATTTTTGTAAAGTACTATGACATCAATCATTGTTAATTTTAAATCTGATCCAGTCAAATCAAAATCGGTTGGCAGTTAGAGATTATTGCAAAAGCACTGGATTGACATTTTTTTTTTGATATTGAAGAGCCAACATGGATTACTGCGTAATTTATTATGTCGAAAGCTTCAACTGTGGAATTAATGGTAGGATTCGGTGGTTTTCTTTCAGGAAGAAAAAGAAAAATAGAATTGGTTTTAATGCAACATTTTGGCTGATGAGTTTCCACAAGATTCACAGTTTGTGCTTAGTGTAAAAAATGGGAAATAGGAACGATACTTCTGGTGACCAAGAAGTGAATTACTTTAAAGGTAATATCACTGTTGGAGGTATACTGACTTTCAAGATCTCACTAAAAAAATTTCAGTTTTTTTAAAGTGGACCTACATCCTTTTTACCAAACCAACTCCGAACAAGCAGAAACTTATATCAATCACGCTGCTAAATTCGCAAACATTCAGTGGCGGACTCAAACGGTTTACGATTTATATACAGGAACAGGAAACATCCGCGAATTAACGTTGCGAAATCGGCGAAAAGGTAGTTTGTGAGAATATTCCCTGAACCATTGCAGGAAGCAAAGCACAATTCTGAAATTGGAATGGAATTAGCACTACGTGCTTTTTTGCAGAGAAATATTGAAGGATGTTGTTGACAGCAGACTTTGTAAAGAAAATGGAAAAGCAGATGTCCTTCTTAATGACTCCTCGCAAGAGCGTGGAAATGCAACCGCTGTAATCGAAACGCAATGTTGGAAAATGGATCCGGAACGAATGTTTATGTAAGTTGTATCCGGCTACAACATGCTAAGAGATTTACAGCGTTAAGACGTGAATTATAAGGTGATAAAAAGTGCATAGCGTTAGATATGTTTCCCTCACACACACCCCACATAGAAAATGTAGTGTTAATTGGAAAGAAAATGAAAGCAGAGTTAGATAAAAATTTATGGACAGCCGTTAATCAAGAAGCGATATTGGATGGGATTTGGGTTGGAAGTTAGTCCCAGCTCTAAAAGAAATACATTGATCATTTTAAAAGATAAAAGTTCTAAGAATTCTAATTCTGTGGTGCAAATGCATATGAGTTAGCATAATTTACAATGAGAATGGCTTTTCCTAATTAAATTACTTAATTGATTATCGCCAACGCAATTGGCTAATTTCAAAAATAAATCTACTTTTATTTCCCGAAAACACCTCATTGAAGAAATTTCTTTGAGCATGAAGGAACCTATGATTTAATTTATGCGAGCAAACCTTCCTTTTGTGCAATAAAGTCGAACATTTGGGGCCCCGGGGGGGGAAAAAAAAACAATTTAAATGCCTGACAAAACTTTTGATTTAACTTGCTCAGAACGGAAAATTAGTAGGGATTGCTGTGGAGCGAAGATTTTGGGGCGAAGACAGTGCCACCATTTGGAGGAACCTCGAAAAGAATACTTGAACCTACTCGAACGCAATTGTTTTTAAGATTAAAACATTAAGTAGAAATCAACAACAGTATTAAAAACCACGAGCAAGTGAGATTAAATTATTGATTCTGAGAAATAGACTTTAATTTGAATTTCAATACGAAACAATATGGCAAAGCTAGTAAAACTCTGATTATTAAGATCCACGATAAGATTCATTCAAAAAGGTGAACAGAAATTGCTTATCAATATTTTTGAAGATAACTAGTACGAAAAAGGATTATTATAGCTGGTATTGCGCCAAAAGGGATATCAATTTGCTAAGCTATTTGAGTGAAACCTTGAAGAAGATTTTCGAAAATTAAAATCTCAATTAAGTTTGAAATTAAAAATAACAAAGACAATCCGATACGAGAGTAAAATTGAAAGTTATCCATAAACGAAAAAGATCTTTCCGACAAGGTGGATCATTGTTGTGGATTAGATGTAATTGAATTCAGGAAAAACAGTTAATCATGAGTGATTATTTTTCTGAATGGACCTATAAAAAAGCTCTCTACAGCCGTTTTAGTCCAACGAAATCACCGGTCCGTTCCCGTTAGTGCCGATTATGTGGAACTTCTCTTGTCTAACTACAACTGCAAGAATCACGTAGAAGTTAACATTCAGTCCTTCAGGAATAACAAATACGTTATCTAATATAAGTGAAAAGCAATTTTAATTTGCGGTAAGTTGGGTGCAATTAGCAATTAATTGGCTTTGATAATAACTTTCTCGTTCTAAATAGCTTTTGCTCTATAAATAATTTTAATTCTTCTTCAGTAAGATTGGCAATTAACGGGCGTTTCACTGGGCTGATTTTCAACCGTCAAAATAAAAAATATTAGCAATGTGCAAATTTTAGATAGATTTCGTTTTGCCACTTCATTCATTAAATCCAATATTATTGAAAGAAACCATGGTGTTCCCTCCACCAGATAAGAGCAATCAAAATCAGAATGTTGATTAATTAAGTGATTCAAGAAGCGGTTTTGACTCAATCAACCGAAATCCATTCCTCAAGCAATTCTTTCAAAATACGTCGTGATTGTTTTTTCCTTCTTTTTCTCTAATCAACTTGATCTCTAAAGTCTCGAAAAAAGCATGTCGAGTGATGAGCTACTTTTTTAGACCCAATTTCGATTTACCAGACCCCAATGAAACCAAGAATAAAAGTCTCATTTAATCTAATTTTCAAAAGGATGAATTGGGTTCTTTGCTAATAGTATTATAGACTACCGTTTCAAACAGTTTAGGAAAGAAAAAAAAATTTTCGAAACCCTTAAAAAATCCCCCTCCCCCCCCCAACGAACCAACAACCCATCTATTGTCATTGTTACGGTTCTTTTGCGCTTAAATAACACCTCCTATAAAATATATAATTCCTGCTACCTTTTCGGCGCTCATCATTTTACCTTCTTCTCTGTGAGAAGTGCTTGTGGCAACCATCAGCGTCAATGCAGTATTTTCCTAATATTGGAGGATGTAAAGCCAGGACAACACCATAAATGTAATCCCTGTTTTTTTATTTCAGTGCGCAAAGAGTTTAAGGAAACCTTGCATGGCATATTTTAGAAGCGAATAACCTGTTTCTTGCAGGCCAAACCAATCAATCCACCAATCAACGAAGAAACACATACTACCTGAACCTCCTCTTTAATATATGCGGAGTGCATATTTATGTAGCGTAGACTGTTCCCACAGAAATTAACTTGCATCAACTTTTTCGATTTAACGCTTAATGTCTGAATTCTATAATCAACGCCCTCATTTGAGATTCCAGCATTTGTTAATCAACACATGCTATAGACTGAAAAGCAAGCAATAGTGTTCATCTAACTAATCGTTTACAATCTGATGTTGAATGCCCACGTCCGGCTACTATAACCAATACAATCTACACCTTTAGATTTAAAAGTATTTACAGTAGCATTCCATTTTCTGCATGACGAGCTACAATAAGCTACCTTCTGCCATCAGACGCGGAAGTACTCGGCGGTTGCCTGGCGATTCCAGAAGTTTCGCGCCCGTTACGATGAACGGACCTACCTTTCCTAGTGTGACTTTAATTTGAAAATAAAGATAAAGTGTAATTTTCTTTGCTTGTTTAGAAATAAGTACGTAAGAATGTACACTTCAATGAATTTCTTGATGGTTAACGACAAAAAAAGATACCAAGAAAGTTTATTAGACTTTCCGAACGACTGTATAAAAATGAACCCACAATTGATTCCACATTTGCGGTCAAAGATATTGAAAAGTAATTTGACAAAAATGACCAATAAACTATTCAAGAAATGGAGAGGCAGTTCGTTGGATATAAAGATAGCAATAATATAACCATTGCGTCTGGGCAGCTTTTCATTAATTCAAAAAACGTCCAAAGAATTTAAGCAGCTACAGTGGAATTGGTTTTTTGAATGCATCAATAATCTAGGATGCTGCTTTCTTAATGTTCGACACCGCAAAAAATGGTTGAAAAAAGGTAATGGAAGCTATGGATGGGCCATAAACTTTGGTGAAAAAGAATAAATAGTGGGGATTGGTAACCGAAAATTTTATGCTTGCTCCACCTAAATTATTGTAGAATGTATAACCCTGATATACTACCTACATTTCTTTGAGATTATGGAATTCAAAGTCTAATTATCGAACAATAATTATTCAAGAAATACACAGATGAATTGGCCGAGATTTTAATGAGAAGGCTAACCGAATTTGCCAATCCCTGAATATAACACTTTAATAGACCATTGATATTCGGATTTGTATAAATATCCGTAAGACTTCAGAACAATCTTACAATCGAGCTTGGGTAAAACATGAAGGCATTTTAAGCCAATGGAGCAAAAGCAAGCCATGGTGATAATTGAAAACGAATAAGCCAAATTCTTGATGAGAACTTAATTCATTTTGCCCTAATTTCAAAGGGAAGTTCTGTTGATTTTTTAATCGCATTGCAGAAGATTCTCATCAAATTTCAAACCAGTAGGTGATAATTTTAAACTGGTGGGGAAATTTGAAATTTTTGCTTTACAGAAAATGGGCGTTTTGTGAATACCTTTCTTTGGGTTGGCTTTTTGGAATTTGATCCTGATCACCAATAGTAAAGACTAGAAGGTGCATTAATTTAACAGCATAAAGAAAACAAGTTGCAATAAAAGTAATTACAAAGAAGCGGTGATACCTGGATTGGTGACTTTAATCCGAAGAATTGATTCACGTAATTGAGAATCTGGGAGTGAATAATTGCGTACTTTATTGTACCTATCGCTACATTTTTGATCGAAGCAAGCCCTTTGAGCGCACAAAAATCATAACAGTAAACCCTTTATAAAAGGGACTTAAAAAAAAAGTTTAAAAAAGGAAAAATCAGTCGATTCCGCTTTGTCAATTTGAATAATGTAAAAAAAAAAAAAAAAAAAAAAAAAAAAAAAAAAACCAAAAAAAAAAAAAAAAAAGCATATATTTGCAAACGCTTAACAAAGCAGGATTTTGTTTAGCTCTAGCTGGTAGGCACATCCCTTTTAGGAGGGGTCCTGGTTCGAACCCCAGACAAGTCACAAAAAAGCTTCCAAATTTATCGGAGGTTTTTGATTTATGAGTTTCTTCTTCGAAATGTTATATTTTTTTGCCCTGGCTGAAACTGGTAGACAGAGCATGGTTGAGAGGCCATGTTGTCCTTATGGATGTGGCAGGTTCCGAGTCCCCGTTTTTTTTTCCCGTGGGGCCCCCCCCAAAAAACTTCCCAAAAAAAAGAAAAAAAAAAAAATAAAGCAGTGAGTTAATCACTTGCTGCTTTATTGTTTATTTCGCCATTGCACAATTACCAGAAGGCAACCTAATCTAACTAATCATGCGTCCTAAGTCAAACAATAAAATCTTACAGCCCATTGAATAAAAATTAATACTATTTCTCTTAACCGGTTTCTATTCACCCAAGCCATTGCCTTCGGATCTTTATAGGATGGCTGAAAAATTTTCAAACATTTAACTGGTAGTACTATGAATAAAAGTCACTTCATTGTTGCAATCGTGGAGGCAACCTATCATTCGTCCAAACTTAACTGTTGACTATAGAATACAATTGTACTTTTAGGTTAGTTACAAACTTACAATATGACACTAATTTATACTTCTAATATATCTTGCTCTCTAATTGATTCCCATATTAAATCGAAATACAGAACAAATTTTACCATTCCCTTCCTCATTGTAATGGTGATGGTCTTAACTCTTGAGCTCATGCTGTTATGATTCAATACCAAAACAATATGCAGAGTTCACTAGCAATGAGAAGGAAGTTTAAAGCAGAGATTTTATTGTTTTAGTCGTCAAATACCTTCTGCTCAATTTAAATCACTTATGTAATTCGATTTGCACAAAAAATAGCTCTACTAATATTGATTAATCTGCTTCGAAACAATAAGATGGAGAATCCCTAGCTTATAACTTTAGCAAGATGCTTCAAGGAATTATCCTTAGTTTACACATGCCAACGCTCTTTTGGCCCATTTGGAACCAGTTCTTTATATCCATCAAAACAGGAGTTAAACAGTTAATCCTATTGCAAATGGACAATACCGTAAATAACTGTGCTTGTTTCGGAATATAAAAATGGACAATTAGCTGGAAAAAGTCACGAGAGTGGGCAATCGGGTGATTGACAATGTGCAAACAAACACAATCTTCTTTAAGTGGTATTAACATACGAACAACTATTCTATTACCGCCTGTTTAGGTGACACCATAGATTTTTTTCGCTAACATTACTGACTTGAAACGAACCAAGTGGGTAAGAGCCCGACTTACAACATTGCCGTTGGCAAAACTTTACAACCACGGTCGTACTGTTAATTTTTTAGTGGATTTTAAGTAGTGCCCTGAACAACAGCCGGGACTTATCACCGACATTCAACTGGATTGACAAAACTGTGGGTCACTAATTTTTTCATTTGATATCAACTGTGAATCCTTATATTCACAGCATATTAAGAACAAAACAAAATAGCTTTTCAATCTACCCCAACCCTTCACAAGGAGTCTTTACGTTAAACTCCTCAATGATCAAAACTTAAATTCAAACCTGTTTCGGTTCGTTCCATACTGGACAGCTTATTACAAGAATTCAGGTATTGAACTTCGCAACAACAGTTCAATACTTGAATTAAGAAGTGGAATTTATTTCATCTCAATTCCACGAAAAGGTGGAATTGTTTCAAAAAAAGATATTCTGACAAAAATAATCAAAAGGGAATGGGTTAAAACTCGCTTCCTTTTTTTCACTGGAGAATCTTTCGTTACTTTTTTTAGTCCATTTATAATGGTTTTGATATATTATATATTGACTGCATTCCACTTATTGGATTAACAAATAGTTTTGTAACAATTCCTTAATGCAACCCTTCAGTTGGTCAAATAACGTTCTAATAAAAAAAACGATATGAAAAAGAATCTACTTCCTTCTTGGTTATATAAACTAATTATTTTGTTATTTCCAACCGGCCTTAAAGCCTTTAATTGGCTATGAAGTTTTCAAATTCAAACCATATGCAGGAAGAATTAATGATTTAAATTTAGAATTTAACAATATATGACGCACGACACCACCAGTAGTTTTAGTTAATTGAATTTTTTAGCACCTGTGGTATTGCAGGACAATTTTAAAGCATCCTCATCAGAACATACGACAATTCTAACACATTCCAACTGCAGTCCAAACCCTATTCCTTTGAAAGAACTAGCTATTCGGAACCTATACAACATTTTAACGATATGGTTGCTCTGATTTTCTATTATATGGATATTAATATTTTCAGTAATTATTGCAAATATAGCAACGTCAGGAAATTAAAGTGGCATTTTGAATCAACGGGTGTTGGGGACTCTATTCCAATAGTTTCACCAAAATAATAAACACCCCGAATATCTCTCAATCAAGCAACCATATCAAGAGTTATAATTTACATGCTACTGAACGCCTGATTGGTGACAGTTTGGTTATAATTAGCACAGCCTCCAGCATGTTTTCAATACAGGTATACTACAAACTCCCGTTCGGTTAAATCAATATTGCAACGTTGGAATTTCTATACAAGGCATTTTAAAAGGTAACATGGATCATTTATCGCTTTGACTACTTAGTGTAGAAATTGAAGTATCGCAAAAACAATATAAAGGCACAACTCATCGTGTTTTGGTCAATATATGCCAGGCAAAATAGTACAACTTTACCAAGTAACACATTTTGAAATCACTACAACTCAAGGGTTGACACTACCTTTGTACAACTGACTCGTATGTTTTTTGAAATTTAAGGCTGCGGAGTGAATACCGGCCATGTAAGTTTATAGACAGCAATAAATTGGTGCAACCGTTAACACATTTAATGGTAATTAGCTATTTAAATGCCTCCAAATGGATTACTCTAAACCAAATACCCCTTACATTTTATGTTCAATGCGACTAGTGGCTGCGATTTATACACTCAAATATTCACATCCGATTTGATCCTGTATCGACAACATCTATTAAAGAAAAAGAGCTTAATAATTTCCAAAAACTATCCTAACCCTCTAAAGGAAACTTTTTACGTTAAAACCTAAAATGACGAAAACTTGAATTCAACTGTTCTGTCGTTCCATTACCTGGACAGCTATAACAATAAATCAGGTAATTGAACTCGCAAAACAAAGTTCAATATCTCTGAATTATAAGAGTGGTAATTTATTTCAATCTCAATTCCCACGAAAAGTGGATAATTGTTCAAAAAAGATAATCCTGACAAAAATAATCAAAGGGAAGTGGGTAAAACTCGCTCCCTTTTTTTATCATCCATACCTTTTTTCTGGGTTCATTATTCTTTTGGATCGAAGACTTTTTTTAATTTCCTTCATCCAGTCGATTTGAGTGTGTTAAATAGATCGTCATAATCTCTTTTGTAGCCAAGCCGATTCGTGTTCTCCTGAAATGGTACCTACTCCATTCGTTTGACTTCCTTAAAAAGTCTTTCGATGGCTTCAATTCAGGGTTGTGGTTCCAAAAGTGCAATCATAACTCTCCTTCCAATATATTAATGTGCAAATTCCCGTCTCCGGCGTGTCCATAACACACGATCGAAAGCGTATTCAGTTCAATTGACTTACAATTTTCAGGCAAATTTCTAGGCAAGGCAAGCACGGGAACCACTGTGTCCCTTCTTCTTGTAATGGAATGTTTTTTAACCGCTTCTCCACTACTGCGTCTTAACCGCGCACAAATTACTATTTCTGTGCTTCATGTATCTAGCCATCAATAACTTCCACCACAATCGAATGTTCAATCACAGCATAAACTTCTCCAATTCATTAATTAAAGTGGCTTCGTCGTTTCCAATCAACTCAAATCAGCAATGATGCTTGAGTAAGTACGATTCTAGCTTTAAAATATGATCGTTGATAAAGTCTTGGCGCCATAAATAGCATCTCGTTCCATTAACTCCATAGCAGAAGGCAACAACACTTCTGATTCCTAAAAAATAGCAAGAGAACAGCTCGTGGCGGCATCTTCAATGAATTGGAATGGCACTAACATCAAAGCTCAAATTGGCGGATGAGGATCAACCTTAAAACGATTTAGTAACAAACCCCAAACGTTTCCTTCAATGCAACAAGAATTGTTGCAAGTTATAGCCAGTTGCATTCTTTAGCACATTAGCGCCAGTCCGCAAATGAATTTTCACCATTGGCAATAACCATATTCTAGATTGAGCACAATAAATCCCTTTACAACGCCCATAACTTAACAGCTTTTGGAACATCCTGATTTTCGGCTATATTTCCACCGATAAATGCACTACCCTATTGCTTGCCGAGATCGGAGGGTAAAACAACCCTTTTTCTTTGACTGCGTTTTGCATACTTCCAGTGATCACTCCTGGTTTCCGTGTCAACTGCAAATTATCTTCATCTATGTTTAAAATTCTATTTAGATTCTCCATAAGAAATTAGTAACTCACCTTTCACTGCCAATGCCCACGCTTTAAACTGTAACCGGCTCCTCTTGGAGTAAATCACAAATGGAATGCTCATTACAATACTTTAAAATTTTTGATACTCGCGAACCTCTTTGGGTTTAGAAACAATTTCGGATTGAAAAACTAAATCCCTCGGTGTAAATCATGGGTATACTGCTCAAATTGTTTCTACCTTTTAAAGTAAGAGAGGACACATTGAAATTAAATAATCAATCGCAGAAAAGATCAATTTATTATATGTCATGTTGGAATTTTATTAATAACTAAAAAACAGCCTCTTTCACTTAGCGAATAGAGGCGTTTTCTAATTCATTCATATTATTTTACTAGTCAAGAATTCACTTCCTTTCACTGTGCATCCTTGCAAATCAATGACATAGAAATAGGTTCGCAGGGAAGCTGTACACCACTTTGGGTTCTACCATCTCCAACACTCTTCAGTGTTGAGGTTAATACAATTTTCTCCCCAATCGTAAAGATAGTTACCTCAACAGCAATTGCTAAGTCAACCCTTTAAATTGATTCTTAAAAACATCGTTTAAATTTCCATCTCCATTTGGGAGAGAACACATTGGATTTGAACCATTCTAAATAATTACGATGTTTCCAAATATTGATCCTTTAGTTATGTATCGGTAGCAAGTTTTAAATTCTGAGCATCAACGTCAAATACATTTTCACTATGAAAAATTAAAATCCACTGCGGTTAAACCATACTACTGTATCTGTGCGCATTGTTTACGACCCATTCTGTAATCAATTCCATTAAATGGATTTATTATCACCAAAGTAACAAGCTCCTGAACACCAAGGTGTAAGTCCAATCAAATCAGCAATTGGTTGGTTAACCTCTATAATGCAAATTACTATCCACATCGAAACATCCAGCAGCATTCTCTCACTTCCACGAAATATTTCGTCCTACGTTTTTTACCCAAGGGGGGATTTGAGATGGAATTCCGAACCGTTGCATGCATTCTAAACCTGCCCCCTGCCCGGCGGACCATATAGGTTATTCCAACGGTGTCCTCCCAGAAAGAATGATTCAGTTCAACGATTTCCTTCAGCGAAATTTTCAAGATCAAAAAAATGGGTCACATCAACACCTACAAAATAAACTGTGTCTTGTCAAAACATCCGTTAATATCAGTTCCTGTCACCGACATACAATAGTAGTCCGTCATCTGGAAATGGCAATGTGGGATTAGAATAAAGATCATTCAATCCTATAATTGGACTCACGAATAGAGTTAACGCCCGGAAGCTTGTATGAAGCAATATCTCCTTTACACATTGTTAGGTATCACTCTTGCATCAACACTGGCAATGGATTAACAGTTACTAATTATTGAATCTCTCGCAAAATACAAGCATTTCATCTTCCCTTCTAAATAATACATCGTAGTTATAAAGCGAACAGATAGGATTCTGCACAGTATCGAAAGTTTCAATTGAGTTGATGTGTCCCCCATGTTATTTCGCTCCAACAGGACTGGTAAGGAAACCTACCTAAAATTTACAGTATCGCCTAAGCAACACCGCAAGTCATTCCAGCATCATCACTGGGCAAGGATTGTACAGTGACTGTGATTCGAATCTGATTTGAAACAACCAATTTGCTCCAATTCCAATTTACGCGTATAAGTAGTGGTAGTAGTGAACAAATACTTTTGGATTTGCAAATAGTTGGATTACTTAACCTGCAGCAGGAGTCAAATATATGTGCCTGCTCCAGTTTGCATTAATTTGAGCTGTATCCAAAACAATACGTGATTATGCAGGTTCCTGCATTTGTAATGGTAATGTATCACTTGATATTTTTTAGATTTAAAAGTATCCGCTACATGCTTAATTAGAAGTTACATATCAATTTTGAACATTAAATACTCCATGAGTTTCATAAGTATAGTCGGAGAACTAATGTAGAAGTTCCTACTCCATCGCCCAAATCCACTCCATCTGTAATAGTACCTGTCGCAACTGTAGATAAATCCAGTGAAGGTTTGTCCACTGCTCGCTTGACAAACGTATTGCTTCGAAAAGGGCTACTGGTCTAGAAATTCAACTAAAATACCGTTACTGGAATCTTGTTCTCACAACATTACCATCTACGCCGGCACAAAATACTTGTCGTTGCAGTTGACCTAGCAATTGGATGGCGTTGTTTGCATTGGACAGCCAAGTTATTGTAGTCCCATGTAATAATTTATTGCTCCAGTTGCGGTCAGTTGATTTCTTTCTTGTTCACAAATGTCCACATCATTGCCTGCATCAACTATCGGAGTGTAATTCACATTAACAACCATCGAACTATCCCAAAAACATCCATTTCCATCTGTAACGGGTAACAAATATGTCGTCGTTACTATTGGGAAATG
>Ga0163217_1006648_pt1 | contig 20378 bp, 14 predicted proteins | sample SynspAceP_FD_185933 | JGI IMG/M metagenome (GOLD analysis project Ga0163217, IMG submission 185933) | Saline lake microbial communities from Ace Lake in Antarctica - Synechococcus sp. Ace-P (PacBio error correction) | ecosystem: Environmental > Aquatic > Non-marine Saline and Alkaline > Saline ...
CCACACCAGGAAGAAAAAAAAAAAAAAAAAAAAAAAAAAAAAAAAAAAAAGAGGAAAAATTTTTGCTCCAAGTTTTGGGGAGTGGGTAATGGCCTTCATCCAAAATACAGCCAATTGGTATGCAGCCGGAATTGCAAAAATTTTAAAATCATAAAAAAATCGCGTAAATAGCCCGCCTGAAGGTGGTCGTTCGATATCATCTTTGAAAAAGGGTCAATTTCTTTTGCCGCGTTGCCCACGATTCTTTCCTGAAAGGTCCTGAATAATGATCTACATCTTCAGCATTTTGAGACCGTTTCAAATTTTTTGCCACCATATTTCAACTTCATTGAACTTTTACGCCCAAATTCTTCTTCGCGACTCGGCCCAATGACCCGGCATATTCGGCGGTCAAATTTCCATTTCGAAAAGACAGAGAAAGATTGGAGCAAACTGAATTTTGATGTCCCATTCCTCGACTCACGATAATACTCCACGTAAGTAAATCCAATTGGGAAAGTTCCAGCGCCCAATTGAAGTGTGATCGGATTTGCCTCAGCTCAGCAATGTGGTAACCTGAAATAGACACTGAAAATAAAATTCGAATACTATTTCTCGATGAATACTGACCTGCCCTCCCCATCAAACCGAAGGGAAAACTCAGTCGAAAAGATCATGCTATTCTGTCTTGATCTTCTTTTAATAATATCAGCTTGAACTGTTTCCCCCGGACTTTATTGGCGAATGGTCATCGCTTGATTTTTTGGAAATACAACCTCTTTCAGGTCAAAACCTGATCCACCCGTCACTCCCAAGAAGCATAATACCCACGGCATCATTTCCTGCTGGATTTCAGCATTATAGGTAGTTTCTTGGGATTCCTTTACCGTATAGATTTGAATTTAATTTTTTGATTGATTTCATACCTCCAAACCATTTGCCTTGATGTATACTTCCACATTGCTGATCAAATCCGCTGTATTCATGGAAAATGCCGTCATAAGTTTGCCGCTGGGCCATTGATAGTCATCCAGATACTGAAAGTCATCTGAGGTCCACTAGATTGAACCCCTGAAATAAAGCCTTTTGCATCATCTAAGAGCAAACATTCTACTCCAGAGTTTTCCCGATTTTTCCCATAGATATCTAGCGGTAATCTGGATCTTTCCCATAAATTTGTAACTGAATCCAAAAGCGTGGAAGACGCTTCGCGCAGCCATATCTTTGGTACAATAGTGGAATCGCTTGTTTGGGTAGCTCCGGTCCCCTCTCAGCAAACAATCCGAGTAGGATCTTCTCCTCTCGTTTGAAGGAAAAAACTCCAGCCGTATACGGGAATTTGCCTGGCACATTTTCCGAAGTCCCATTTCACATACAATCACCCGCTCATATTTCGGAGGCGAATTTTGCGAATACGGGAACCGAAAGTGACCCCTTTTGGGGGGGGGGGGGGAATAACGTCTGGAACTCTTGATTTCCTTATCTCTGACTTTACAAATATAGAATCATACTTGGTAGCGCTGCACCTCTATCGCCCACTCTTCCACCATTTCTTCATTTTTTGGATCCAAGTCAAGTTTCTACTTGTGCAAAGACCTTCTGCAGCTCTTTGATCATCGATCTTTGTCCTTCGAGTTTCAACTTCTGATCGCTTCGAATAGACTTTTGAGATCTGTACAGTTGCTGTGCAATATCCTTTTTGTGCTTCACCCAAGAATCCATAGGATCGCGATTAACCTCAGCGATTTCGGAGATGATATCGAATTCTCGCAGGCGGAAATGATGTAAATCCTTTTCCTGAGTGCAGCCTGTCATCAAAAGCTACTTTTCCCAGCCGCAATTTTTCCACTGATCTTTGCGATAAGGGCCGATACAACTGAATCATCCCGGATCATTTGAATAGCTGAAGCAATCGTCCCGCAAAAACCGGGATAGCCCCAACTATCCCCAAAGGTTATGACCCCGCCTTGATTCTATTTTTTTACATCTCGGATCGCAATCCAAGGCTCTCGTTTAATCAACTTATTGAGTAGCAATCACATCGGCAAAATCAACGATATCAATTTTTCTAATTGAGATGCTGCACGCCTATTCAGGAGTCATACACCATAAGCGATAAATCCGGAGTGTTTTTCGATGATTTCTGTATCAGATCTGCCCGACTTCCAAGAATCCCAAAAACTCACCATTCAAAAACCAAGCAGCCCTTTACCGATCCCGGCACCTGCACATATTTGAGGGCTAGATTGGACTGGCCTAGCTCAGCTAAAGATCGCATGGAAAACCCGAGACATGTGAATGGCATTCATTCGAAATTCGATCCCTAGGAAGTGCTACTCAACCAGTCTTCTCGCTTGGACGTCCACCAGAGATAATGGCAAAAGCGTTTTATCCTCAAATCCACACACAATTCGACGATAAATTCATCAACCAAGGAGCGATTTACCAGATCCTCCCTGTGCCAGTAAATTCCCTAAAAACAGCACTGTGAGTATTTTTATTCTTTCTTTCTACTGATCGAAAATACTTTGCGTTTTACCGGAATTTTTCAAGCAGAAAATAGCTCTCCTAACAGGTTTCCTTATGCTCTGTCCCAATCATAAGCCTTCACGTAATCTATCTCCAATCGGAAAGTCACATGACTGACAGGATCATTGGCATCTCCTGAAGCCAAGTGCCTCCTTCATCATCCGGAGCAATAGATTCGATTGATTCCCCATAGGCAATGAAGTTCCTTGAATTTCTTCAGGAAAGAATGGTCCCCTCCCCCTCCTCCGCCAAAATCTTCACAGGGCCTGCTCCATTTATCACGAAGTAGATCATCACATCTATTTGGAAAACTCTACGCTGACCACCTTGATACAACGTGATCGCAGATAGCCTGACACTTCCCTGAATACGCACACAATCCGGACCGATTTCCTGGACGGATCGGTTATGTCCAGGTGATCAATTTCACAGCCGGTAGCTTGGATGCATCCGACGCATGATATCACAATCCGCACATATGTCCATCAAAAAGTGTGCTGCGGTGACGATTCGGAATGGTTTTTTGGTTTGTAAATCTCTCTGAGAAATAGTCATTGATTTGGGTAAATCTATTGGTTTAACGAAAATAGAATTCAAGCCAGAATTTCATTTTTCCGATTGCTCTTGCGAATATACAGAATCCGATAAAGGAAGTGCCTCCAGCTGTCGTAAGAAACGAATAATATTTGTGGTCGGTTGAAATAGGTTCTTTTAAAATTGAGTTCTAAAAATAATCAAAATCACAAAATCACTCAATTGCACATAACATCTAAATTAAAATTGTAGCTCGCCTTTAAAATCGTCCTTTAAAAATTAACCTCAATTGCGATAAAATGAGTATTAATTAGATTAAAAAGCCTATTATCGCTTTGATTAGAAGCTTATCTATTCCTTCAAATAAGTAGATTTCATTCCTGGATAGGTTTTTACTAATATTCGGATCTGTTAGTTTAGCGATAGATTAACACCCAAAAATCGCATGTCTGTCAAAAAATTTGCGTTTTTTCGTCTCCATTAATCAAGCCGCACTTGGCGGATTTTTGTTTGGCTTTGAACTGCTGTCATCTCTGGTGCGAGCGAGATAATCCAGAAGTCTGGCAACTGAGTCGATTGGCTACATGGTCTTGCATCGCTTCGGCTTCTATATGGTAACAGTAATCGGAGCGCTTTTGGTGGATTTCCGGCAGATTTCGATTTGGTCGAAAGAATAGCACTACTTTGGATAGGCTTAACTTTATTTCGTTTTCTGCTTTTCGTTCTGCCCATGGCTTGGGATGTGACCTCGTTTACCATTTTTAGATTTATCTGGCGGTTTTGGGTGTAGGAGCTTCTTCTGTCGTCGCACCGATTATATTTCTGAGATTGCCCCCTGCAAAAACAGAGGACTTCTCGTGCCCCTTATATCAATTCAACATTGTCTTTGGAATTGTCATCGCGTATGTAATCAAATATCTTATTGGAACTGCCGAGCTCGCGTCACAATGGAGCTGATGCTTGGTTAGAAGCTATCCCGCTCTGATTTATTACCGCGATGATTTTTAGAAATTCCAGAAGTCAGATGGCTGATCGGAAAACTACTCATGATGTGGCATCAGGCAAGGATTAATCCTTACAGAACTGATCCTGAAGGCGTAAGAAGAAGCATTCGTCTGGGCTATAGAAGAGGAAAAGAAAATGAAAAGAAAAGGGAAGTTTCCTCCGGCCATTTCGCTAAAACGCTTTTTACCCAGACCAATACTCGCGATTATGATTGCCTTTTTTCAATCAAAGTATCTGGATCAATGCCATCATCTACTTGCCCCGAGGGTTATTTTGAGTGAACAGGAATATCACGGGAAGAACGCCTTGATTTCTACCATAGGAATCGGTTGTAGTCAATCTTATCGGACCTTTTTTGGCCTGTATTTGGAATTGATCGAATTGGCCGAAGGAAGCTGATGTATATCGGCTTCAATCGGCTATATCATCTCACTCTCCCTGATGGCTTATAATTTTTTTCTTGGGCCGGGAATTCCATCCTTTTGGTTAACCAAATATTTTGTGTTTTTGGATTTATCATCTCCCACGCCATTGGTCAAGGTCGGTTGATTTGGGTATTTATTTCAGAAATGTTTCCAATGATCTTCGAGCCTATGGTCAACATCGTTTCATTTACGCATTGGATTTCTCGCAGCTTTGATTCAAACGTATTTTCCATTCTTCGCCAACCAAATTTGGGCCCCGGCTAACATTTCGCCTTTCCCTTGCGTTGAATGATGGTCTGGCAGCTCTTCTGGGTTCGATTCAAAATGCCAGAAGACGAAAGGGAGATCCTTGAAGAAATTCACCAAAAAATTCATTACCATGAAAAATCAAGGTTTAAATATTTGAGAAATGCTTTGGATTGCTTACACCGCAGGAGCAGTTCCGGGCGGCGCACCGAAGAATGTAGCGGTTGAAATCTGCATCAATTAGGTTGGATTCCTAATTTGATATCTGCTGTTGAAAAAACAGTGATGGGAAAAATCTTTTAGTAAACTTTTTGAGACTTTTCAAACTGCCTTTGAAACTTAATTCAAAGAAAGTTCAACTCATGGCACCTCCAAAGTATTTAGTGGATGATTCAACCAAGGAAAACATCCATAACAACATAGTCCTCCTCCGGTTGCTTGGGGATTTTATCGAATGGAATAATGAAAATCGATTTAGCAGTTTCACAGGCTGACGCCTTCGTATTTGTTCCCTGGAGTTCGGTAATCCAAAAAGTCCTAAGTACAACTGTTCAGGCTTCTCAGCATCAACGTATACGAATTTTTGACGCTCATCATTAGACTCCTTTTTTATGACTTTGAAGTCATTGAGAAGCTTTTTAGGCTGGCAAGATATATTAAAAAAAAATGACGAGAGTTTGGTGGCTTTTGCAGATACTTTAATGTTGACCCAAGCAATAGAATCGTCCCTGCACGTACTTAGACCAACACTTTCCAATGGACCTTAATTTGGCATTACGAAAAGGCTCAAAGGTGAGCGGTGCAATTTCATATAAACCAAGTGAAAATGATTCTCATCCGGGTTTACAACACGTTCAAGTGAAGATAGTATCGGCGCTGGAAGAATGCTTTCTCAGGGTTTATAATCAAGAAGCTATCTCGAAGGAAAAAAGTCCACTAGACACGCTTGATTTTTGCTTGTAAAGCTAGGGGCTTTTTCGTAGCGCTAAAAAGGGGGCAAATTCCACGCTACAACGTTGAAGAAAATAATGAGAAAATCATTAATACTTATCCATAATGACGCCAGTAATCTCATTTCTTAGCAAATAGTCTGGAGAACCGCCAACGTCGGAGCAGGCCGATGAAGTCCTAATAGCTACCAGCGGAAGTACCGCAAATGCGAATATTTTACTTCATATTAAGTCGCTTTTTGAACTTTATTGGTCAATTAACCGATAACCTAAAAATAAAAAATCCTGCCTATATCTGATCTGCCACTTCAAGCTAGTTCTTCTTTTACTGAGTCAATTCGGCCTTGTTAATAATATGTCCAAATGGTAACGAAAGTGTACAAGGATGAACGTGAGGGCACTTCAAGTCCTATAACTGCCATTTCCTATTCTAGTACATTGACCGCGCGATCCATCACTTTGGCTACTTTTTGGGCAAAATAAAATGTAACCTTGTCAAGTCTCCGATCCAAGTGAAAATATAATCACTTCCCTTTTTGGACAACCAACCACGTGCCCTCTTGACCAAAGGCCATAATATCTAGAAAAGCGATAAAGTCAGCATCCTCAGCAATGATTTCTGCTGGAATCTTCTTCGGTTGATGAATTTTAGTGAATATTGAAGCCATAAGGTTTAAAAAAAAAATCCCGGGCTCACCGGTAATTGGATTAATATGTTAATATCTAAGTTTCGAAATTGAAGCATTCCGGCTGGGGCATTGACTTTCAGCTAAATCAACCCTTTTTCTTGCCACAAGACCTTTTCCAAATGGAGATCCCAAGGAAATTTTTCCAGCTTTCAATCTGCTTCCTCCTCCGATAACAACGTTAAAGCCGACCGTTCATCCCATTTTTTACATTCATTTTAATCTCACGGTGCTTAAGATCCCCACTTTCGGTAATCATAAGTGATTGAATCAAAAATTCGGGCATTCCCCACTACAGCTTCTAATTTTGCAAATTTTTCAATTCCAATGTCCTTGGCACTTTTTGCTGCATCGTATTCCTGCATTTTCACTGAGATCAACCTTATCTCTTGCGTCTGCGATTTGCTTTGCAATATCCTTCGCCCTTCCTTTAAGAATCCTGAAGTCATCTTTCAACTTGCGTAGGCCTTCCTCTGTGTAAGTAATTGTAAAATTGGTCCCATGATTAATTCCTATTCAGTAGCTTTAAAAACAAAAGTAACGTGCGCGTGCCCGGACCGTTACTTGAATAATCTTAACCTTATTGATAACAAAAAAATAAAATCTTCGCTTCATAAAACAAAGCCTTCAAGAATTATTAAAGTCTGATTTAGTTAAAAATCAAAATCTTTTTTAAAGCCATCGAAATAGCTTCAGTGCGAGAAAATCTGCAACATAACTTTTAGGAAATGATGTTGCCAGTTTGAATAGTTTGGAAAAATGATCACTAAAGATTAAGCTAATTCCGGTTCTCCTATTTGCCCCGAGTTTTCACTTCCACTGCAGCTATATCTACAGATGAAAACTTAATCAATATCGACCTGAACAGTCCAACAGGTAAGTCTATGATTCAACAATATTTAACTTTTTCCACCAAATAAAGAGATCTCAATAATCATTAATCCAAATGATTTCCTTTATCTCTTTGACCAAAACTGAATGGATCTTTTTTCCATAGGATTCAAATAAGTCCAGCCTCCACATGCGGGCGAAAAACAAGTATGTATCTTCGAGCCGTCTAATTTCTCAAACTCGATCTTTTGGCTTGGGCTAAAAATTTGTAAACTTCTAACATTCTCTAAAACCATCCAAGACGGCTTCCTTTTAAAATACCCCTGATCTAACGAAGTATTGCAAAGTTGAAAGCTAACACCTCTCCACGAGCAGTATTGATTAGCCAAAATGGATTTTTTCAAGCTTTCCCCAATTCTGCTATGGTAAGAAACGTCTCTGGTTTCAGCAGTGAGAGGAACATGGCACTGAAAATGTCAGCTTTTGAATTTTATTCTTCCAAGAAAAATTCTTTGGGAATGAATTTATTCCCAAAAACCAGTCTTGTATTTGTCATAAAGCCAAAGACTTTTACTCCAAACCCCTTCAGTCCTTTTGGCAAAGGCTTTCCCCATATTACCGAAACCTAAAATCAGACAGTCTTACCTTTTAGCTCTAACGGCCTCTATTTCCTTCACGATCCCAGATGGCCATTCGATTTCCGAATCAGCCTTTTCTGAATTGATTAAATAAATGTCCAAAAGCATCCCCAAAGCATGCCTCACTACTGCATCACCGGTTTTCCTTTCCGCTGCGTGAAAAAAGCTTAATATTTCGAGTTCAAGGTATTCCAAACAATCTGATCTAGTCCCCGCTCCTCTCTCCCGAATAAAATTTAACTGAGTAAAGCTTTTGACAGTAAATTCTTGATCGCATTGGAGTTTTTGAACGGATAAATCAGCCCTTGATATGATCCACCTGCCTCAAGTATTTCCGGCCGAGTGATTTTTGGCAAAAATAGACGCCTCATGTGATCAAGCTCCTCCAGCAAGGGATATAAATTTCCCTCATGCATCTCATCCATTATCAAGAATTATAGGGAAGATTAGATATTAAGTAGCGACATCGCTAACTAAATGAAATAGACTGCCATCCTAATAAATCATTGCAGTAGTAATAAAATGGACAGATGCCAGTGCAGGATTGATTCCTATTTTTATCCAAGACTATCGGTTAATAGTCCCCCCATAAATGAAGCCAATAACACTACTGAAAATAAGGCGATTGAAACCACCAAACGCAAATGCTCTTCACTTCCGATAGAAAAACCACAGCACAGAAAAACGAAGTGGCAAGGATGAAATCCATTTAAAATATGCTACCAAAAAAAACTTTGATAAAACGCCCTCGAAAAGCGAAATCGCAAAATTGATTTGTTAGCCAGTGAAATTGGACTACAAGAGATGAAGATTGAATCCCTACATTCCCCCCGTTGCGGTGATCACGGGATAAAAGAATGCCAGCGCGGTGACTTTGCTCATCCTTCTTCGAAAAAAGACCATAATCCAGCTCCCAAAAGTCCACCTACTATTCCGATCAAAGCCAAAGGAAGTCTCGCCTTGGAAACAGCTTGAAAACCGAATCAATGATTCATCAACCGTGTCGGAGTTCCTGTCATAGCCTAATATCTTCCTCAGCTCTTCCAATGCTGAATATCAAGGAATATCATCGACTGTGATTTCGACCCACTAATTTATTTTTTTGAGTTGAACTAAACGGGCACAGATTCCAAGTCATATTTTCGCCATGATCTCTGCCACTTCCTCCCTTGATCCATATACGTTGGAACGAAATCACTTCATCTTCAATAGATATCTTCAATTTTTTGTCCTTCCACGGCAAGCACTATTTTCTCAAGGACAAACACGCCCCCTAAATAATGCTGACGATTATTTACCACATAGATGAAAAGATCTTATCTACAATTTTCGGCCTGTCTTCGATTTCATTGATCGGTCCTGAACTACGTTCAAATTCTTGTTAGCTCGAATGTATTCCTTTGCCATGATACCCCAGCAAGTATCTTCATCGTATCTGAGGAGTTCGAGAATCCTGATCCGATTGACCTTATATCTGGCAAGTAGCTAATAAGTCTTCACGATCTCGTTCTGCAAAATAGATTTAGAAATATCTGCTGCCATCATCGGAATCCATCATCTCTATTATGTGCCATCTAGAGGCTTGCATTTCTTTTCGAAACTTTGGCAAGGTAATCGTCTCCAGCTCAACTGAGTAATATCCTGCTGATTGCTGATTTTCAATAACTTCGAATCACAATAGAGCGATCTCATCGAACGAAAAAAGCTCTTCAAAGAAGAGTGCTGCCTACATCCGCCATATTCACCCCAATCGAAGGACTCCCCGAATGATTCAAGTCTTCTGCTTCGATATGCCCACTTGAGACTTTCCAAGTATTGTTTGGACAGTTCAAGAATTGCTTAATGAATTTCCACGAGAAAGCTTCGATAGTTTGAGTAAGGATAAAATCAGCGACATCAAGCTGTTTCTGCTTCGCTTGTCAATGGATTGGATGAGTATTGAAATTTCTGCTTGGCAATTAAATGGCTTCAAACAATTTTCGAAGAGTTTTTTCCCGGCCGATTTCCAAAACCAGCCTTTACTACTTGTTTGAAGAGTTTTTTTTCATTAACAATCCAGTTTTCGACATTATTTCGCAACAAGCCGAATATCAAGCCTGAATTTACCCCGTGGTGGCGGATCAAACTCAGGAGGAACAGTAAACAGATATGAAATATCATAATACGCCTAATGCAAAACCGATAATATGCCCATAGTCTTTATTTCCTTGGGGATAAGCAATTTACCGCTCTGCTACTTCTTCTGAAAGCATACAAACCACTTCCGGGTTACTTTGGTCTTTGACTTCGAGGACTTGAAGAAAATCTTGAGGAAATATTGTAAGGAAAAATTACGTAATGGCATAGTTTTTTCTTTAAAAATATTCTTCCAAGTTCATTTTCACAGAAATCACCTTCGATAATTCGGTTCAGTAGATCTGGATATTTCTTTTTCAAGTAAGGAAATCGAGTCCCTAATCTATTTTCGATCATGTACACATTCCAGAGGCCTGTTCTTCAGAAAGTCAGTCAAACATCCCATCCCAGGACCTACATTCCAAAACTGTATTTAGCCCCATGATGACGCAAATGACAGCCTGTGCGATCCGCTCAGCTATGGCTTTAGATCAGTCAGGAAAATGCTGACCCAAGTGTTTTTCTTAAGCTTTGACTTTTCCATTCATATTATCGCTTCTGATAAATTTTTAATAAAATGCGTCATAAAATTAATGGAATATTCCTAAAGGTCTAACTCAAGGTCTTTAGCTTCAACCACGAATCGGGCTTTTTTCAGGCCAATCAAGTAATGAATCAAAAAAAAAAAGATCCATTTTAGGGATTAGTAATCGGGGATTTGAACGGGATCAGTTGTAGAAGGTAGTGATCAAGAGCCTATCGACAATCGGGTCTATAAATCAGTGACTCTGGAATTTTATGCACATGGAAAGGCCTTGACTTTTTATAAAAAAAATTACTTTGATCCTCGACCAATTCAAACATTTGCGCAGATCAGAAACCTTGATGAGGGTGCATGCATCGAAGATCAAATGTATCAATCGTGACCAGGAGGAATTCCTGAGATTATTCTGGGGCAGAAACTCAGGAAAGCGGGGGAAAAATTGCATTTGGAAAGCACTTCGGATGGCCGTGGATGATTTGAAAGATAGGTAGAATCCAGGGTTTGGTTACAGCTTCCTGTCAATAAAAATAATATTAAACTCAAGCTGAAATTGCCTTTTTGTAGGTCTACGGAATTCAAATAACCCAAGCGGTAGGGAAATCTAACAGTTTGATGCTGATGGTCGCCAGAACGATTTAAAGTAGGTCTAGTGAACCCGGACATATCCCAATCAGTAAAGTATCCGAATCTATCACAAAAAGAGCTAATCGTGAAGAAGGGCAATATATTTTGTTGATGTCCTTAAAAAAATGATTTTGGGAAATAGATTAAGCCGAAAATAGCTGTAATGGGGATCTAAACCCACATCAGGCGAAGATGGACTACTTGGGTCGAGAAGAAAAACGGTGATAAAGCCGCAATCCATGAAATTGAAAAGATCAAAACAAGTTAGTCTTTGGGCCATATCCAGCTGAACGTTTTTTTGGAAATGGGGCATTCACAACTAAATTTTGATGGATTTGGCGATGTAACCACGACAGGGGAATGGTACCTTTTCAAGACCAATGGCATTTAGACAGGGTTAATTTTACTGCTGACTTCCTGTAATCCGAACTTGCGCCAGACCATGGTACGCCTACAATATTGCTGGAAAAAACGTGCAGATGAAGGTCGATGCGCTCAGCTTTATTTCTAGCATCGATATCAATCCGAACAGCATCACCCTGAGAAGGAGGAGGATTAATCAATTTGAAACACATTAAAAGTACTTAACCAAATATTATTTTAAATCCCTTTATCCTTATAATAAAATTCCTTAAAATTTTGCGCTCTTTAAAATCAAGGGGAGTATCGTGAAATTCCTTAAGAACATTTGATATTGAGGTCATTAAGTTTCTGGAGGGTAAAGTACGAAATTGATTTGAAATTGGTAAGAGAAGTTTTTTCAGCATTTCGAAGAACATGAACTACTTGATGAAGGCCATCTTGACTGTAAGAGTCTTGATGGACAAAAGGGCAATCTGATTTGAAATGAATTTTCTCATTACAGGAGAAGTAAAACTACCTGTGATCGTATACTTGAAGAAATACTTTGAGCCCTGGAAATCACCGAGAAATTTTATTCAAATACGGAGAGGTTGACGAAAGAGGTTTAATGAGGAGTTTACATAATCACACGTGATACTTCTAAAATTAATGTTGCTCAGTTTATTTACGAGTTTATTTTGCTAGGTCTTCTGCACCAAAAAATTCATCCTGATCACCGAACTGAAATTTGATGAAGAAGATTTTAGCAGAAAGGCACCTAATGCTTACATTGAATGGAGATTATGTTGGAGAATCTGACGAGGATTCGTCAGCTGATCAAGATCAAAAAGAAGGATTGCAAGATCCCAGATGGGAATTATTAAAAAATTAAAAAAAAGGAACAATCATAAACCATCACATAGAATGGCCACATCCTAAACGAAAAATTTCGAAACAGAAGAGATAAAAGAGAAAGCATTATAAGCTTGAGGCTCCAGGGCTAGCTAAATCAGACTACCTGGGAAGATGCATTTAAACCTCACAAGAAGCTTTTCTGGCTTGATGGTAAGCTTTATTACAAAGGTCAAGTAATCATTGAAAAGGAGATTTAGCCTAATCAGTACTTAACCCCTCATTACAAAAATCAATTCGAATCTATCGAGTGGATTTTTTTTTTTGATACGGCAGGAAAGCTTTTCCTATTTAAATTTTTAATTGAGGCACTGTTACCAAAATTGTTTTGGTGGTGACTGACAATTATAATATTTTTTTGCCTTCCTACAGGATAAAGTACATTCCTAAAAACTCTAATTTAAATTGAATCTTAAATTAAGTCAATTTAACAAAAAAACCACAAAAATGGACAAATCAGAGCCATGATTACCGGAATCCAAGGATATCTTCCGATACGTCTTGACCAATAAAAGAACTTGAAAAACTTGGTAGAAACAATACGAGGAAGTGATTTTTTCTCCAGAAACTGGAATTAGAGGAACGAAAGAATTTTTAAAAGAGGAGAAAAATCGGGAAGTTCCGTCATGAGCTGCAGCTGTAAAATGGTCTTTCTCGAAAAAACAGGTACTAGACCATTAATATTGATTGAATCATTTGCGCTACGGTGACGCTGATATTGGCCATTTCCAGCTACCGGAATCTTATTTGCAGATAAAGTTGGCGCAAAGAATAGCTACAGTTTTGATGTAAGCGGCTTGGCTTGCTCAGGTTTCCTTTTCGCATTAAAATATGGGTAGTCAATATATCCAAAACAGTACGCATAAAAAAGGATCATCGTGGGGTAGATAAAATGTCTTCGATAGTCGATTACACAGACAGAACACTTGTATCCCTTTTGGGTGGATGCGCCTGGAGCGGTATTGTTGGAGCCTACCACCGAGGATTAGGAATTATGGACACAATCTGAAATCTTGATGGCTCCTGGAGCTCCCTTACCTACATATGAACGCCGAGGAAGTGCAAAACCTGCAAACTGTAAGATTCTGTGATGGCGAAATGAACATTTTGCCTTTCAGGAGGGTGCAACGGTATTTAAGTTGCAACCGTGACCAACAATGGCAGACGTAGTGCTGCAGGTAAATGGACGCGCAAATGGACTGACAGGTGATGAAACGTAGCGTGGCTAGTGCACAAAGCCAAGCAAAAACAAGCGAATCATTGATTGCCAACTGGCAAGTAGAATGGAAAATCGGCCAAGATAAGGTTATGATGAACATAGAGAAGTACGGAAACACCACGCGCTGCGACTATTCCCATTATTCTTGGATTAAATGAGAAGCAATTAAAAAAAGGTGACAACTTAATATTGGCAGCATTCCGGTGAGGCTCACATTGGGGACGGATTTATGTGAAAATGGGCCATGATCCAAAATAAAATTTTTAGATTAAGAAAAATAATTATGCAAGTACTGCAGGATTTTAAAAACGGACTATGCCTGGGTTGATGAAACAATGAATATTTTTCCACATTGTTGGAATTTCATCAAATGTCAAAACCAGGTAAAGAGCAGCCTTTCGTAAGGACAAAAATGAAAAGTTTTTAACCTCCGGAAAAACTTTGGAAAAAAAACTTTCAAACGCCGGAGAAAAAAGTCGAAACTGCACGTGGTGGAAAAAAGCGTCCTCATCAATTTTATACAAAGAATGATTTTGGCTACAACTTCATGGACACAAATACTTCGAGCAAATTTCTATTGAAGAAAAAATTGATTGAACGATACATTAATTAAAAGACGCAGCTTAGTAGACATCTTAAATACATGATGAGACAGAGACTCTCACTTTCAGTAGAGCTTTCCTCCATTTTGTAGAAATTGATGATCACTTACACTGAGCCTGGCATCAAAAGGAGATACCGCAACCAATTGCCAACTAAAACCAGCGACATTAGAACTGGAAGCAATGTAATGGTCCCAACTATTTGTCGAGCAAGACCATCCTGAATCAAGGTGGATACCCGAGATAAATCCTAACTCCCGAAAGAGAAAATAAGTTCGAAAAAAGCATTTGGAATTTCCCTTAAATTTCTTGGCTTTTAACGTTTTAAAACCCAACCTTATAATTTGCCTCTGAGCAAACAAAATCCAACTTATGAAAAGCAAAGAGATTCGAGAATAATTCGATTATATTTCAAAACTCAGGCCCTCGCCTGAAGTCAAAATCAAAACAGATGATTTGAAACTTTCAATAAAAAAATATGCGACCAGTCTGGTAACGCGCTATGTAGAATCCGCTCCGGCACAAAATGCTGCACCTGCAACCTACAACCCATTGGCAGCAGCAGCAAGCTACCCCAGCCACACCTGCTGCTACCCATCCAATCTGCTTGAAAATCAAATCTCCTATATTGGTACTTTTTACCTGCACTGCAAATCCAGAGTCCTCCTGCTTTTGTTGAGCGTAGGTGAATGTGATCAAAGCTGAGAAACAGTTTGTATCATTGAGGCGATGAAATTATCAATTGATGATGAATCTGAAATTTCGGCAAAAATGTGAAAATCCTTGTGAAGCAATGCCACCCAGTTGGATACGATCAGCATTTATTCTTGGTGATCCAGCAGGTTAAATTACACTCTTAATAGAACAGCCGTGTTTTCAAAAAAATAATTAATTGCAAAAGAGGCGAAGATTGCGCTTAGAATCTATCCGTACCTGTAAAGAGATGGAAACAAGAAGAACCGTGCAGTCTATTCCACGCGATAAAGACAGCTTACATGTGCGGTTTGCAGATGAAGCAGTTTGTATTTGGACCAGCCTCCAAGTAAGGACCGTAATCTGAATATTCCAAGAATCATAGGCAAGCGGCAAAAATCACCAACGCGATGCAAATACATCCCCAGGTTATGGCTTTCTATCCGAAAACGCCCGAATTTTCCAAAATCTGTGCACGGAAATGGAATCAAGTTATTGCGCAAGTGTAAAACAGACATGATCAGTCAAATGGGCGATAAGGCCAACTGCTAGAAGCGACTATGAGAAAGGATGGAGTGCAACATCCCGGTTCAGAACAGGAATCTTGTCTCCATCGAAAGAGGGAATAAAATCGCCCACTGAAATGGGCTATCGCTGTCATCTGAAAGCTCCGGCTGTGGTGGTGGGTAAAGTATGGCGTATTGGTCAAGGAAGAAATTGGATTCAAGAAGGCGTGGGATGAATGCCCGAATGGAGTCTAGCGCATCAATTCGAAACAATGCTTTGACTTAGAAAAAAATATGTAAGAGGAGCCAAGACATATCGAAATCCAAATTACGGAGATAGCACAGGTAAAGCTTGTCATCCTATCAAACCGAGATTGCTCATCCAACCATACGAAAGGCAACAAAGCTTTGTCGACGAAACCTCCCTTCCCCATTCATTACAGATGAACTTCGCGAAGCGATGGAAAAGCCTGCTATCCAACGGTGCTGAGGCCATTAAATATGAAGGTTTGCTGGAACGATACGAATTCTGTAGATAAGCATCGAAACTTTACTTTTATGGAGATTGAAAAATACTCCGAATTCAAGCGAGCATCCTAATACCGAAGAAGTAAACCGATTTTGACCTCATCAAAGAACAAATCAAAGTAAGCTGCGTGAACCTATCAGCGGAAGAAAATTATATCTCAACGAAGCTTTTTTGCGATGGAATGCAGATATAAAATGCAGAAGATGCCGCTCATGGATTCAGACCAAAGCCCAGGAAAATTCAAAATCTGTCCATATTCCCAGGAGGCCGAGTGTAAGAATTGATTCGCATGTGTAATGCAAGGATATGTTATGTTGCCGCCTAACTATGACTCTTGATTGCAAAGCTTATGTGAGCGGACATCCAGAGAAGAAGTTATCGTGCGAATGAAACGAGCATTAAGAGGAATTTGTGATCGATGGAATTAAGACTACTATCCCTGTTCCATATTGCGCCCTGCTGAATGATAAGAAATTCCAATGAAGAGTGGACCTTCATACCGAAGTTCCTAGAATACTTTGACTTTTCAGTCATTAAATACAAACTTAAGCCAGCTTCAAAAAAGCTGCTTTTCTTTTTAGGAAAGACTTTTTTGAAAGAAGGACAACACACCCACTTTTTGTTAGGATTCCATCCAATCGATTTTCTTTTCCTCAAGAACAATACTTAATTTCAAAATAAAAATAGAAATAGAATTCAAACTTATTGAATTTTTTAGTCTAATGCATGAAGGATTGCCTGTAATTATACTATATTTTTGTTGTCCCGTTCCAATCAAAAGAAATGAATCAATCCAAAACATTAGTCCTGTTTTCCTATTATTTTTCCCGCTACTAGTATGGACTTGTAACGTCCGAAAAGGCGACTCCAGTCCCTTTTGGCAAAAGGAGAGCAGGTAGGTTTATAAATTTCATATCCGCCCGATCTATCGAACAAAATGTTGCTTGCCATGGGCCAAGAAATGCAAATAAAACGTGACTCTGAGTTTCAGAACTGGGATTACTGAGGAAGGCCTTTCGCTGCATTAAAAAGAGTCAAAAAAGGAAATTTGCTTTGGTTGCTGGTAATTGTGGAAGAATCGATGCTTTAAAACCATCGAATCATTTCTGAAGATCCGGTGGAACTGAATGCCCCCACCGGAATCAATCTTTCGGCTCTCGACAGCTGGAGATCGATTTTGCTCAAAATTTGGATAAGCAACAGAGCTAAATAAGAACCTCACTGGCAATTTGCGAAGCCAAATGAAGCATGAACTTCCTCTGATCAGCTCATGGGTACAAGTCCAATTGATTTTTTTGGTAGCAAAGAAAATGAAGAAAATGGCTTAAAGCCTCAATCTGAAGCAAAATCAAATATGAGCTAATCAGCCGAGTCAAGCCTCGTTTGAACAGGTCTCCTCCTAGCCCAGATTATTAGCCCGATTTGTGATTTCAAAGCGATTTGAATTAACGAGATTTAACTTGATGGGGCTTTAGCAGAGCCTTCTTTTGGGGAAAGCTTGCGTACTCTGGATGGATGTTTCAAGATATTCCAGACAGCTATGCTATCAGGATGACAATATCCGGACTCAATGGCCTATCGAGACTGGGTAATTCCATGCACTTCAAATCAGATCTTTCCCTATGATCAATTCATTACCTGGCAACTTGCCGGGGAACCTTTTACCCAAATGCTACCAAGGAGCAAATACTTAGCCACCGCTTTTCAACCGAAATCATAAATAATCACAGAAGAAGGCGGAGTGATCGATGAGGAATATCGAATTGAATATATGTACTAGACAAGACAAATCACCATAAGCAAGGTCTTTTGGGAATGCACTATGGAATTGTGCACAGTGGCCACAATGATCAATGATAGTACGACCCTTTTTGCAGAAAGAATATTATACAGTTTTTTGCCTTTCAACAATAAGTCCGGAAAGGCTATGAAGGAGATGTTCAGCCAGTCCAAGCCTGCTAAAACTTCCAAATACTGTGGGTCGATCAAGAAAGACCTCAGCGGGGTGGATGAGTTTTATCAAATCATCAAGCCACTACCAAATTAAGCGTGTCTGTAATGGATGAGCTGGAAAGGTGATGAAAGTCGGACCAACTTTTATCTTGACCGAGGAGCCTATGATTTTCCCGACTATTCCCAGTAAATCCCGGAACACCGAAATCAATGTCTTCCTTTTCCAGATAATTAGAGAAAACCGACTTGGCTTAGCCAGTGGGCTTACACACAAGAGATAATCACTAACTGCACGAGTATTTGTGAATCCTGATCTGGCAGGAGCTATTTGGACAAGGACATAGTGAAGTTCTGGCAAGGAAGACTTTGGCATGGCAAGGGTGACTTTGCCAAGTCATCCCTGCATTACTTGGATTGGCTAGCGGTAAGATTTTATGGAAAATGGCTGGGAATATCAAGGCGCTACTTAAGCAAATCCTCAGTTCCTCACTTAATAGAGCAGTCCTCGGTGACACGAAAAGCATTTGAATACCGACCCCGAAAATAATTTACTTATCTCGGGCTTACACGCCCTGCCGCTTGCCTGCTGAAATATTCAGGAATTTGGTACTTAACAAGTAGCGGACTCTTCACCAGACGAATTGTGGACAAGTGTATAAACCTTTATCAGCCTGAAGGAATCTGGGAATCCGGCGAACCTTCCGGAAGAAAGGAGTTTTTAAGCGCCACTTAATGTTCAAAGACAAAGGCGAATGAACCTCTATCTCGGCGGGGGATTTATAATTTCAATCAAAACTCAACAGTACCCGCCTCCAAAAGCCATCATTTTCCGACAGTAGCAATAGAGACCGCTGTGAATTTAACCCAGAGTCGGACCAACACGCCACTTCAAGCAGTTAGTCATGATCAAATGACCCTAATGATCTTAGAAAGCTTCGCGCGTATTTAGCACAGTCCAACCTGCTTGGATGAAATTGATGCGAAAACTTCCATAAGATCAAAGCTTCACTAAAATCGTTTGCCGAACCGATAGTTCTAAAGAAAGAAGCTTATTTAGGAAAATACTGACGTAAGACCACTCAATTGAAGCGATTTAAGTCCGTAAAAGTCCAGATCGAACCAACATTAGCAGTGGGAGAAATTATCGCTAGATCCACAATCGATTCGAGGCTGAAACAGCAGCATTGATGCAGGTGATTAGGTTAGTATTTACAATTTGGAAGAAACGATTACAAAAATATAAGATGGAGAAGGAAGAATTTGAAACAGGGGTTGAATTCAATAGAAAGGAAGTTTCTTTCTCCCGATTAAAGTTTGGGTGTGGAAAGCGCCGCATTGGGTTCTTATTGATCCAGACTTATTTTTCTGGTAAGCTGAGCGGTAAGATGCAATTATGGATGCCCTACCCCATTTTTGGGCCCCAAAGCTATAACGGGTAATTTATCCTATTTCAAATGGCGCAACGCCAGTCAAAGTTAGAATCCCTTGATTACAAGCACTACTTAATGAAAATATTGGCAAGAACTGCCTGATTCTATTCGAGAGATCAAGCGGATTGACAGGAATGAACCGGCCCGGTCAAACTTCATTTCCATTGGTTGGATCCTACTTTAAGTTAATCAATACGAGAGTCCAGAGCTTGGATTTCTGAAATATTTCCTCACACAGCCAAAATAAGTTGGATGATATTCTGTAAATTGGTGAATCTATGCATACAGAGGCGATTAATCATGATCTGCCCATTGACTTTTCCAAACAGGCGCAACAAGTAGGAAATCGTCCATAGTATGGGCAGCTGGCTGAGCTATGGAATTAAGGTAGTGAAAACAGTAACCCTTCCTGCCCTTTGCGTATATGCTGGAGTAGAGGAAGAGTGAAATTATGGACAAGGGGTTTATTCCAAAAGCTTTGGAGTAATGGATTCTTAAGATTGCCAACGCACACAAGGTGTACAGTTTTTCCAATTCGGAAGAATCCAGTTCTTTAAACTTGAAATGTCCGGATAAATGAGTCGTGATGAGCGTCGAAAAAAGCTTGATCAAATCGCCTCGAATGAATGATTTGAGCTACAAAGAGTTCAATGACCCAGAGATCACTGCAAAAATCAGAATACGAAATGGCTTTCAGGATGCAAACGGCGGTGCCAAGAATGACGCGATGTGATCCCAAAGAACCTGAATAGCAATAATCAAACTTTACGGACCGGATTGCCTTGTGCCCGGAACCTAATTGCGCCAATTGCCTTTTAGCACGGAACTTTCCAAAGCGGTGTCAGATTCGTTTCAGCTTTACCACAAGGATGGGATCAGCATGGGAATCGCTTCCAAAACGAAAATGGCACTCCAAGCTGAAGATGTGGATCAAGCCTCTGCGCCTGATTAACTGATTTAAAGCAGCGTGGATTGCTGGATGAAAACAATTGGTGATCTGGTGGAGAATTTGGGAAGAACAAAATTATTAACTGTCAGGAAAAAATTTTGGCTAATACTTAACGGAGTGATCACACTCATCCTCGC